>ERZ808267.15-NODE-15-length-153039-cov-4.987757_pt1 | contig 153039 bp, 138 predicted proteins | sample MGYA00521241_ERZ808267 | MGnify/ENA primary metagenome ERZ808267 (study PRJEB31516, sample SAMN03275592) | gut metagenome | biome: mammalia-associated habitat; material: feces | host: Papio cynocephalus | place: Kenya | collected 2012-07-19 ...
ATATTTTAATTTTGCGTGGAAATCTGACAGTTGGCGGAGATTTGACCGCAAAGGAAATAAAAATTGAAACGGAATCATTGGGCATTAAAGGTAAAACGACTTCGGATTCAATAGAAATAAACACAGAAAAAACAATTACATTGGATTCGGAGACCACAATAAATTCCGTGAGCATTTTGCTTTTAACAAATTCAAAATTTAAGCTGAATGGCAAAAATCTTGTTTTCGGAACGGATGGGCGATTTTGTTCTGTCAGTTCGCCCAATACAAAAAATCTTACATTTGAGGGCAATGAATCCGGCTCAAAAGTTAATTTTTGTTCAGCAGTTTTTGCTCAAGGAACTAGTTCTATCGGTGATTTTTATTCTACCTCACCTGTTGAGTTTAATTGTGATGTTTATGCAAATACTCTTGTTGCCAAAAACAACGTGGAAATTCATTCTGGAAAAATTGTTACTTCGAAAGGGCAGGAATATTCTGCAGTTACAATTTCAGGTGCTTTAAAGACAGAAATCAATGCAGGTGGCGCTGTAACATTCGGTGAACTTGCGACGTTCGGGGCAGAAACTTATATTTCTGCTAGTGATGTTCATTTTTATTCAACACTTAACAGTTTTTCAGGAGCAAAAGTTTCTATAAATGCACAAAACGCTTTTTTTCACTCCTCTATAACGCTTGCAGAAGATTTTTCAGTGTCTGCGTCGCAGGCGACTTTTTATTCTGATTTGACAGCTTCTGCGGGGAACGTTTTGCTTCTTGCGGACACAATTTTTTCTGCCAATTGTACAGTTTCTGTTTCGCCAGGAACTTTTTCAGTTGGAAATTCGAATTCGGAAAACAGCACGACTATTGCCGCTGAGAAAAATGTGAAATTTAAGAATATTTCGACAGGCAATTTTCAGGGTAATTTTACAAATGCCGGAACTGCGGATTTTGAGGAATGTTCTGATGCGGAGATAAAATTTCAGGCTGGTTTTACAAATGAAGAAACTGGAACACTGACACTGCCGGATAATTCTGGTTCTTCAGTTTGTTTTTCAGGAGCGTTTAGTAATTCGGGAACCATTAATTCGTCAGGACTTTGCGCTGTTGCTTTTACTAAGGATGCTGATGATTCTGGAGCTTGGATTTACACTGGCGGAAATTCCGGTGGAACAGTTGTCCGCGAAAAAATCTCTTATAATATTTTAATTTTGCGTGGAAATCTGACAGTTGGCGGAGATTTGACCGCAAAGGATATTCAGGTTGAAACTGAAAAACTTAATATTCAAGGTGAAATAAATTCCGATTCAATCGAAATAAACACAGAAAAAACAATCGTTTTGGATGAAAATGCAACAATTCACGCAACTTCTGTTAGTCTTTTGAAGGATACGACATTTGATGTTGATGGAAAAAATCTTGTTTTTGGCTCAGAAAATGCCGGTTCTTCAATAATTTCTGTTGATAAAAGAAATTTTGTGATTTTGGATTCTGCTTCTGGCGGTAAAACGATTTTTTATTCATCGCTTGGAAGTGCGACATCACCGCTTGGAAAAATCTCTTCGGCACCGGAAATTTCTTTCAAGTCAGATGTTTATGCTGATTCAATGGAAGCGAAAGGCGCGGCGCAAATTTCTTCCTCAGAAATAACAACAACGAACGGACAAAATTATTTATCATCAGTTACAATTTCAGGTGCTGCAAAGACAGAAATCAATGCAGGTGGCGCTGTAACATTCGGTGAACTTGCGATGTTCGGGGCAGAAACTTATATTTCTGCGGCAGGAGCTGTAACTTTTTCTGAAAGTTTAAAAAACAGTGAAAATGCACCGATTTCTGTTAGTGGCTCTGAAGTAACTTTTAATGGAACCGTTGAAACTTTGTCAGAAACTGAAATCACAGCCAAGTCGTTGGCAGTTACTTTTTACAAAATTGCGAATTTTTCTTCAAAAATTGCAATTTTTGCTTCATCTGGAGCGGTAAGGTTTGAAAAAGCGATTAAAGTAAACGAGGCACTTTCTATAAAGGCAAAAGAATCTTTTTTCTGTTCGTCTGTAGAAGTTTCTGGAAATGTAAATATCTCAGGTTTAAAGGCTACGGTTCAATTTGATTCGGATTTTGTAAGTTCTGGAATTTCTTTTTTTGATGCCGATGTGTATTTTTCTGCGGATGAAAAGAATAATGTTGAAATCAGTGCGGAAAAAATTTCCGTAGGCTCGGAAACAGTTGAAAAAAATCTATATATTTCGGTACTCTCAGAAGATGGCAATTCTGCAAAAAATATAAACTGGAAAAGTCCTGTTGATGTTAGCGGAAATTTTGTTTTATTGAATGGAAATTTAACGCTCCTTAAAAATTCTTCTGGAAAAGAACCGGATATTTCAGCAGGAAAAGATATTGTTTTATTGAACGGCGATTCTTCTTCAATGTACGACGACGAGATTTCTGATAAATTTTATTGGCGAAGCGGCGCAAAAAATATTTTCAAATATTGCGGTGATGCGGTTTTCCCAGGAAAATTTCCTGATGGAACAGAAATCAGCTCTGAAAAATTTATTTCATCCTTAAGCGGACTTGGCGGAAATACAATTTCTGCCGGACAAAATTTTTACTGCAACGGCGCGAATCTTGAAGGTGATTCAGAATGGAACTTGAAGGCTGGCGACAATGAAAACTCCGAGAATTTTGCGGTTGTTTACAATTCTTCAATAGAAAATTGCGCATATTCATCTTCTGGAAGTGGAAATTCGTATTTTGCGGCTGCAGAGGCAACGGATAATGGCGGAAACAATGAAAATGTCTGTTTTGGGCACCCGGAAATTTCTTTTGCGCGGACAATATACGATGATGTTGTTGAGGTTTCTTTCAAGGATTCAGTTTCTGGAAAAACGTTAAAAATTGAAAATTCAAACAATGAAATCTGGAAAAATATTGCAAATTCTTCAAAATTTCTGACTTATGAAAATGATGGTGAAAAAATCAGTTTTTCTGGAACTTTTATTGACGCTGAATGTACAGAAACCACAGAAAATCATGGCAACCTTGAAAAATTCTATTTAAAAGCACCTAAAACTTGGAATACTGACGCGACTGGAAAATCTTTGGGTGCGGAGCAAAGCACTGATATGAGCGGAAATCATCGTGCGGCAATTCCGTATTTGAATATCGTTCGTGCGGTTTCCGGTGATTTCGCGGGGCTTTTGGATGAGCATAAAAATCGTGTTGCAAATTATGATGGTGAAAAACGTTTTATTGATGTGACGGATTCGTGTCCGCCAGTTTTGGTTGCGGTTCGCACCGGCCAGGAGTTGCACGAGGATTTGCCGGAAAATCAAAAGCCTTACGATTCGCATAATTTCTTGGAGTTCCAGTATTCCGAGGAGATAAAAATTCTTGACGGAAAAATCGATTCTTCAGCTTTGAACGTACAAAGTTCAGAAAATTTCGGAGGAATGAAAAATAATTCTTCTGGAAGCGGATTTGTTGTGACGGGGCTTGTTCGATTTGAGAATGGAAAAATTTCTTTAGGATCTGAATCTGGAGCCGCTCCTGAAAAACTGAACTCGCTCTACCGCATCTTTGCAATTTCAGCCTCCGAAGTCGATTCACCGCAAAAACAGACGCACCGCTTTAGAATTGCTCTTGCCGGTTACCAAAGTCAGTCTGCCACAGAAAATCCTTCGGGGTTTCCGTATTGGCCTGGCTATATTGATTCAGAAAATACACAAATTCCTTCTGGAAAAATTATTCAACTTTCTACGGGCGGCACAGACAACGAAAATGGTACAGAATCGGACTTCAATGATTTTATAAAAGATTCAGAAGGCAACAGCTTGCTTGTAAAATCAAGGGAAAAACATAAATTGAAAACTCTTTCTGTAATTTCGGCTCAGAAGGAAGATTTCTTGGAACCTGACTGGAGCGATTCAGTTTACGGCTCGTGGGATTTGTCTGCGCCAGTTTTTGCGCTTTATCATTCTTTGCGTTCTAATTCTAGGCAAAATTATGAAACCTGCGAGATTTTAGGTGCATGCGAGTCTTCTGACACAGTTTTGAACCGAGTCGAATTTCATGTTTTTGACAATTCGGAGGAATCTTTCAGCAAACTAGGCGCGGAATGGTATTCTCAGTTTGGATGGGGAAAAAATAAGTCAACACTTTTTTCGGAAGATTCTTATGCCTCTGATATATTCGGCGGCTCACGTCCGTTCGGAAATTCTGCCGGTGATTTGGTAAGAACTTCAGGAGGAATAAGATATTCAACTATTTACAATAAATCTTCTTATTTTAAATATGGAGTTGATTCGGATTCTCTAGAAACTGAATTTAAAGATTCAATAATAAAATCCGGAGCTTCAAGCTCTTTGTTTTTGTCGCAAATCAGAAAACCGCGTGAAATTTCTTCAAATGATTCTCTTTATTTTTCAATTTTCTTGAACGACGGAACAAATTTGCCGCTTAAAACGAATTTCTCAATCAAATTTGATGAAAAAGCCTGTGTGACTGACCTTGCCGGAAATCTTATGAAATCCACAGTTGTAAAATCAGTGGACTTGGTTCCGCCGCGCTTTAATATGACTTCCGCTAAAATTTTAGGGAACAAGCTTTATGTCGTTTTTAACAAAAAAATAAGCCTTGAGACAGTTGAACTTGAAAATTCAGATGGCACAACAGAATTTTTTGGAATTGCAGATTCCTTGCGCTTTATAAAAATCCCGGAAAATCCGCACAAATTCGACGATGCAGAGGATGTGGTTTCCGATCTTTGGATTGAAAAAGAAATCCCACCGCAGGAAACTTATTCCTCGGACACATTCACCGGACTGATTTTTACATTGAACCGAAATGTAACTCTTGATGATGTAAAGAATTATTATATTCAATGCTTTTCGCCCGCTGCCGGAAAATTTGTTGATCCTTTTACAGGCATAAAAGATGTGAAGGTTACTTCTGTCACAGACATAAATGGAATTTATATGACGCACGGCGAGGCTCATGCATTGAGCGATTTTGCGGTGAATGTGGTGAATCCAGTTTACGCTTATGATGACAGATTCGTGGATGAAAATTTTGGATTTTCACCTTCTGACGCGAAGCAAAGCAATCTTTCTGTCCATGACTGGAACAAAGAGCAGCAAAATGATGGAACTTTGCTTACCGAACACGATATTTTTGTTGTGACATCGCAGGATTCTGGAAGTTCTGAATCAGCAGAAACTTTGCCTGAAAAAATAATAATGTATTACGACAATGAGCCTGATTCGGATTCTGTTTCTTCTGAATACAATAAAAACCTTGAGGAAAATATTCGCGTCTGGATTCCATCTTTTGTTCCTTGTGGCGAGGATTCAAATTCTTCGATGGAAAAAGTTTCTCCATTTTTGGCGCTTGCTCCTTCAACAAATTCCAGAAACCTTTTTGTTTCCGGCGAAATTGACAAAAGTGTTGCGAAATTTGCCATCGATTGGGAAACTTTGAGCAAAAATGGTTATTCGTCTGGAAATCAAGTCTCTTTCCTCTTTGGGCTGGCTGATTCTGATGGTTCCGCGACAAAAATTTGCCATGCGCCAGTTTACGATGAAATCTCAGGCATTTATAAGCTTGAAAAACAGCCGCTTTTTGCTCTGCGTCTAAAAAATTCAGACAATCCTGCATCGCTTGATTTATGGTCGTTCAAGTTGAAGGATGTGGCTTTGCAGCGCGGAAATGTAACTATTTTTAATAATGTTATTGACGCAAATCAGGGTGAAATGTCTGTTGTCCGTGTGAATATGCCTTCAGAAGGAAAACTTGATGTAATTGTGATGACCCTTGACGGAAATGTTATCCGTTATCTTCAGCACGGAACGGCTTCTGCCGGCGAACACAATTATTCTTGGAATGGAACTACTAAATCCGGCAAAAAAGTCGCGCGTGGACTTTATTTTGTCCGTGTTTTTGGAAACGGAATTGATGAAACGAGAAAAATAATGGTTGTAAAGAACTGACCAATTCTCTATACTCATATAATTATGAATTCAGAAGAAAGGCTTTCGCATCGTTTTGAAGATATTGGAAGATTTTTGTCGCCGGAATTGTGTGCTCTTCCAGGAACTCTTGAAAATATAAGCCGTGAAGGTTGCAAAATTCATTATTCTTTTCCTGTTGCCGTAGATTTGAACAACGACTACGAGGCGAAAATTACTTTTTCCCGTGCGGCAAACGAAAGTTTTTCATTGCTTTGTCATCCTTGCTGGGCAAAAACTGAAGGAAACGGCACGGATATTGGATTTCAGATTCTTCCTTCTACTGATTTTATGCGCTTGTCAAAATATATACAAAAATTGGACAGCGATTCGGATGACAGTCTTTCTGATGAAATAAGCGATTCAACATGCCAGATAATTTAGAAAAAACACAAAAACTTCCAGGCGTCGCGTTTCTTGCCTTTCCAGAAATGGTTGGAATGCTTCAGACGGAACTTGCAGGACGTTTACATTTTGACTCAAAACCCGATGCGGTTTATGGCGAACTTCTTTATTACAAAGATTTTCCAGTTGATTCCATAAAAAAACAGGATGATTTGCCGTATTGGGCGCGTTCCACAATGTTGAATCCGCAGATTTTGAATTTTGAGTCAATTGGCGAAGCTGCGGCTTCATTAAAAAACATCCAGAGAAGCTGGGCTCCTTATCAATATCAGTTTTTTCGCCGCGCAAATCTTATTCAAGAAAAATTGCCTTATGTGAATTTAAAACCTAGGACTTTTCCGGTGAAGATTCCGAATAAACCGATTGGTTTGTATACTTTGATTTCTGAAAAGCAGATGATTTTCAGCGCGGAGACTTCAAGTTTTCTTCCGGCCGGAAAAATTGTTTTTCAGGAAGATCACGAAAATCCTCCTAGCCGGGCATATCTGAAAATTCAGGAAAGCCTTACAATGGCAAATTTGTTGAATGGCACGGAATTTCCAAAAGCAGGCGAGCATTGTTTTGAGGCCGGGGCTTGTCCTGGTGGCTGGACATGGGTTCTGGTCGGGCTGGGGGCTTCTGTTCATGCTGTTGACCGGGCGGAACTTTCCCAGGAACTTATGGAAAATCCTCTGGTAAAATTCCAGGCGCACGATGCTTTTACGTTAAAACCTCAGGAAATTGGTTTTTGTGACTGGGTATTCAGCGATGTTATCTGTTATCCGGAGAGACTCCTGAAATGGGTTCGAGAATGGCTTGAAAGCGGACTTTGCCGGAACATGATTTGCACGATAAAAATGCAGGGCGAGCCTGACTGGAACACGATAAATCAGTTCGCGGAAATTCCTGGCAGCCGTATTGTTCATTTGAATTACAACAAGCATGAGTTGACATGGATTCATACTTGCTGAAATTTTGTGTTCAATTTTGCCTTAAAAAATCTTTTTGATAAGACTTGCGATATCCTTCACAACTTCGACACTTTCAGTTTTTTCTGCCGCAAAAATGTGCTTGAATCCGAGCCCTTCTGCGGTTTTTGCCCTTTGCCTGATTTTTGAGACTGCTCGGATTTCTCCAGCAAGGCTTAATTCACCAAAAATTGCAGTTCCTGCCGCAACAGGTTTGTCCGTCCGTGCGGAATACATTGCAACCGCAAGAGCCGCATCAACAGCGCTTTCGCTAAGCCGAATTCCTCCTGCGACATTTATGTAAATATCCTGGCCAAGGAATTTTATTCCAACGCGCTTTTCAAGGATTGCCGCAATTCTTGAGACTCTTGCGGATTCAATTTTGTCTGTGAAAACTCTAGAAATTGCGGCTTTTGCTGGTGCCACAAGCGCTTGGATTTCAACAAGAAAAACTCGGTTTCCTTCAAAAACAGCGCAGCAGGCAACACCGGCCGGCTGGTTTTCTCTTGCTTCGGAAAGAAACATTGTCGCTGGATTCAGTACTGGAAAAAGTCCTTTTTCTGTCATGTTGAAAATTCCAAGCTCGTCAACAGAACCAAATCTGTTTTTTTGCGCGTGAAGGAATCTTACATCATCATTGTTTCGTTCAAAAGAAATCACCGTGTCGACCATATGCTCCAGTGTTTTTGGTCCGGCAATCGTTCCTTCTTTTGTGACATGTGCGGTCATCACCAGAACTGAGTCGCGTTCTTTTACCCAACTGATAAGTTCGTTTGAGCAATATTTCAGTTGGTTTATTGTTCCGGGAATAATTCCTGCTTCTGCTGAATAAACTGTCTGTATTGAGTCAATTATTGCAATTGCCGGATTTATTTTGTCGAGCGCATCCAGAATATCTTCGAGCCTCATTGTGCAGAGAATTTCAATTCCTTTACAGTCGAGTTCGAGCCGTTCTGCGCGTTCCTTTATTTGCGCGCCGGATTCTTCTCCGGAAACGTACAGAACTCTTCCGCAACCAGTTTTTGCTGCTGCCGCTGCAGTTTGAATCAGCAAAGTTGATTTTCCGATTCCTGGTTCACCGCCCAAAAGGATTGCAGAACGCTTTGTTGCGCCTCCGCCTAGAACTCTGTCAAATTCCCCGATTCCTATGACAAAACGCGAGTTATCCTTGGCTTTTATTGATTCTAGTGGAATAGGTTTTGCTTTTTCGCTTATTGCTGAACCATTTTTTGCGGATTTTTGAGCATTTGAGTCAATTATACATTCCTCAAGCGAATTCCATTCACCACATTCTGGGCAACGTCCGAGCCATTTAGGTTGGCTGTAGCCACAGTTTGAACATTTATAAACGATTGAACCATTTTTTTTAGCCATAAAAAATCCTTCGCATAATATTAAAACATTTTTCAGATTCGTTGAATTACAGGAAAATTTTCTTTTTTTTGATTTTCCGGATTTTCTGCAATTTTATATATTTATCCTGAATGTCGGGTTTTGTTGATTCAGAAAAAAACTCGACATTCAGTCTATTTAATTATTTGGTGCGGCCGAAAAATTGATTTTCGCCTTTCTCAATTTTGCCAGTTCCGCCTCATTATTTGCAATCGGATTAAAATCCAAGTGAACTTTTGAATATTGCTTCAAAAATCTCAGTTCTTCTTTTGAAATTTTTTCTATCCGATTGTCATAAATCAAAAGTTCCGGCTTGTTCTGAACATTTATAAACGGAGGAATGAAGTCTAGTCTATCATCTTTATTTTCTTCATTATCAAATAAGATTGTTAAGCAGATTTTTTTTAATTTTTTCAGTTTTTTTAAATCGACTTTTGTATTTTTTAAAGTTTCATGATGTTTTTTATCTACACGAACTGCTATTTCAACTTCTTCTAGATTTTCTAAATTTTCAAGAAAAGTTAATGATGGGCTTCTGATGTCTGCTCCGAATACTGCTAAATTTGGAACTGAAGCAAGAAAATTCCAGTTTCCATTGTAATTAGGAAAATAGAAATTCATGGTTTTTAAGTTTTTGCATTTTTCAAACCCGGAAATTTCGGTTATTTGCTTGTGTAATGGAAACTTTGTCCAGACAAAAATGTATGTATCATCAGAACTGTCTATTTGTCGTTTTTCATAAGTTCCGTCATCCATCTTGAAACTTAACTCAATTGGTTCTGAAAATATATGAAACGAAATAAATATCAATAGTAAAATACTTATTTTTTTCTTCAATTTTGACATCCTTTTATAATAAAAATTTTTATGCAATGCCACAAACAGCTTGTGGTTCTGTTTGTGGCAAGATTCTTAATTTAACACGATAAACTTTAAAGTTCCTTTACTATCATGTCTTGCACCTGCGTTATTGTCGTCTGCAAAAAATCTGTGGGTATAATTTTCTCCTTTTTCATATCCTTTGTTATTGTAAAAAGAATATCCGGCGCCATTATTGTCAACTTCGCAATATTCAACATGGTCAAATGTTCCGTCTCCTTCCCAATCATAGAAAATATATCCTTTTTTTCCAGCCAAATCCGCATTGAATTCAACAGCTTCATCAGCGTAATAATTGTTAAAAATTGCGTCTACAGTCAGTTTGTTTCCATCCCAAGAGCCATTTCCTTTTCCAGCTGGATTTAATCCAGCATCTACTGCATGATTCCATGCGATAATGTCGCAGTGAACTTGGTTTGGGTCAGCGCAAACCTGATGTTTAAAATCCGAAGAACTGTTTCCCGGCGTTGTTGGTTCATTTGTCGGATTGCTTTTAGGTTGTGAGCTTCCCGAACTTGTTCCTGAGCTAGAGCCGCTGCTTGTCCCTGAGTAACCATATCCAGAACGTCCTGTGCCAGAACCGCTTGAAGTTCCCGAGTATCCTCCGCCATTCCAGCCACTTGAAGAAGTAGAATAACTTCCGCCGCCTGTTGTTGAATTGTTCTTGCTTCCGCCTTTTCTTATTCCTGTTGTGTAAGAAGAAATTATAGCACCTGTTTTTTTGTTTACCGTTGTAACAGTTTCAGAACCGTCGGAATTCTTTCTGCTTGTTGTCAACGTATCGTTGTCTCTTCTTACAAAAGATGTTCTTCCAACTGGTGTTGCATATGCATTTGTTCTGGAAGAACAAGAATTTCCACCGCTGCTAGATCCTGAATAACCTCTAGAACCTCCTCCGCTAGAACCACCATATCCGCCATTCATTTTCAAAAGTTCAGAGTAAGTAAGCTCCCTGAATTTTCCATGCAAATTTTTCATATTTGCTCCTTGCTTTTAGTCTATGCGGTCAATTCTTTCAGTCAAAATATATTTAAAACAAAATAAATATTAATCAAGGGAACCAAAATGCCGAGTTTTTGAGAATCTTTAAAACTCGGCATTTTGGCATTTTGGAAAAAAAAGAATCAAATGCACGAAAAAATCTTCCGCACAACTTTATATTGCAAAGAAATTTCAAAAACGGAAATAAATCACAAATTTTTCCGCAAAAAAACGTTAATCCTTGTTTGTCAGCGTTGTTCCAGGCGCAATCGATTCTGTAACCCAAGTGTTACCGCCGATTACACAGCCTTTTCCAATAATCGTGTTTCCGCCCAAAATCGTTGCATTTGCATAAATTGTAACATCATCTTCTATAGTAGGGTGACGTTTCTTGTTCATAAGTTCTTTTTTTACGCTCAGCGCGCCCAAAGTTACACCCTGATAAAGCTTTACGTTGTTCCCGATAACCGTTGATTCTCCGATTACAACACCAGTTCCATGATCAATAAAAAATGACTCGCCGATTGTCGCACCCGGATTAATATCAATTCCCGTACGTCCGTGAATATGCTCGCTCATAATCCTTGGAATAATCGGAATTCCATTCTTGCAAAGAAAATGCGCAATCCTATAAACCGCAATCGCCTGAACTCCCGGATAAGAAATAATAACATCCTCGTTGCTCTTTGCCGCTGGATCGCCCCTGAAAGCCGCAGCCACATCCAGCATCAGAAGCCGCCTTATTTCAGGAATTTCCTCAATCAGCGCAAAAGTCGTTTCTTCCGCAAGCTTAAAACAATGCGACTCCCTGAATTTTTTGTCATCTTCAATATTTTTGCAGACCGTATACGCAAGCGCTTTCTGAATTTCTTTTGTCAGCACCGTGATAATGTGATTCACTTTTTGTCCAGTCACATACCGGATGTTTGTCGGCGTAATATCCTCTGCATTCTTAAAACCTGGAAAAACAAGCGTCTGCAGCTCGTTCAGGACAGTAATCACGTTTTCACGGTTAGGAAAATTCTCCGAGCCAGTTCTGTTGATTCCGCCATATCTGTCATAAGAATCAAGAATTCCATCGATAAGCATATCTATATTCATAAAAAAATCCTCTTTTTCTTAATTTTTATATTCTGGGCGTTCCCCGGCGGTTTCCTTGCGGAAACCGCCGGGTCGGGCTTTTCAGGGCTACGGCTTTCGCCTCCGACCAAACGCAGGCGTTTGTTTTCGCGCATTTTTTCAAAATGCGCTCACCCTTGCAATCCCTCACGCTGTAAGCTCGCAAGTGGGTACCGGGGCTGCAAGCAGACCCTAACGTACGCCGGCTAAAAAGTTATTTGCCTGCAAGTCATCTCAGCCGGCTACCGAGTTTTGCTCCGCAAAACTCGCGTTTATTTCTTCTTTACAGAAAAAGTCCGCTCGCAGGCAAGCATCGTGGCTGCAAGCAAATCCCAGCGTGAGAATGCCAGCAAACAATCCGCTTCGCGGTGGTTGAGCCAGTCGAAACCACAAATACTTATACCACAAATCCGCTTTAAAAACCATAATTCCAAAGTTCAAGTAAAAATTTTAATTATCCCAAATGTTGAGTTTTAAGAATTCAACATAAAAATTGAATAAGCTACCAGAAAAAGCGCGTCAATTCGCCATGCGGAGCGTTATAAGGTATCGGACTGCGCAATTTTCTTCAAAAATTGCTTGCCATCGCGCCGAATGGCTCGGTTGTCGCTTTCTTTTTCTTCCCGCTTATTCAATTTGTTTCTTCAGAAAAAAAAACTCGGCATTTTAAGTAATTGATTTTGTTGATAAATCCGTAAAAAAATCGATTTAATTCGTAATATTCTTAAATTCAAATGAATTCCAATTGACATAAAAATTACTCTTCTTTATAGTAATAGAACGCATATTTTGAAGACTAAAAAGGTGCGCCTGAACGCCCTTGTAGCTCAGCCGGTAGAGCGCAGCCATGGTAAGGCTGAGGTCTGCGGTTCGAATCCGCACGGGGGCTAAAGTTCTTCATAATTCAAACGAATTTAAAATTTATTTAGGAGTATAGATATGGGTAGCAAGAAGAAGGGTGCAGTTGAGATTATCGCTTTGCAGTGTTCAGAATGTAAACGTAAGAACTATACAACTTACAAGAACCGTAAAAATATCACTGGCAAACTCGAATTGAAAAAGTATTGTCCATTTGATCGCAAGCACACTTTGCACAAAGAAACAAAAGCTAAATAAGCTTTGAATTGATTTTGTATATTGACTGTCTGTTTGCTCGGGCAGTTTTTATATAGGGCAGTAGTTCAGCTGGTAGAGCAGCGGTCTCCAAAACCGCCTGTCGTGGGTTCAAATCCTGCCTGCCCTGTTTTTTACTACAATGTTGGAGGAATTATGTCAAAAATCGGTCAGTTTTTCCGTGAAAGCAAAGCAGAATTGAAAAAGGTTGTTTGGCCATCACGTGACGATGTTGTTTCATCAATCAAGGTTGTAATTATCTCCACGATTGTTGTTGCTGTTATCCTCGGTTTGTTGGATTTTGCTTTTACAGAAGCATTCCGCGCAATAATGAAATAGGGTAAAACAAAAGATGTCTAGAAGTTGGTATATGCTTCAGGTTTTTGTCGGACATGAAGCAAAGATTGAACGGATTGTAAGAACTCTTCTTGAAAAAAAAGAGCTTGATTCAGCAGTTGTAACAGATGTAAAAGTTCCAGTTGAAGAAGTGATAGAAATAAAAGATGGCAAGAAAAAGGCAAAGCATGTTAATTTTATGCCTGGCTATCTTATGATAGAACTGGATCTTCCTGAAATGGGCTGGAAAGATACTTGTTCAAAGCTCAGAAAAGTTCAGGGAATTATGGGTTTTGTTGGAACAGATGCAAATGTAAGACCACGCCCGATTTCTACAGCGGAAGCAAAAAATCTTCTTCAGAAAATAGGTGTAATAAAATCAGAGAAAAGTGTTCGTATTCAGCAGAATTTTGCTGTTGGTGATATTGTAAAAATCACAGATGGACCTTTTGCTTCATTCCAGGGAAATATTGAAGAAGTCAGCGATGAAAAAGAAAAGTTGCGCGTGAATGTACAGATTTTTGGTCGTGCAACTCCAGTTGAAGTAAATATGCTTCAGGTGGAACGAGTTAATTAGAACAAAATTTCAGGTGTCTGCATGCCAATGCAGACATTACCTGTTTTTGGGAGAAATACACGTCCGTTGGACAAAGGTATTTCGTTAGAGCTAGTTTAATCACAGCTCACACCAATTTAGGAGAATCAAAATGGCAACAAAGAAGGTAACAGCCGTAATTAAATTGCAGTGCCCAGCTGGCGCAGCTACTCCGGCTCCTCCGATTGGTCCAGCTCTTGGACCTCATGGTGTTTCTGCACCAAAGTTTGTCCAGGAATTCAACGACAGAACTAAGACTATGGAAAAAGGACTTATTATTCCTGTAGTTCTTACTGCCTATGCGGACAAAACATTCACTTTCATTCTTAAGACTCCTCCAGCAGCAGTTCTTATTAAGAAAGCTCTTAAAATTCAGAAAGGTTCTGGAAATCCACTTCTTAATAAAGTTGGAACTCTTTCAAAGAAAGACCTTGAAGAAATTGCAAAGCAGAAGCTTCCAGATGTAAACGCAAACGATCTCGAAGCAGCTAAAAAAATCATCGCTGGTACTGCACGCAGTATGGGCGTAGAGGTGGAGCAGTAATATGAAACACGGAAAGAAATATCGCGCATCTGCCGCAAAATACGATCTTACAAAAAAATACGATGTTGCTGCTGCTTGTCAGATGGTAAAAGACATGAAGGTTGCAAACTTTGATGAGACTGTTGAAGTTCATGTAAACCTTAAGATGGATAAATCTACATCAGTACGTGATACACTTGTATTCCCTAATCAGTTTAAGGGTGAAAAGCGTGTTCTTGTTTTCTGTAAGGGAGACAAGGTTGACGAAGCTCTTAAGGCTGGCGCAGCTTATGCAGGTTCAGATGAATACATTGAAAAAGTAAAGGGTGGCTGGCTTGACTTTGATGTTGCTGTTGCTACTCCTGATATGATGAAAGATGTAGGTCGTCTTGGTATGGTATTGGGTCGCAAAGGTCTTATGCCTAACCCGAAAACTGGAACTGTAACAAACGATGTAGTTGCTGCAATCAGCGAACTTAAAAAGGGTCGTACAGAATACCGTGCAGACAAGGGTGGAGTTATCCATATTGCTGTAGGTAAACTTTCTATGGAACCGGCTAAAGTTGCAGAAAATGTTAATGTACTTTTGTCTGAAGTTGCTAAAAAAGCTCCGAACGGAGTTGTTCAGAACTTCATTACATCTGTATCCCTCAGTTCAACTATGGGCCCAGGCGTTTGGGTTGACATGAAGGTAGGTGAATAATTATGGCAATGTTAGCACATAAAGTTCAGTCTGCTAAAACAGCAGCTATTGAAGAAGCAAAGAAAGTATTTGCTGATTATAACAGTTTTATTTTTGCGGATTATCGTGGAATGACTGTTGAACAGATTACAAATCTTCGCAAAAAGCTTCGTGAGCAGAATGCAGTTCTTAAAGTTGTAAAAAATAATTTCGCTCGCATTGCATTTGAAGAAATGGACATCAACAATGTGGCTGATCTTCTTAAAGGTCCTACAGTTGTTGCAATGGCTAACGAGGATGCAAACGTAGTTGCAAAAACACTTTTTGATTTTGCAAAAGATACACCAGTTCTTTCTGTAAAAGGTGCTTGTGTAGAAAAAGAAGTTTACGATGCTGAAAAGATTGAAGCATTCTCAAAAGTTCCTGGAAAGAAAGAACTTATTGCAATGCTTATGTCTGCAATCAACGGACCTGCTCGTCAGTTGGCGGCAACAATCAAAGCATACGCAGAAAAGAAAGAAGCGGAAGGCGCAAACTAAAAGCCCGGCTTTTTTCAGGATGGATTCTTATGAATCTATACACGGTCAGGCTTCATAGCTGTCGACTGTCCGTGATTAAGATGCAGAAACATTCGTATGGATGGCTACTGCACAACCTTAGGGTTGAATATATTAAAAACATATTTGTGAGGAAGACAATATGGCAGCATTAACAACAGATCAGATTCTTGATGCAATTTCTGGAATGACAGTTCTTGAATGTTCAGAACTCGTAAAAGCAATGGAAGAAAAATTCGGTGTAACAGCAGCAGTAGCAGTAGCAGCAGCTCCTGGAGCAGCAGCTGGTGGTGCAGCAGCAGAAGAACAGACTGAATTTACTGTATCTTTGGATTCATTCGATGCAGCTAAAAAGATTCCAGTTATCAAAGTTGTTCGTGAAATTACTGGTCTTGGACTTGGCGAAGCTAAAGCTCTTGTTGAAGGCGCACCAAAAACTCTTAAGGAAGGTGTAAGCAAGGCTGATGCTGATGAAATGATCAAGAAGATCGAAGAAGCCGGTGGTAAGGCTTCTAAGAAATAAGTTATTTTCTAAAATAGCTTGATACATCAGAAGGGGTGTCTAATGTTTTTTTTAGACATCCCTTTTTGCGCATTTAAAAATATTATTTAGATCTTTTAAAATTAAAATAAATTGCCTTTACCCAAGGCGAAAATCAGTTGTTTCTGTGCTGTGCAGAGTTTCTAGCATGTAGCAGTTTCTAACTGAACTTAAAATTATGGGGGCAATGATGTTCGCAAAGACACGAACAATCAATCGGCAGTATATTGGTAAGGATATTAAAAGTTTTATCGATATTCCTAATCTTATTGCCATTCAGACTTCTTCTTATGAAAGTTTTCTTCAGGCAGAACGGCTGAAGAAAGGGGAACCATTGCTTAATCAGGGGTTGCAGGAAGCTTTTAACACTACATTCCCGATTGAAAGTCCAAATGGTGACATGTCTCTTGAGTTCGAATACTATGAGCTCGACTACGCTAACATTAAATTTTCAGAACTTGAATGTAAACAGAAAGGAGCGACTTATTCTGTTCCTTTGAAAGCAAGAATTGACCTTGTTTTCTTGAATGACGGTCATATTATCCAGAAGGATATTTATATGGGCGATATTCCGCTCATGACAGATCGTGGTACATTCATTATTAACGGTGCGGAACGCGTTGTTGTTTCTCAGATTCATCGTTCGCCTGGTGTTATTTTTACACATGACAAAGATGTTTATGGAAGCCGTATTATTCCTTACCGTGGTTCTTGGCTTGAATTTGAAATTGATCAGAAAAAAGAACTGATTTACGCAAAAATAGACCGCAAAAAGAAAATTCTTGGAACAATTTTCCTTCGTGCGCTTGGATATTCAACACGCGAAGAGATAATCCGATGTTTCTATAAAACAGAGACTGTGGATGTTATTGATTCAACAGAAGCGCGTGAGGCTTTGGTGGACAAAGTTCTTGCGGATGCGGTTCTTGTAAAAGATGAAAATGGTGAAGAAAAACGTTTGTTCAATGCAGGCGTCCGACTTCATCCGCATGATGTTGATACTTTGGTTTCTAATAAGATTTCAAAAATCAATGTTATAAAATTCAATACAAAGAAAGATCCTAACAACAAGGATGAAAAAAACGATTCGCTTGATTCGGAAATCATTATTAACTGTTTTGAAAAGGAAGAAGTGCGCTTTGTAAAAGAAGGTTCCGTTGATATGGAAGTTTCTAAGGAAGACGCATTGAATGCAGTTTATGCAATCCTTCAGCCTGGTGAACCGATGACAGTTGATGCCGCGGAAAAAGATCTTAACTCAATGTTCTTTTCTGACCGTCGTTACGACCTTAATCGTGTTGGTCGCTATAAGTTGAATAAAAAATTTGACTACGCTGATGATGTAAAAGAAACGACTTTGATAAAAGACGATATTATCAATACAATGAAAACTCTTATCAATGTTTATATTGGTGAAGATGTTATTGATGATATTGACCATCTTGGAAATCGTCGTATCCGCTGTGTTGGAGAACTTCTTACAAATCAGTTGAAGACTGCGTTCAGCCGAATGGAAAGAATTGTGAAGGAGCGAATGGGACTTAAAGAAACTGAGACAATGAAACCTCAGGATCTTGTTTCTATTAAACCTATTGTCGCTGCAATCCGTGAATTCTTTGGTTCTTCACAGCTTTCTCAGTTCATGGATCAGATTAATCCACTTTCTGAACTTACACACAAACGTCGTCTTTCTGCTTTGGGTTCTGGAGGTCTTTCTCGTGACCGAGCAGGTTTTGAGGTTCGAGATGTTCATTATTCTCATTATGGCCGAATGTGCCCGATTGAAACTCCTGAAGGACCGAACATCGGTTTGATTGTTTCATTGGCTATGTTCACTAGAATCAATGAGTACGGATTCCTTGAAGCTCCATTCCGCAAAGTAGAAAACGGCAAAGCTACTGATAAAGTTGAATATCTTTCTGCAATGGATGAGGATAAATACTACATCGGTCAGCTTGTTCCAGGGATGAAAGATGATGGTTCGTTCCCTACGGATATGATTTCTGTTCGCCGCCGTGGCGACTATACTCAGCGTTCTGTAAAGGATGTTCAGTACATCGACGTTTCTCCGCGTGAAGTAATTTCGGTTTCAGCCTCTTTGATTCCGTTCCTTGAACACGATGATGCTAACCGTGCGCTCATGGGTTGTAACATGCAACGTCAGGGTGTACCTTTGCTTTTTCCGGAACCACCACATGTTGGAACTGGTATGGAACGCAAAACTGCTTATGATTCAGGCGTTCTTGTTAAGGCTAAATATGAAGGTGATGTAACTTATGTTTCTTCTGAGCTTATTAAGATTAAGCCGACAGATTCTTTTGCTGGAGAAGTAAACGAATATCATCTTATTAAATATCAGAGAACAAACAATGATACATGGAACCATCAGCGTCCGATTGTTGAAGTTGGTGAACATGTAAAACAAGGCCAGGTGATTGCTGATGGTCCGGCTACATTCAATGGTGAGCTTGCTCTTGGTCGCAACCTTCTTGTTGGATTCGTTCCGTGGAATGGTTATAACTATGAGGATGCCGTTTTGATTTCTCAGCGAGTTGTCCGCGAAGATATGTACACAACAATTCATATCAAGGAATTTGAGACAGAAATCCGCGAGACAAAACTTGGACCGGAAAAAATCACACGAGATATTCCGAATACTTCTGAAAAAGCGCTGGATAATCTTGATGCTGAAGGAATTGTTCGCATTGGAGCAAAAGTTCGTTCTGGCGATATTCTTGTTGGTAAAGTAACTCCAAAGAGTGAGACAGAGACAACTCCAGAATTCAAGCTTTTGAACTCAATCTTCGGTGAAAAAGCTAAAGAAGTTCGCGATTCTTCTTTGAAGCTTCCGCATGGCGTTGAAGGCGTTGTAATTGATGTTCAGCGCATGAAGAGAATGGAAGGTGATGAGCTTTCTCCTGGTGTTGATGAAGTTGTAAAAGTAATTATTGCCAACAAGCGAAAACTCCGCGAAGGTGATAAGATGGCCGGTCGCCACGGAAACAAAGGTGTTGTTGCACGAATTCTTCCGCCGGAAGACATGCCGTATTTGGAAGATGGTACTCCGCTTGATGTTTGCTTGAATCCTCTTGGTGTACCTTCCCGAATGAATATTGGTCAGATTATGGAATCTGAGCTTGGAATCGCCGGAAAATACTTGAACCAGTTCTTTGAGGCTCCTGTATTCCAGTCACCAAGTCAGGAACAGATTGCGGATAAATTGCGTGAGGCTGGACTTTCTCCGGACTGTAAGCAGATTGTTCGCTCTGGACAGACTGGTGAGCCATTTGTAAACCCGATTTTTGTTGGTGTTATTTACTTTATGAAGTTGCACCACTTGGTTGATGACAAGATGCATGCTCGTTCAACAGGGCCTTATTCACTTGTAACTCAGCAGCCACTTGGTGGTAAGGCACAGTTCGGTGGTCAGCGTCTTGGAGAAATGGAAGTTTGGGCTCTTGAGGCTTATGGTGCAGCAAACTGTCTTCAGGAAATGATGACAATCAAGTCTGATGATATGACTGGTCGTTCAAAGATTTACGAATCAATTGTAAAGGGCGATCCTTCTTCACCGGCTGGTGTTCCAGAGGCATTCAATGTAATGGTTCAGGAACTTCGTGGTTTGGCGCTTGATTTTACGATCTATGATGAAAAGGGCAAGCAGATTGCTCTTACAGAACGCGATCAGGAATTGATTGATAAAGCCGCATCAGGTTTTGATAAGGAGAATGCTAATGCGTGATATTCAGGATTTCGCAAGCCTTAAAATTAAACTGGCTTCCCCGGAAACTATCCGTGCATGGTCTTATGGTGAAGTAAAAAAGCCAGAAACTATAAATTATAGAACTCTCCGACCGGAGAAAGATGGTCTTTTCTGTGAACGCATTTTCGGAACTACAAAGGAATGGGAATGCTACTGCGGAAAATTCAAGTCAATCCGTTATAAGGGTGTTATCTGTGACCGTTGTGGTGTAGAAGTTACACATTTTAAAGTTCGCCGCGAAAGAACTGGTCATATTGAATTGGCTGCTCCTGTCAGCCACATCTGGTATTACCGCTCTGTTCCAAGCCGAATGGGACTTTTGCTTGATATGCAGGTTGCCCAGCTTAAGGCGGTTCTTTATTACGAAAAATATATCGTAATTGATGCCGGCGATACTGACTTGAAAAAAATGCAGCTTCTTACAGAGGATGAATACATTGAAGCCCGTGAACGTTATGGTGAGACTTTCACAGCGGATATGGGTGCAGAGGCGATTAAAACTCTTCTTGACTCAATTGATTTGGACGCTCTTGCTGTTGAACTCCGCGCAAAAATGATTGAAAAAGGCGCGAAGTCAGACAAGCGTTTGCTTAAGAGAATCGAGATTGTTGAAAATTTCCTTTCTTCTGGAAACAAGGCTTCTTGGATGATTCTGGATGTTGTTCCGGTAATTCCGCCGGATCTTCGTCCTATGGTTCAGCTTGATGGCGGCCGCTTTGCAACTTCTGATTTGAACGATCTTTACCGCCGCGTAATCAATAGAAATAATCGTCTCAAGAGATTGCTTCAGCTTTCTGCTCCAGACATTATTATCCGCAACGAAAAGCGTATGCTTCAGGAAGCTGTTGACGCATTGTTTGATAACTCAAAACGCAAACGCTCTGTTAAAGGCGCTTCTAACCGTCCGTTGAAATCAATTTCAGATATGATTAAAGGTAAGCAGGGACGTTTCCGCCAGAATCTTCTTGGTAAGCGCGTTGACTATTCAGGTCGTTCTGTAATCGTTGTTGGTCCAGAGCTCAAGCTTTGGCAGTGTGGGCTTCCTACAAAAATGGCTTTGGAACTTTTCAAGCCATTTATAATGAAGAAACTTGTTGATAAGCAGGTTGTTTTCAATATCAAAAAGGCAAAACTTCTTGTTGAGCAGGAAGCTCCAGAGGTTTTCAGCATCCTTGATGAAGTTGTAAGCGAACATCCGGTTATGTTGAACCGAGCTCCTACGCTCCACCGACTTGGTATTCTTGCATTTGAGCCAGTTCTTGTTGAAGGAAAGGCTCTTAAGCTTCATCCGCTTGCTTGTAAATCATTCAACGCTGACTTCGACGGTGACCAGATGGCTATTCACGTGCCGCTTACTCAGGCAGCTCAGATGGAATGTTGGACATTGATGCTTTCTGCTAGAAACTTGCTTGATCCTGCAAACGGAAACACAATCGTTGCGCCTTCTCAGGATATGGTTCTTGGTATTTATTACATGACTTCTATTAAGCCGAATGCCAAGGGAACTGGAAAACGATTTGCTTCTCCGGATGAAGCTCGTCTTGCTGCTGAATCTGGTGCAATTGAATGGCAGGCAAAAATTTCTGTTCCTGCACCAAAAGACTGTTTTGACGGTGCAAAATATTGCTGGGATGGAAAAGCATTTAAGACTGGCGATTTGATTGAAACAACTGCCGGAACTTTGGCATTCAATGAAGCTATGCCGGAAGATGTTCGTTATATAAACAAGCAGATGGGCGACAAAGCGTTAAAGGCAATGATTGAGCATGTTTATCATACTCAGGGTCCTTGGCTTACAGTTCAGATGCTCGATGCGATCAAGTCTGTTGGTTACAAGAACGCTACATTCTACGGTGCGACTCTTTCTATGGATGACATTATCATTCCGGATGAAAAGAAAGATATGATTTCAAAGGCTGATGCCGAAGTTGCAAAGATTGTAAACGATAACGCTCATGGTATTATAACTGATGAGGAACGATTCTCTAAAGTAACTGATATTTGGGCTCGTACAAACGAAAAGCTTACAGAAATCATGTACGACAAAATGGCTAAGGACAAAGACGGTTTCAATACAATCTATATGATGGCTACGTCTGGTGCCCGCGGTTCTCGAAAACAGATTTCTCAGCTTGCCGCTATGCGCGGTTTGATGGCTAAGCCGGGTGGAGATATTATCGAGCTCCCAGTTAAGTCGAACTTCAAGGAAGGTCTTTCCGTAATTGAATACTTTATTTCTTCAAACGGTGCGCGAAAAGGTCTTTCTGATACTGCGTTGAAAACAGCCGATGCCGGTTATATGACACGTCGTCTTGTCGATGTTTCCCAGGATGTTGTTGTAAACGAAGAGGACTGTGGAACAATCAATGGTATTGACTATGAAGCTATAAAAGAAGGTGATGAAATTACAGTTCACCTTAAAGATCGAATTGTCGGCCATTACACAATTGAGCGTGTTGTTCATCCTATTACAGGTGAATTGATTTGTGATGTGAACCAGTATATCGACGATGCTCTTGCTGCAAAAATAGAGGAATCTGGTGTAGAAAAGGTAAAACTCCGTACTGTTCTTACTTGTGAAGCTCAGCATGGAATCTGTGTGAAATGCTATGGTCAGAACCTTGCCCGCAACAAGATTGTAGAAATTGGTGAGGCTGTAGGAATTGTTGCTGCCCAGTCAATTGGTCAGCCTGGTACACAGCTTACACTTCGAACATTCCACTCTGGTGGTACTGCTGATAAAGCTGTCGAGGATAACAGAATTGTCCTTAAGTACAATGCTATTATCAACGACATTCAGGGAACTCACGTAGAAAAGGCGGATGGAAGCTGGTTGTTCACCCGTAAGGGCTTTATGAAAGTTCTTAGAATTCTTGATACAGTCAAGATGGAAAAAGGCGACAAGCTTAATGTCCAGGATGGCGTAAGTCTTTTGAAGGATTCTGTTCTTCTTGTGCGCGATGGAAAAGAAATTACTTCTTCTGTTTCTGGTAAAATTATGATCCGCGGTGATGAAATTTATATCACAAATAAGGAAGTAAAGGTTGAAATCAGTAACGGTTCAAATATCCATGTAAAAGTCGGTGATATTGTAAAAGCCGGTTCATCGCTTGGAACATTCGAGCAGTATTCTGATCCTATCATTGCCGAAAGCGACGGATATGTTCACTTTGAGGATATTATTCCGGGTTCAACTTTGCTTGAAAAGATTGATAACGCAAACGGCAGCGTAGAACGAACAATTACTGACCTTCACCTTGATATAAAGCAGCCAAGAATTCTTATTACTGATGAAGCTGGAAATGAGCTCGGAAGTTATTATCTTCCTGCTGGCGCTGTTCTTTCTGTTGAGGATAATCAGCAGATCAAGGCAGGTGATACTCTTGCAAAGATGACAAAAGAAGCTACAAAGTCACAGGATATTACCGGTGGTATCCCGCGAGTTACAGAGTTGTTTGAAGCCCGCAGGCCTAAGGTTCCTTGTGTTCTTGCCCAGATTTCTGGTGTTGTCAAATTCAAGGGAATCCAGAAAGCAAAAAGAATTGTAACTGTAGAAGATGAATTTGGAAAAGTTTTTGAGCATCTTGTTCCAACAAACAAGCATATGATTGTCCGCGATGGTGACCATGTTGAAGCAGGTGAGCCATTGTGCGACGGTGCTCCAAATCCGGCAGATATTCTTGCAATTCTTGGTGAGAATGCGCTCCAGAATTTCTTGATGAAAGAAATTGATGCGGTTTACCGCGCTCAGGGTGTAAGCATTAACGATAAGCATATTGGTGTAATCATCCGCCAGATGTTAAGAAAGGTTGAAATTGTTGCCGTTGGTGATACAAAATTCATCTTTGGTCAGCAAGTTGACAAATATAAGTTCCATGAAGAAAACCGCCGTGTAATCGCAAATGGTGGTCAGCCGGCAGTTGCCCGCCCTATGTATCAGGGTATTACAAAAGCTGCTTTGAATGTTGACTCATTCATTTCTGCTGCGTCTTTCCAGGAAACGACTCGCGTTCTTACAAACGCTGCGATTTCTGGAGCTACGGATGGTTTGCACGGAATCAAGGAAAATGTTGCGATCGGTCACATGATTCCTGCTGGTACAGGTATCAGAAACTACAAGAACATAAAATTGTTTGACGGTAGTGACAGAGACCTTGATGTTCAGATGGAAGAAATTCTTGAACGACGAAAACTGGAAAAAGAACAGGAAGAAAACAGTTCTATTGAGCCGGTTTTTGAAAACGAAGAATCTGATTGATAGTTTTGATATGACCGATTGATGGTTCTTGTAAAGCCGGTGGTTTTTGACAGAGCTTAAAAATCCACCGGCTTTTTTTATAAATTTTTGAAATTCCAGAAAATTCTATTGAATTCATTTTTGGAATTTAATAGAATTGATAAACCTATCATTATAGGATTATTATTTGTCAAATTTTCCGGAGTGCTGGCCGGAACAAATATAGGAGAATAGGCGATGCCTACAATCAATCAATTAATTCGTCAGGGACGTCAGTCAGTGGCTAACAGAACTAAGTCTCCCGCACTTGAGTCTTGTCCACAGAAACGCGGTGTATGTACACGTGTTATGACTGTAACTCCAAAAAAACCAAACTCGGCTCTTAGAAAAGTAGCTCGTGTTCGCTTGTCAAATGGTATTGAAGTAACTGCATACATTCCTGGTATTGGTCATAACCTTCAGGAACACTCAGTAGTTCTTATCCGTGGTGGTCGTGTAAAGGATCTTCCTGGTGTACGTTATCACATTATTCGCGGTACAAAAGATACTCTTGGTGTTGAAGATCGTAAACGCGGCCGTTCAAAGTACGGTGCTAAAAGACCAAAGGCTTAATGGAGGACTAAGATGGGAAGACATAAGAAATCAATCGAACGTCCATGTATGCCAGACGTTAAATATAATAGTACAGTTATCACAAAATTTATCAGCCGCATGATGCTTGATGGAAAGAAATCAATCTGTACAAAAATTATCTATGAGGCTTTGGATAAGCTTAAGTCAAAAACAGATAAGGATCCTCTTGAAGTATTCTTGAAGGCTGTTGATAATGTAAAACCTATGGTAGAGGTAAAGTCTCGCCGTGTTGGTGGTGCTACATATCAGGTTCCGATGGAAATCCGAGAATCTCGCCGTGAAGCTTTGGCTATGCGCTGGATTATTGGTGCTGCTCGTTCACGTTCAGGACATGGAATGGCAGATACATTGGCTTCTGAGTTGATGGATGCTTTTAATAATACTGGTACAGCTTTCAAAAAGAAGGAAGATGTTCATAAAATGGCTGAGGCTAACAAGGCTTTTGCTCATTTCAGATGGTAGGTTAAAACTTCTGTTTATTAAAAAGATGTTTCGAAAGAAACATCTTTTTTTTGTGAATAATCTAATTTTAGGTATTGAAATAATTTAAAAAAAAATGTATAAATTAAAAACTACACTAGTAATAGTGTAGAAACTAGGGTTCTTTGAAAGTTGGCGGGTTGCTTGTTGCAACTCTGGTGTTTCTGTAAAGCTAATTGCAAATTGCAGTTTCCAAGAAATGCGACCCTAAAATGTGTTCCGTGTCGTTGATACGGAAAAGATGACTTATGCGTTTCAGGGTTTCAACTGATCTGAGGTACAGATTAGGCTCTGAATTCCATACCAGTTGTCAAAATTAGACGTTTGATGGTGTTTGGTGGTGACAGACCAGGATATTTCGAAAAAGCGATGGAATATCATGAAGGTAAATTACTTTTTTAGTCCGTTAAATCATAAACTGAATATTCTCATCAAAGCGCAAATAAAGTGTGTCTGCGAACATATTTGATAACTGTTGTTATTGGATGTGTTCTGGCTTAAAGTGCAACACATAAAAAATAAAGATGTCGGCCTAAGAAATATACAGGAGCCGACAAGGAGACAAACATGGCAAAGGAGAAGTTCGTTAGAACTAAACCTCACATGAACGTTGGTACTATTGGTCACGTTGACCATGGTAAGACTACTCTTTCTGCAGCTATCACACAGTACTGTGCAAAAAAGTATGGTGACCATGCTCTTAAGTATGATGAAATTGATAACGCTCCAGAGGAAAAGGAACGTGGTATTACAATCAATACTCGTCACTTGGAATATCAGTCAGACAAACGTCACTATGCACACATTGACTGTCCAGGACATGCTGACTATATCAAGAACATGATTACTGGTGCTGCTCAGATGGACGGTGCTATTCTTGTAATCGCTGCTTCTGACGGTGTTATGGCTCAGACACGTGAACACCTTTTGCTTGCTCGCCAGGTAGGTGTACCAAAGATTATCGTTTTCTTGAACAAAGTTGACCAGCTCGACGGCGATGAAGAAATGTTGATGCTCGTTGAAGAAGAAGTAAAAGATACAATCCAGCAGTACGGATTCTCTGCAGATACACCAATTATCAAGGGTTCTGCATTCAAGGCTTTGAATGAACCAGAAAATCCAGAAAACACAAAGTGTATTGAAGAATTGCTTACGGCTATGGATACATGGTTTGATGATCCAGTTCGCGACGAAGATAAGCCATTCTTGATGCCAATTGAAGACATCTTTACAATCTCTGGACGTGGTACTGTAGTAACAGGTCGTGTAGAACGTGGTGTTATCAACATGAATGATCCTGCTGAAATCGTAGGTATTCACCCAACAGCTACAACAACTGTAACTGGTATTGAAATGTTCCAGAAGACACTTGATCAGGCTATTCCAGGTGATAACGTTGGTATTCTTCTTCGTGGTATCGAAAAGAAAGACGTTGTTCGTGGTCAGGTTCTTGCAAAGCCAGGTTCAATTCACCCACATACAAAATTCGAAGCTCAGCTTTACGTTTTGACAAAAGAAGAAGGTGGACGTCACTCTTCATTCCGCAATGGTTACCGCCCACAGTTCTACTTCCGAACAACAGATATTACAGGTACTGTAACTCTTGGTCCTGGAGTAGAAATGGTTAACCCAGGTGATAACGTTAAGATTATTGGTGAACTTATCCATCCAGTTGCTATGGACGAAGGTCTTAAACTTGCTATCCGTGAAGGCGGTCATACAATCGCTTCTGGTCAGGTTACAAAGATTATCGAATAGTTAAAGGTAAAAGGTGCCTGAATGAAAGTTTTCTTTGAAAATTTCTTTGGGCATCTGTTTATCCTTGGAGGATTAAATTCATGGCTAATGGAAAGATTCGTGTTCGACTTCGCGCATTTGATGTTGAACTGATCGATCAGAGTGCTAAAGCTATCGTGCAGGCTGTTCAGAAGGCAGGTGCAAAGGTTTCAGGACCTATTCCACTTCCGACAAGAATCAATAAAGTGACAGTTCTTCGTTCACCACATGTAAACAAGAAGTCACGTGAACAGTTCGAGATGAGAACTCACAAGCGTCTTATTGACATATTGAATCCATCAACTGATGTAATGGAATCATTGATGAAACTTGAGCTTCCTGCAGGCGTTGCTGTAGAAATCAAACAGTAGTTTATACTGTTAAATTTTAGGTACGGACCCTCCGGATCTGGGTTGGCGGCCGATAAAACAAAAGGACGAAAGTCCACTTAGGAGATATCAGAATGAAAGGTCTGATTGCAAAAAAAGTAGGAATGACACAGGTATTCGACGAAGCCGGTAACTTAACACCTGTTACTGTGATCCGCGTTGATCCAAACACTGTTATTGCTACAAAAACAAAGGAAACATGCGGATACGATGCTGTTGTTCTTGGTGTAGACGATTTGAAGGCTAACAAGGCAAACAAGGCATACGCAGGCATTTTCCCGGAAAACGTTTCTCCGAAACGTACATTGAAAGAATTCCGCGACTTTGAATCAGAAGTAAAAGTTGGCGATTCTGTTGGATTGGAATTGTTCGAAGGAACACGTTTCTTGGATGTAACTGCCACATCAAAAGGTAAGGGATTTCAGGGCGTTATGAAAAGATGGGGCTTCCATGGAGGACGCGCTACTCACGGTTCTAAATTCCATCGAGAAGCTGGTGGTACAGGTGCTTGTACAACTCCTGGACACTGTTTTAAAAATATCAAAATGCCGGGACACATGGGGTTCAAGAAGATTACTGTACAGAATCTCAAAATTGTCAAAGTTGACCCAGAACTGAATATTATTTTGGTTCGTGGCGCTGTACCGGGCGTAAAAGACTGCACACTCATCGTGAAGTCCGCAGTAAAGAAGAACTAGGAGATTAGGATATGGAAAAGAAAGTATATTCGACTTCTGGAAAAGAACTGCGTACAATCACTCTTGATGATAATGTATTCGGTCTTCCAGTAAATGATGATGTTATTTACTATGCTATTACAAATGAACTTGCAAATATGCGTGTTGGTACAGCTTGTACAAAAACTCGTTCAGAAGTTCATGGTAGCAATGCTAAGCCTTATAAACAGAAGGGAACTGGTAATGCCCGCCGTGGTGATAAAAAGTCTCCACTTATGGTTGGCGGTGGTACAATTTTTGGACCAAAACCACGTGATTATAGCTATTCAATGCCTAAAAAAGCAAAACGTCTTGCTATCAAATCAATTCTTAGTATGCAGGCTCAGAGCGATAGATTTACAGTAGTTGAAGATTTTACTGTTGAAAGCGGTAAAACAAAGGATCTTGCAAAGATTCTTGGCAACTTTATAAAAGATGAAAGAACTGTAATTGTTCTTAAAGATGATGATGCAATGATTAAACGTTCTGGAAAAAATCTTCCAAATGTTTCTTTCTTGGCTTTTAATCGTCTTAGAGCACATGACCTGTTCTATGCACGCAAAGTTGTAGTTCTTGAATCTGCTGTTAAGAATCTTTCAGATTTTTATGCTGAAGATAAGGAGGCTAAATAATGAATTATTCTGATATTCTTATTGAGCCTATTGTTTCAGAAAAGGCAAATGACCTTCGCGGACAGAATAAATATGTCTTCAAGGTAGCGCCATCTGCAACAAAAACAGAAATTAAAGAAGCTGTAGCAAAACTTTTCAATGTAAAAGTTGTTGACTGCACAACTATCAATGTTATGGGCAAAATGAAAAGACTTCGTGGTAGACCGGGTCGCACAAGCTCATACAAGAAAGCAATTGTACGCGTAGCTGCTGGTGAATCAATCGCAGTTTTTGAAGGCGTATAATTACAATAACTAAGGGGAACTAAAATGGCTCTTAAGGTATTTAAGCCAATGACTCCAGGTACACGCGGACGCGTTGACCTGATTAGAGAAGAACTGACAACCGATAGACCCGAAAAAACTTTGGTGTCAGGTAAAAAGTCTAATGGTGGTCGTGGTCAGGGTGGTCGTATTTCTGTACGTCATCAGGGCGGCGGACACAAAAGACGTTATCGTGAGATTGATTTCAAACGAGAAAAGCATGGAATTCCTGGAACAGTAAAAACTATTGAGTATGATCCAAACAGAAGTGCTAACATTGCTTTGATTTATTATGCTGACGGTGATAAACGTTATATTATTGCGCCTAAAGGATTGCAGATTGAGCAGAAGATTATGTCTGGTGAGAATGCAACTCCAACAGTAGGAAATGCACTTCCACTTGATAATATTCCGGTCGGATTTACAATTCATAACATTGAGTTGACTCTTGGCCAAGGTGGTCAGTTGGTTCGTTCTGCTGGTGCAAGCGCAATGATTGCCGGTCGTGAAGGTGCTTATGTAATCGTTCGTCTCCCTTCTGGAGAAATGCGCAAGATTAATGGTCGCTGCTACGCTACTATTGGTATCGTAGGAAATGAAGAGCACATGAATGTACAGCTTGGAAAAGCCGGACATAAACGCTGGCTTGGTATTCGTCCTACAGTTCGTGGTATGGCTATGAACCCAGTAGATCACCCGCTTGGTGGTGGTGAAGGTGCTGGTAAAGGTCGTAACCCTGTTACTCCTTGGGGACAGCCTTGTAAGGGTTACAAAACTCGCAACAAGAGAAAGCCGTCTAACAATTTTATTGTTTCACGTCGCAAAAAGTAGTCGCATAGGAGATAACGGTGTCAAGATCTGTTAAAAAAGGACCTTTTGTAGAAAAATCACTTTACAAAAAGGTTGCAGCAATGAATAAAGAAGCAGAAAAGAAAATGATAAAAACATATTCTCGATGCTCTACAATCATACCTGAAATGGTAGGTAATACTATTTCTGTTTATAATGGTAAATCATGGATTCCTGTTTACGTTACAGAAAACCTCGTTGGTCATAAACTCGGCGAGTTTGCTCCTACACGTACTTTCAAAGGCCATGGTGGTACAGATAAAACTGCTTCGGCAAAATAAAGGTGGATATTATGGCTGAAAAGAAAGGTTATGTAGCCACTTCAAAGTTCCTTATTGCTTCTCCAACTAAGGTTCGTCCAGTTGCAAAGCTTGTTAACCAGAAACCTGTAACAAAGGCGTTGGCAATTCTTGAAAATATGCCACAGAAAGGTGCGGGTCTTATTAACGCAACTTTGAAATCAGCAATTGCAAATGCGCTGAATTTGAACAATAAGCTTGATGAAGATATGCTATACGTAAAAGAAATAAGAATTGACGAAGGTCCAAGACTTAAAAGAGTTTGGTTCCGTGCGCGTGGTCGTGCAGATCAGCTTTTGAAGCGTATGTGTCATATTACCGTCATCGTTGACGAGAAGGCGGGGGAATAAAGTGGGTCAGAAAGTTAGTCCAATCGGTTTGCGCTTAGGCGTGAACAAAACATGGCAGTCACGTTGGTATGCAGATTTCCGTGATTATGCAGACTTGGTTCTTGAAGATGTGAAACTTAGAAAAATGGTTATGGATCTTCCTGAATGTAAAAACGCAGACATTGCTGAAATTGAAATTATCCGTCACCCACAGCGTGTTACAATTGTAATTCACACTGCTCGACCTGGTGTTATCATAGGTGTTAAGGGTGCAACAATCGAAAAGATTAGTGCTGATATTCAGGCGCAGCTTACTAAGAAAGTTCAGATCAAGATTAAGGAAGTTAAACGTGCAGATGTAAATGCAAGTTTGATTGCTCAGAATGTTGGTCGACAGCTTGCTGGCCATGGTTCATTCCGCAAGGCTTTGAAACAGGCTGTAAGCAATGCTATGAGAGCTGGTGCTCAGGGTATTAAAATTCGTCTTTCAGGTCGTCTTGGCGGTGCTGATATGACAAGAACTGAAGAGCATAAAGAAGGACGCGTTCCACTTCACACTCTTCGTGCTGATATTGACTATAGTACATACGAAGCTCATACCACATACGGAAAAATCGGTGTAAAAGTATGGGTTTACAACGGAATGAACTATGGTGTTGAACAGAACGAAGATGCAGGTCAGCTTGTTCGCAAGCCTCGTCGTGAACGTTCTCAGCGTCCAGCGGCAGATAAGGCTGAGAAATCAGAACCTTCTGCTAAGGAAAGGAGCTAGGTTATGCCATTAAGTCCTAAAAGAGTTATACACCGAAAGGTGCAGCGTGGTAGAGAAAAAGGAAATGCTACACGCGACAATTTTATTGACTTCGGTAACATTGCTCTTGTTGCAATGGAACCTACTTGGTTGAGTGCTCGTGTAATTGAAGCAGCCCGTGTTGCTATCAACCGTACACTTGATCGAAAGGGACAGGTTTGGATTCGTGTTTTCCCGGATAAACCGATTTCTAAGAAACCTGCTGAAGTTCGAATGGGTAAGGGTAAAGGTGCTCCTGAATCATGGGCTGCCGTTATCAAGCCTGGAATGATTTTGTTTGAAGTTGGCGGTGTTGACCAGAAGCTTGCTCAGAGAGCGCTAGAGCTTGCTGGTGATAAACTTCCAATCACAACAAGAATCGCATTTAAGCCTACACAGGACTAAGGAGGAATAAGATGGCTGAATCAAAGAAAAAGACAGATAAAGAATTATCTTATTCTGAACTTGTTGCAAAGCGTGATGAGCTTAAGAAAAAGTACATGGATCTCCGTTTCAAGATGGTTGTTTCTCATGTAGATAACCCAATGCAGAAACGTACAATGCGTCGAGAAATTGCACGTTTGAATACTTTCATTCAGCAGAAAAAAACTGCTGAAGAAAATAAGTAGGAGCTGAACCGTGGCAGAAAATACTGTTCAGACTGTAGAGACAGCAAAAAAACGTGAATTTGTTGGTCTTGTTACAAGCGATAAGATGGATAAAACTATCGTAGTAACTGTAACAACAAAGAAAATGGATCGTCTTTACAAGAAATATGTTACTCGCTCAAAGAAGTATATGGCCCATGATGAAAAGAACGATGCTCACATTGGTGATACAGTTCGAATCGTGGAATGCAGACCGCTTAGCAAAGATAAGGCTTGGCGTCTTGTAGAAATTGTAGAACGTGCTAAATAAGGTATAAGGAGTAAAAAGTTATGATTCAGATGCAGTCATGTATGACAGTTGCTGATAACTCCGGTGCTAAGATTGCTCAGTGTATCAAGGTGCTTGGCGGAACACACCGCCGTTATGCCGGAATTGGCGATATTGTTGTTGTTGCAATTAAAGATGCTATTCCAACATCCACAATTAAAAAGGGTGCTGTTCAGAAAGCAGTAATTGTAAGACAAGCAAAAGAATACCGTCGTCCTGATGGAACTTATATTCGTTTTGATGATAACGCTTGCGTAATTGTTGATGAAAATAAGAATCCAAAGGGAAAGCGCATCTTTGGACCTGTAGCTCGTGAGCTTCGTGATATGGATTTTATGAAAATCGTATCTTTGGCTCCAGAGGTACTTTAAGGGGTTATGGTTATGGAAAAGAAATTTAAGATCCGTAAAGATGACACTGTAGAAGTTATTGCAGGTAAAGATAAGGGAAAGCGCGGAACTGTTGTTCGTGTGCTTTCTAAAAAAGATGCAGTAATCGTATCTGGTGTTAATATTGTTAAAAAGGCAATGAAAAAGCGTAGTCAGCAGGATCAGGGTGGAATCGTAGAAGTTGAGGCACCACTTAACATTTCGAATGTTGGTATTGTCTGCAAAAAATGCGGTCGTCCTGTAAAAGTTGGCTATAAATTGAACGAGGACAAAAAAGTCCGCGTTTGCCGTAAATGTGGAGAAACACTGTAATGGCTAATTACGTACCTCGGCTTAAGAAAGTCTATAAAGACGAAATCGCTCCAGCACTTGTAAAAGAGTTTAATTACACAACTCCAATGCAGATTCCTGTTTTGAAGAAAATTGTTGTAAGCATGGGTGTTGGTGAGGCTCTCACAAATAAGAAACTCCTTGATGCCGCAGTTACTGACTTGACTCAGATTACAGGTCAGAAAGCTGTTAAAACTAGAGCAAAAAAGAGTATCGCTAACTTTAAATTGCGTGAGGGTAATGAAGTAGGAGCAATGGTTACATTGCGCGGTGCAATTATGTATGAATTCTTGGATCGCCTTATTAACGTTGCATTCCCGCGAATTAAGGATTTCCGTGGTATCAAGGCAACTGGCTTTGATGGACGCGGAAACTTCTCAGTTGGTATTACTGAACAGTTGATTTTCCCAGAAATCGATTTTGATAAAATCACAAAGGTTGCTGGTATGAATATTACGTTCGTAACAAGTGCAAAGACTGATGCAGAAGCAAAAGCTTTGCTTGCCAAATTCAATATGCCATTCCGTAAGTAGAGTGAGGGATACATGGCTAAGAAATCATTGATTATAAAAGCCGCTCGCAAACAGAAGTATGAAACTAGACAGTACAATCGCTGTCAGATTTGCGGACGTCCACGTGGATATTTGCGAAAATATAAGATGTGTCGTCTTTGTTTCCGCAAATTAGCAAGTGAAGGCCTTCTTCCAGGCGTCACAAAATCATCTTGGTAGAGTGGTAGGAGAATAGAAATGAGTGCATCAGATCCAGTAGCAGACATGCTCACTAAGGTTCGCAATGCGGCTAATGCCCGCCACGAAAAAGTAGATATTCCTGCTTCAAAGCTTAAGCTTGAAATCGTAAAGATTATGAAGACAGAAGGATATATCAAGAATTTTAAGAAGGTTCAGGAAGACGGACATTCTGTTATCCGTATTATCTTGAAATATGATGACAGCAATAATCCTGTAATCCATGGTGCTAAGAAAATCTCAACACCTGGACGCCGTGTTTATTCTGGTTATAAAGATTTGCCACGCGTATTCAATGGATACGGTACAATCATTGTTTCAACTTCTGCTGGTATTACAACTGGCAAGAAAGCAACTGAAAAGCAGGTTGGTGGTGAATTGATCTGCTCTATCTGGTAATAGGAGGAAGAAATGTCAAAAATTGGTAAGCTTCCTGTAGCTATTCCAGCTGGGGTTACAGTTACAGTTGCTGATGGCGTTGTAACTGTAAAAGGTCCAAAAGGTGAACTTAAACAGGAATTCGGCAACAATGTTAAAGTTGAAGTAAAAGACGGCAATGTTGATGTTCTTCAGGCAGCTGAAACAAAACAGGGAAGCGCATTCCACGGTCTTTACAGAAATCTTATTCATAATATGGTTACCGGAGTAACAACAGGTTTTACTAAGAAACTTGTTATTACTGGTGTTGGTTATCGTGCGGAAATTCAGGGTAAGACTCTTATGTTGAACCTTGGCTATTCAAACGATTTCTTTGTTACAATTCCAGAAGGTCTTACTGTAACAGCTGATGCGAACGGAAATGTTTCTATTTCTGGTATCGACAAGCAGTTGGTTGGTGAATTTAGTGCTCAGGTTCGCAAGCTCAGAATGCCTGAACCTTATAAGGGAAAAGGTATTCGCTATGACAATGAAGTTATCCGACGCAAAGTTGGTAAGACTGGTGTAAAATAAGGTAGGCCGCTATGTTTAAGAAACTTAATGATAAAGACAGAAAGCGCCTTCACAGAAAAGTTCACATTCGTAAGACTGTGTACGGAACTGCAGATCGTCCACGTATGACTGTAACTCGTTCTAACAAAAACCTTTCTGTTCAGGTTATTAATGATGACGAGGGAACGACACTCGCTTCAATTTCTACACTAGAAAAAGAATTCGAAGCTCTTAAGCCGAATATTGACGGAGCTAAGAAACTTGGTGAAGCTTTTGGTGCACGCCTTAAGGATAAGAAAATTACAAAAGTAGTTTTTGACCGAAATGGTTACCTTTATCACGGTGTTGTAAAAGCCCTTGCAGACGGCACTCGCAGTGCTGGAATTGAGTTCTAGGAGTTAAAATGGAACGCAAGAATTTTGATAAAGAACCAAAAGAGTTTGTTGAAAAACTTGTAACTCTTAACAGAACTGCAAAGACTGTAAAAGGTGGACGCCGAATGTCTTTCTCTGCACTTACTGTTGTTGGTGATCAAAAAGGTCGCGTAGGATACGGATTTGGCAAGGCTAATGATGTATCTGAAGCTATTAAAAAGAGCATTGAACATGCCAAGAGAAATCTTGTTACAATGTCAATGAAAAATGGTACTTTACCACATGAAATTATTGGAAAATACAAGAGTTCTTCTGTGCTTCTTAAGCCAGCTTGCGCCGGTACTGGTATTAAAGCCGGTGGTGCAGTTCGCTCGGTAATGGATGCAGTTGGAATTACAGATGTTATTTCAAAATCATTGGGCTCAAGTTCTTCTGTGAATGTAGTACGCGCAACATTCAATGCTATTGCGAATCTTATGGATGCAAAAGCTGTTGCTGCTGCTCGTGGTAAAACACTTGACGAATTGTGGGGTTAATTATGGCAAAGGCTAAACAGTTAAAGATTACACTTGTAAGAAGTACAATCGGACAGAAACCTGCCAAAGTTGCCACAGTTCGCAGCCTTGGATTGAAGAAGATTAACTCTTCTGTAGTACAGGACGATAATGCTGCAGTTCGTGGAATGATCGCTTCTGTTGCTCATCTTGTAAAAGTAGAGGAGGCAGAGTAATGTCTGAATACAATCCAGTACTTAGCGCACCAAAAGGTGCGAATAAAAAGCCAAAGCGTGTTGGTCGTGGTTCATCTTCTGGACTTGGTACAACAGCTGGTAAGGGTAATAAAGGTCAGCAGTCACGTTCTGGTTCTTCAGTTCCTTATGTAGGATTTGAAGGTGGTCAGATGCCGCTTTATCGACGTGTTGCTAGACGTGGATTTTCAAATTATCCTTTTAAAAAGGAATTTGTTTGTATTAATGTTGGAATTCTTGATGCAAAATTTGCAGATGGAGAAACAGTAAACAAAGAAACTCTTGCAGCAAAAGGATTCATTTCTGCAAAGGCAGCTCCGCTTGTTAAGATTCTTGGCAACGGTGAAATCACAAAGAAACTTACTATTGATGTAGATAAGGTTTCTGAATCTGCTAAAGCTAAAATTGAAAAGGCTGGTGGCAGTGTAAAAACTGTTGCTGCTGAAGAATCTAAATAGGTGTCGGAGTAGAACATGGCAAGCAATCCAGTAGTAAATATGTTTAGAGTAAAGGAAATCCGTGTACGATTGCTCTTTACATTCTTAATTTTGGCAATTTTCCGTTTGGGAAGTGTACTTACAATTCCTGGTATTGATGCGACAGTTTTGTTTGATTATTTCAACAATCTTGCTGCTCAGAACAAGAATGCATTTGCTAGTTACATGGACTTCTTTGTAGGTGGTGCTTTCTCGAACTTCTCAATTTTTATGTTGGGAGTAATGCCATACATTTCTACACAGATTATTTTGCAGCTTGCTGTGATTATTTTCCCAAGCATGAAACGGGCTGTTCAGGAAGACGGCGGACAGCGTAAAATGGCTGCATGGACTAGAATTGGTACAGTATTTGTATGTTTGCTTCAGTCTTATGCAGTTACAGTTTATGCACGCTCGATTCCTGGATGCATTGTGTTCAGCTCACTTTTGAAGTTCAATCTTTTAGCTATCCTTACAGTAACCACAGGATCTATGGTTACTGTATGGCTTGGCGATCAGATTACAGCCAATGGTATCGGCAATGGTATCTCTATGATGATTTTTGCCGGTATTGTTGCTCGTCTTCCGAATGCGATTGCTGAACTTGTGCGAAAGGTTGCTGCCGGCGAAATCCAGTTGGTTTTCGTTATTGTAGTGCTTGTAATGTTTGTTGCTATTATTGCTTTGGTAATCTTTGAAGAATCTGGTGAAAGAAAAATTCCGGTTCATTACGCAAAGCGGGTTGTTGGAAGAAAAATGTACGGTGGTCAAAACACTTATATTCCTTTCAAAGTAAATCCGTCTAACGTAATTCCGTTGATTTTCGCTTCTTCTCTTCTTACATTGCCATTGCAGATTGTTTCTACTTTGGGAAATAACCAGGAATCTGCTAGGTGGATAAGTCGCCTTTCGAATATCTTGACACCAAACGGTCTCTGGTACAATGTTTTGTTGGTCATTCTTATCGTTTTCTTTGCATATTTCTATACACAGGTAACTTTGAATCCTGTTGAGATTGCAAAAAATATCCGAGAGAATGGCGGTTCTATTCCAGGTGTAAGCACTGATAAAACAGAAGAATACCTTAATAAAATATTGAACCGACTTATTTTACCAGGTTCTTTGTTCTTGGCATTTATTGCTATTATTCCATCTGTGATTCAGAGATTGTTCAATTTCCCGCAGTCAGTTGCAATGCTGATGGGTGGTACTTCACTTATCATTATGGTAGGTGTTGATTTGGATACTATGAGTCAGGTAGAAGCTCTCTTGAAAATGCATCATCAGGATGGACTGACAAAGAAAGGTAAGATTAGATCACGAAATCTTTAGAAAAGTTTAGAAAATCGTGCTCTAAGTAGTAGAAAAAGATTGAGAATATATGTTATATTATTTTTCACCGAATTGTCTCTCATTGCGAGGTGCTAAGATTCGGTGAGAATGTTTATTCTCAGGGGGTCTTTATGAAAGTACGAACCAGTGTAAAACCTATCTGTGATAAGTGTAAGGTAATCAAAAGAAACGGAATCATCCGTATCATTTGTTCAAACCCAAAACACAAGCAGAGACAGGGCTAAGGAGTAACAGATGGCTCGAATATCGGGAGTTGATATCCCAAATAAACACATAAGTATTGCTTTAACTTATATTTATGGTATCGGAAATTCTTTGGCAAAAAAAATCCTTGAAGAAGCTAAGATTGATCCTGCTAAAATGGCTAACGATCTTACTCAGGATGAAATTGCAAAGATTCGTGATATTCTGGATAAGAACTACAAGGTAGAAGGTCGTCTTCGTTCAGAAATCGGTCTTAACCTTAAACGCCTTATTGATATTGGCTGTTACCGCGGTCTTAGACACAAGAAAGGTCTTCCAGTTCGTGGTCAGAGAACTCGCACAAATTCTCGTACCCGCAAAGGTAAGAAGAAGACTGTTGCTAATAAGAAGAAGTAAGGCGGAGGAAACTAATGGCTACAGCTAAAAAACGAAAGGAAAAGAAAAGCGTTTACGAAGGTAATGTTTACATTCAGGCAACGTTTAATAATACTATCGTTACAATTACAGACTTGAATGGTAATGCTTTGTCTTGGGCATCATCAGGCGGTCTTGGTTTCCGTGGAGCAAAGAAATCTACTCCATTTGCTGCTCAGTCAGTTGCAGAGACAGCTGTTCAGAAGGCAGTAAGCTACGGTTTGCGAGAAGTTCACGTTTATGTAAAAGGACCTGGAATGGGACGCGAAAATGCTATCCGTTCTCTTGGTGCAATGGGATTAAGAGTAAAATCTATCCATGATATTACTCCAATTCCTCATAACGGATGCCGACCTCGCAAAACTCGCCGTATGTAACGGAAATTGAAAAGATAGTAATCCTGTCTGCCGGATGTCAGTGGCAGACTGTTTTGACAGAGATGTCTAAACGAAGTTATAAGCCAGAAAATTCTGGTTTGTCTGATGTAAATTGGGGGGTTGAGTTTTTCAACCTCAAGAGGAGTTCTGATGGCTCGCAAAAATCTGCTTAAAGGTTTTAAGAAACCAAAAGGTATTACTTTTGAGCATCTTGAGACTAATCCGAATTATGGTAAGTTCACAGCTTATCCTTTTGAAACAGGATTTGGTACAACAGTAGGAAATACTTTGCGCCGCGTTTTGCTTTCATCAATTCAGGGTTACGCCATCACATCTATCCGTATCACTTCTTATGATGCTGATGGTGTGCCACACGTAATTTCCAGCGAATTTGAAGCAATCCCGAATGTTTCTGAAGATACATTGGAAATCATCAACAGTCTTAAACAGATTCGTTTGCGCCTTCCTAACGATGTAGAACAGGACACTATCCTTTATGAATTTAAAGGACCTGGTGTTGTAAAGAGCGATGATCTTGCAAAGGAAAATCAGCTTGAAGTTATGACTAAAGATATGCTTGTCTTTACAATGATGGAAGGTTGTCACCTTGAAATTGAAATGCAGATTGATCTTGGTCGTGGCTATGTTCCGGCTGAAGTAAACGAACACTATATTGAAGTTGTTGGTACACTTCCTATGGATGCAATCTTTACTCCTGTTCCAAAGGTAAAGTATTCTATTGAACCTTGCCGTGTAGGACAGCGAAATGATTACGATAAGCTTGTTCTTGAAATTTGGACAGATGGAACAATTGCACCTGAAGATGCATTGGCAGAAGCTGCAAAAATTGCGAAAGACCATTTTTCAATTTTTGTAAACTTTAATGACAGTGATGTCGCTAGTAGTGAAGAAGATAGTGAAGATGATGCAAGAATTAAGGAGATTCTTAATACTCCTGTAGAAGAATTGGAACTTTCAGTTCGTTCTTCAAATTGTCTCAAAAACGCAAATATTCGCACTATTGGTGAATTAACTAAAAAGACAGAAGATGATATTGCAAAGACTCGAAACTTTGGTAAGAAGAGTCTTACAGAAATCAAAGAAAAACTTCAGGAATGGGGCTTGACTCTTGGTATGACTGACTATAGTCATCTGAAGAATGCTGCAAATTTAACAAAGCAGAAGGAAGAAACAGATGAATCATAGAAATGGTTTTAATCCGCTTTCGCGCACAACAGCACACCGTCGTGCAATGTCACGCAACATGGTAACTTCACTCTTTAGATTTGAACGTATTACTACAACAAAAGCTAAGGCGTTGGAAGTTCGTAAGGCTGCTGAAAAATTAATTACAAGAAGCAAAATTGATTCAGTTCACAACCGTCGTGAAGCTGCAAAATTCATTGCAGATGAAAAGATTTTGAACAAACTTTTTACCGAAATCGGTCCTAGAATGAAGGATCGTAACGGTGGATATACTCGCGTTCTTAAAATTGGTTTCCGACAGGGTGATGCCGCTGATATGGTTATTCTTGAACTTGTAGATTATAAGCTTGATACTGATGCAAAAGAAGAAAAAACTGATGCTAAGGCAAAAAAAGCTGCAAAGTCTGCTGATGAAAAGAAAGAACCAGCAAAAAAAGCTGCAACTGCTGAAAAAAAGCCTGCTGCAAAGAAAACTTCTGCAGCTAAGAAAACAACTGCAAAGAAAGCTGCTGAACCTAAAGCAGAATCTGCAGATAAGGAGTAGGAAATGTCTAAGAACCATCGTGGAACTGGTATCCGTTCGCTTCCGGCACACGGAAGAGCTACTTGCCCTATCTGTAAGAAGACAGATGTAAAATGTCTTTATGAAAAAGAAGTTGACGGACAGACTTTAAATATCTGCAAAGTATGCAATGCTACTTTGAAGAATAAAGAAAGAGCTGCTGCTAAGGCTGCGGCAAAGGCAGCACCAGCTGCTGAAACTCCTGCACCAGCTGCAGAGTAAAAAATTAAATAGGAGCATAAAATGGCTACTAGAAGAAGTCCTCGTTTTAAAGAATGTAGAAGACTTGGTGTAAACGTATGTGGACACCCTAAAGCACTGGAAAGAGCAAATTCCCCTGCTTTTGCTAAAAAAAAGAAGGTTTCTGAGTATGGTCTTCAGTTGATTGAAAAACAGAAGGTAAAAGCGTATTACGGAATCCTTGAAAAACAGATGAGAAGATATTTCGATGCAGCGGCTCGTGCTACTGGTAATACTGGTGACGAATTGCTCATTCTTTTGGAACGTCGTCTTGATAATCTTGTATACCGTGCTGGTTTTGCTAAGTCTATTCGTCAGGCTCGCCAGATGGTTAGTCATGGACACTTTACTGTTGATGGAAAGAAAGTAAATATTCCTTCTTTCTCTGTAAAAGTTGGACAGACAATCGCTTTGAGTGAAAAAGCTCAGAAATCAGGTGCATTAAAGGCAATCTTCCTTGAAGATAAAGCTGGAAAACTTGATTATATTGAAAAAAATGTAGATGGCTTTAGCGCTAAGTTTAGTCGCTTGCCACTTCGAGCTGAAATTCCAGTTGATGTAAAGGAAAATCTTGTAATCGAATACTATTCTAAATAGTGCTCGAGCGATAACAAACGGCAGTCCAGGCGGCTGTCGTTTTTTTTTGTCTTTTTGTTTGTGTTGAGATAAAATGCCAATATTTGTTTTCTAAAGGCTCTTCCATAAGAATTTGAAATAAATTATTATTGTATAAAAATATTTTTCATTTTCGGAGGAAAATATGAAAAAAATTGTTGGATTTGCTGGTCTTGCTGTAATGGCTTTTGTTTTGGCAAGTTGCTCAAAAACATCTGGCGATACTGTAAAAATTGGTGGAGTTGCGCCTCTTTCTGGAAGTGTTGCTGTTTATGGTGTTGAATGCAAAAACGGTATTGATCTTGCTGTTGAAGAAATTAATGCTGCTGGTGGAATTGCTGGAAAGAAAGTTGAATTTATCTGTGAGGATGATGAAGGTTCTCCAGATAAAACTGTAAATGCTTTCAAAAAGCTTATTACAAAAGACGGCGTAAAATATGTTATTGGTTCTTTGACTAGTGGTTGTACACAGGCTATTACAACTTTGGCTCAGGCTAGCAAGGTTATTCAGATTGCTCCTGCTGCCACATCGCCTGCGATTACAGATGCTGGAAATTATATTTTCCGTGCTTGTTTTATTGACCCATTCCAGGGAACTGTTGGTGGAAAATTTGCTGCTGAAAATTTGAAGGCAAAGCGTGCTGCTGTTCTTTATGATAGCGGAAACGATTATTCTGTTGGACTTTCTGAAAACTTCCAGATTTCTTTTAAGGCTAATGGAGGCGAAGTTGTTGCTCTTGAATCTTATTCAACTGGAGACAAGGATTTTAATGCTCAGCTTACAAAAATCAAAAATGCTAAGCCTGATGTAGTTTACTTGCCTGATTATTATGGAACAGTTGCTTTGATTGCAAAACAGCTTAGAGCTCAGGGAATCAATACTCCGATTGTTGGTGCTGACGGTTGGGATGGACTTACAGCAAATGCTGGTGATGAGGTTTTGAACGGATATTATTCAAACCACTATGCGGAAGATTCTACAGAACCTGCTGTTCAGAATCTTGTAAAGGCATTCAAGGCAAAATACAACAAGGCTCCGAATTCTTTTGCAGTTCTTGGTTATGATTCTGTTTATATGTTGAAGGATGCTATTGAGGCGGCTGGAACTTTTGATGTTGAAAAAGTTCGTGATGCGCTTGAAAAGACTGATGGCGACTATGTTACAGGACACATTACTTTTGATGAAAAACGAAATCCTGTAAAATCTGCTGTTATGATTCAGTTTGTAAAAGGTGCTGACGGAAAAATTACAACTGCATATAAGACTACGGTAAATCCGTAAGGAAAATACTTCCTGTATTTTCCTTACTACGAGAAATCCTTGCGGATTTCTCGCTCCGGTGAGCGCAGGCGTCCATGCCTGCGGTTGATTGAGAGATACTAGTTTTTTTGTGGTACGATAGTTTGTTCCGCGGATGATTTTTAATAATTAAAAAGCCGGTGGTTTTTACTGCCGGCTTTTTTTGTTTAAAATTAAAAATAAAAACTTGATTTTCCGTGTGAAAAATAACAGGCGCGGCGGTGCGCGGTGAGAAACTTGCGCGGGTATGGAGCGGCCGCCGTTGGCGGTTGCTGCAAGAAAAACGCTTTCGGAAATTTTTATTTTTTGTGCGAAGAAGTTTTTTTTGTCTGCTTTTTTTTGTTTTTGTGAAAAATGTCGTTTTTTCTTGCTGCAATGAGGTTACGAAACCGCGGAACGCCCGTTGCGGTGGTATTTTGCGCCCGAAGAAAGAAAAAACTTGTTGTGATTGTGCGTTGAAAGGGCGTTTGAATATCTTTATAATGTAATTTATGTTTCGTTTATATGTAGAAAGAAAGCCTGGTTTTGCTAACGAGGCTGAAAGTTATTTGTCGCAGATTAATAATTTTTTGGGAATTTCTGGAGTAACTGGAGTTCGTTATCTTAACCGCTATGATGTTGAAAATATTGGCGAGGCTGTTGGTAAAGCTGCCGCTACTAGAATTTTTAGCGAACCGCAGAGTGATTTTGTTTATTATGACAAGGTTGATGTTGCTGATGGTGATACTGTTATTGTTTGGGAATATTTGCCGGGACAGTATGATCAGCGTGCGGACAGCGCGGAACAGTGCTTGAATTTGCTTAGGGCTGGAATGGCTTCTTCTGTTCAGGTTTTAAAGGAAGCGCCGCGAGTTCGTTGTGCGAAAATGGTTATTTTGAGCGGAAAAATTTCTGCTGATGACGTTAAGAAGATTGAAAATTATTTGATTAATCCGGTTGACAGCCGTCTGACTGATGATGACAAGATTCCTGAGACGTTGGAGATAAAGTCTGATGTGCCGGGCGATATTCCTGTTGTTGATGGTTTTATTGGCTGGAATGATAAGGCGTTGGAAGATTACCGCAAAAAGATGGGTCTTGCAATGGATTTTGCGGATATTAAATTTTTGCAGAGTTACTTTGTTGGTGAAAAACGTGACCCGACCGAAACTGAAATCAGGGTTTTGGATACTTACTGGTCTGACCACTGCCGCCACACAACTTTTTTGACTGAACTTAAGGATATTAAGGTTGAGGACGGTCCGTATGCGGATTTGTTCAAGAAGTCTTTGCAGAATTACACTGAGATGCGCACTGAGATGTATGCTGGGCGCACTGACAAGCCTGTTTGTCTTATGGATATGGCTGTTATCGGCATAAAATATCTTAAGAAGCATGGAAAACTTGATAATCTTGAAGTAAGCGAAGAAAATAATGCCTGCTCAATTTATATTGATGTTCATTATACTCATGACAGCGATGGAAATGCCTGCGACAAAAAAGAAACTTGGCTTTTGATGTTTAAAAACGAAACTCATAACCATCCGACAGAAATTGAGCCTTTTGGTGGGGCGGCCACTTGTATTGGTGGAGCAATCCGGGATCCGCTTTCTGGGCGTTCGTGGGTTTATCAGTCTATGCGCGTTACCGGGGCGGCGGATCCGACAGTTCCTTTAAGTGCGACAAGAAAAGGTAAACTTCCTCAGATTAAAATTTGTCGCGAGGCTGCGCAGGGATTCAGTTCTTATGGAAACCAGATTGGATTGACTACTGGTCAGGTTACGGAACTTTATCATCCTGGTTATTTGGCAAAACGAATGGAGCTTGGTGCGGTTGTTGCGGCGGCTCCTGTTGATACTGTTATGCGCGAGCGTCCTGAGCCGGGTGATGTTGTTATTCTTGTTGGCGGTGGAACTGGCCGTGATGGTATTGGTGGCGCGACTGGTTCTTCTAAGGTTCATACTGAAAAATCTGTCTCTACGGCGGCTGCTGAAGTTCAGAAAGGAAACGCTGTTGAGGAAAGAAAAATTCAGCGTCTGTTCAGAAATAAAGATGTCAGCTTGATGATTCGCCGTTGCAATGACTTTGGTGCGGGTGGAGTTTCTGTTGCGATTGGCGAACTTGCGCCTGGTCTTGATATTGATTTGGATAAGGTTCCTAAAAAATATGAAGGTTTGAATGGAACTGAGCTTGCGATTTCTGAATCTCAGGAACGAATGGCTGTTGTTGTCCGTGCTAAAGATGCTGAAAAATTTATTGATGCGGCTGCAAAAGAAAATCTTCAGGCGGTAAAAGTTGCTGATGTTACAGATACGAATCGCCTTGTGATTAACTGGCGCGGCAAAACTATTGTAAATCTTGGACGTGAATTTTTGGATGCGGCTGGTGCCCATCATGAGGCGGTTGCGTTGATTGAAAGCCCTGCTGCTCAGAAGGATTCGCCGCTTGTAAATGCTCTTGATTCTGTAAAAGAAGAGCTTTCTAAGCGAGAGTCTGTTGGTGGCGAAACTGCGCTTAAAAATGCCTGGATGAAAAATATCAGCGATTTGGCTTGTTGTTCTCAGCGTGGATTGGGAGAGCGATTTGACGGTTCAATCGGTTCTTCTACAGTTCTGTTCCCTTATGGCGGAAAATACCAGGGCACTCCGGAAGCTGGAATGGTTGCGAAAATTCCTGTTGTAAGTCCGCTTGAAACTTCTACTGTAAGCATGATGGCTTTTGGTTATGATCCTCGTGTAGGCGAATGGTCTCCATGGCATGGTGCGCAGACGGCGGTTCTTTCTTCGTTGGCAAAAATTGCTTGTATGGGCGGAAAACCTGTTGATTGTCGTCTTTCGTTCCAGGAATTCTTTGGCCGTGCTGTAAGCGAAAAAACTTGGGGCTATCCGGCTGCGGCTCTTCTTGGTTCTATTGATGCGCAAAATGCAATGGGAACAGCTTCAATTGGTGGAAAAGATTCTATGTCTGGAACTTTTGAGGAATTGAATGTTCCGCATACGCTAGTTTCATTTGCTGTTACAAGCGACGATGTGAAGAACGTTACAAGCGGTTCTTTTAAAAAGGCTGGTGACAATGTTTATCTTGTTACAGTTCCATATTCTTCTGAACTTGCGCCGAATTTTGAAGTGTTTACGAAAAATTCAAATAATCTTTATGCGCTGAATTCACAGGATAGAATTGCTGCAATGTATCCAGTTTGTGCTGGCGGAATTGCGGAAGCGGTTACAAAAATGGCGATGGGAAATAAAATCGGTGTAAAAATCGATAATCTTCCTTTTAGCGCGACTGCTGCTGGTTTTGACAAAAATAAAAAGGTTACTCCGAAAGATTTGTTCACTCCGCTCTACGGTTCAATTATTGTTGAGGCTGACGGCGAGCTTGATTTGGGCGGATTTGCTGAAGGAACTGCATTTAAGATTGGAAATACAATCGATTCTGCGGAAATTGAGGTTTCTGTTGATAATATTCCGGGCGTAAAGGTTGACTTGGCTGATGCTGAAACTGCGTGGGAATCAAAATTGTACGAGGTTTTCCCGCCGGTAAGTGGATCAGAAGTTCAGAAGACTTTGCCGGATTTTGCGGTGAATATCCATAAGTCTTTGTCTGATATAAGAAAAAATCCTGTTTTTGCAGCTCCAAAATCAAAGCCGCGTGTTTTGATTCCTGTTTTTCCTGGAACAAACTGTGAATTTGACATGGCTCGTGCATTCAATCTTGCTGGCGCGGAAACAAAGATTATTGTATTGGCGAATAAAACTCCTGCCTTGCTGGAAGAGTCGCTTGCAAATTTTGAAAAAGAATTGAAAGAAGCCCAGATTCTTGCGTTGAGTGGAGGATTTAGCGCCGGAGACGAGCCGGATGGTTCTGCAAAATTTATCGCAAACTGTCTGCGAGAAGGGCGTGTTGCAGAGCAGGTTATGGCTTTGCTTAAAAAGCGTGACGGACTTGTGCTTGGAATTTGCAATGGTTTCCAGGCTTTGGTAAAAACAGGTCTTGCAATGTACGGGGAATTCCGTGATATGGAGCCGAATATGCCAACTTTAACATACAATAAGATTGGTCGTCATATTAGCAGAATTGTAAGAACTCGTTTGGTGAGCGCGACAAGCCCTTGGGCAATGGATCCAAGCGTTGTGGATTCAAGAATTCATCTTGTTCCGATTAGCCATGGTGAAGGCCGATTTGTTTGCGATGAAGAAACTGCAAAGAAATTCTTTGAGAATGGCCAAGTTTTCAGCCAGTATGTGGATGAATACGGAAATCCTGCGATTACAGAGCCGGACAATCCGAACGGTTCGCTGTTTGCGATTGAAGGAATCACAAGTCCGGACGGAAGGGTTCTTGGAAAGATGGGGCACAGCGAACGCACAATCGGAACTGATGCGAATGGTGCAAGCTGTGATTTGATTATGAATGTTGCGGGAAATCCTCTTACAAACGGATATGAAAACAGCTGTGAAAATGTATTTGCCGCCGGCGTTCGTTACTTTAAATAAACTGATTTTTTATAGGATGGAAAAATGAAAAAAATTATGATTGCGGTTTCTGTTTTTGCCGCATTGATTTTGGCTTCTTGCAGAAAATCACAGGATTCAAACGGCTGGTTTTCTGATTTTGATGCTGCAAAAAAAACTGCACAGACCAAAAATAAGGAAATCCTGTTTTTTGTGAATTCTGACGCAGATGTTCCTGGCAGCGAAAGTGGAGTTCAGACGATTCTTTCAAAGGAATTTGTTGATTCTGTAAAAGACGGATTTGTCTGTGTTCATTTTGACTTTACGGATTTGCAGTCAGTTTTTGGTGTTTCTGAAAACGAAATTTCCAGCAAAGAACAGAAAAATCTTGAAAAAAGACGCGAACTTTTGAACAAGCAGTTTAAAATCGCGGATTTTTATGGAATCCGTGAAACTCCAGTTATAAATATTCTTTCAAAAGATGGATATTTTATCTCGGAAATTAATTGCGAATTCAATTCTGATAGTATGGAAGGCTTTGCTGGGCTTTTAAAACTTGAAGCGGATGAAATTGCCGAATTCAACAAAAAAGTTGCCTCTACACAAAAAGGTTCAAAGCAGGAAAAAATTGATGCGATAGATGTTTTGTTTGAGGAAGCTGCAGATGTTCATAAACTTGCGCTTTACGATTTACTGAAAAAAGCGGTTTCAATTGATTCAAAAAATGATTCTGGCAAAATCGGAAAATTTATTGTTCAGATTGCGCACACGGATGCTTATAACAAATTGCTTGTCCAGGATGTTGCTGGCGCACTGAAAATTTATGAGAAATGTGCGGAAAACAAATTTATCAGCCCGGAAGATGTTCAGTCGTTGTATTTTATGTGTGCAGAACTTGCTACAAAACTTCCGAATTCAAAAGCTGAGGACGTGATTTCGTATATGAATCAGGCTGTTCAGGCGGCTCCGGAAAGTCAGCTTGTCCCGCAGATTCAGCAGTATATTGAATATATGGAAAATTCTCTTGCGGCTGAAAATGGTTCAGCCTTGGAAAATCCTGAAAAAAAAACTGAGTAAAATTTGAGTAACCTTGTCCTTGCCGGGCTGCTGATTGCTTCAGTGGCCTTAGTAACTTTATCGATGCTCTTTAGCGTTTCTGAAAGCGCGTTCCTTTCAATGAATAAATTGCGCTTGAGGATTTTGCGGAAGGAAAAAAATAAAAAGGCGCTGCGTGCGGGGCGTCTTCTTGAAAACAAAGAACTGCTGATAAATACACTTCTTGTGGCTAACGATCTGGTTAATATTCTTTTAAGCTCAATTATTACCGCAGTTGCGATGCGCATTTTTGGAAGCAAAGGTGTGGGAATCGCAACTTTTGTGGTAACTCTTGTGCTTCTGATTTTTGGAGAAATTACTCCAAAGGCGATTTCCACGCGAAAACCTGACGGAATTGCTTATGCGCTTTCGTTGTTTGTGGATGTTGTTGTTCATATTCTACGTCCGGTTGTTATTCTTTTTACCGCGTTCAGCAGACTGGTTTTGAAAATCCGCGGAATCAGCGTTGAAAAACCGGAACATACCTATTCAGAAGAAGATATAAAATCATTTATTGAAGTTGGTGAAGAAACTGGCGTTCTTGAAAACGGTGAAAAAAACATGATGAATTCGGTTTTCAAGTTTACGGATATTACAGCCGCAGAAATAATGGTTCCGCGCACTTCTATTGTTCGTGTTGGCGAAAATGCGACATATTCTGATGTTATTGAAAAAGCTCAAAAAACGAAATTTTCAATGTTTCCGGTTTATAAAAAAAATATTGACGATATAATCGGAATTCTTTATTTAAAGGATTTGCTGAAAACTAATCCTTCTGAATTTGATATAAAAAAACTTATGCGGCCGCCGCTTTTTATTCCTGGTACGCGAAAAATAACTTCTGTGGTTCAGGTTATGCAGGAAAACCGGCAGTCAATGGCGATAATTATTGATGAATATTCTGGAACGGACGGACTGATTACTCAATCTGATATTCACCGAGAAATTTTCGGAACCACAGGAAATAAAGTCACGTTGCAGGATGAAAAAAATCTTGAAATCTTAAAGAACAAGGATAATTTTACGGTTGATGGTTCAACTCTGCTTGTTGACTTGAAAATTTATTTTGGAATAAAACTTGAATCAAATATAAATGACACTCTTGGTGGCTGGATTACAGAAAAACTGGACAGGCTTCCGCTTGTTGGCGATTCTGTTGAAGAATCTGGCGTTGTTTACACTGTTACGGCAATGGAAAAACGTCGGATTACGCAAGTTCAGATTGTAAGAAAAGAAACGGAAGGTAAACAGGATGATTAAAAATATTCTTTTAATTTGCGTTCTTTTTGTTATTATAAATCTGATTGCCTTTTTCGCTGGTTCAGAGACAGCATTTCTTTCGATAAATAAAATCAAACTTCGGAAAATGATTGGTGAAGGCAGAAAAAATGCGAAAACTGCGGCGAAATTGCGCGAAAATATTGACGAGCTTTTGACAGTCATTCTTATTGGCATTAATTTTATGAACACGCTTGGTTCTGCGATTGCAACAGCGCTGGCGATTTCTTTGATAGGAAATTCTGGAGTTGGAATTGCCACCGTCTGTTTTACGTTTTTTTCTGTAATTTTTGGTGAGATTATTCCAAAAACCGTTGCCGGGCGTTATACGGAAGAAACTGTCTGCAAAAATTCTGTTCCTCTTCTTGTTCTGGAAAAAGTTTTTTTTCCGGTTGTATGGATTTTTAGCGCGATTTCAAAAGGAACTGCGAGTCTTGCAAAAAATCTTCTAAAGGATGATTCTCCACTTGTTACGGAAGAGGAGTTAAAAACCCTGATTGATGTTGGTGCGCAGGAGGGAACGCTCGAGGCTTCTGAAAAAACAATGCTCGACAAGATTTTTCGCTTCAATGATTTGACTGTGCACGACATAATGAAACATCGTTCGCTTGTAAAATCTGTTTCTGTGGATGATAGCCGCGAAAAAATCGTGCAGATGTTTGTTTCAACTGGGCTTTCAATGCTACCGGTTTACGAAGGCTCGAAAGAGTCGATTGTTGGTGTAATCAATTATAAGTCGGTTATTTTTACTTCTGAAAAAAAGGATGAAAAAAAATACGCTTCGTCCGTAATGAAAAATGTTCTTTTTGTGCCGGAAACTTTTACTGCGCTGGAATTGCTTGCAAAATTCAAAAAGGAACACACGGAATTTGCGGTTGCATTGAATGAGCAAGGTTTTTTGGCTGGTGTTGCGACAATTGATGATATTCAGCGTGTTATTTTTGGCAGAATGACCGATGATGACAAGTCAAAAATTCCTGCCGAAGAAAGAATAAAACTTGTTTCTGCGAATGAATTTATTGTTCCTGGCGATTTAAAACTTGATGATTTGAATTCAATCTTAAAACTTGACCTTGAATCTGATGAATATATGACGCTTGGTGGTTGGCTTTTGGAAAAAATCGGTTATTTGCCATCTACCGGGGAAATTTTTAACTGGAAAAATTGTCTATTTTTTATAGAGGATCAGTCTCAGCGGCGGATTCAACAGGTAAGAATCAAATTTATAAAGCCAAATCTTAATGTTAAAAAATAATACCGGAAAAATGCAGAATTAAAGAAACATTTTGAGCTTCAATAATTCTGTTTCCGGTTTTATTTATTCAGCGAGCGGATCCGAACCGAAAATTTTTGCCATCTGTTTTCGTGTCGCTTCCATATCTTTTGGGTATGGCGCAGAAAAAGTGACTTGCTCGCCTGTTTTTGGATGCGCAAAAGTTATTTTGTATGCGTGTAGCGCGAGCCGGTTCAGAAGCGGTTGTTCCTCAAGCTCGTCGCCCCGCCATGAACGTTTTATTTCACTAAGCCTGATTGGTTTCTGGTTTCCGCTGTACAATGGGTCACAGACAATGCTGAATCCGTTTTCTGCTAAGTGTACGCGGATTTGGTGCGTTCTTCCGGTTTTTGGGCAGGCCTCAATCCAAGTGTATGGACCGCATTCCGCAATAACTTTAAAATCTGTTGTGGAAGGTTTTCCGTATTTTTTGTTTACGACTGTTCTGTGTCTTGCGTCTCCGTCCGGCATAAGCGGAAGTTCAACCCGCAAAGTGTTCCACATTGGTCTGCCATGTACAATGCAATGGTAGACTTTCTGGACTTTCCGTTCCTGGAATTGCTCTGAAATATTTTTGTGCGCCTCAGGATTCCGGGCGTAGATAATTATTCCTGAAGTGTCTTTGTCAATGCGATGAACTGCATAAAGTTTTCCGAATTCTTTTTCTGCAAGAAGGTCAAGGCGCGGCGCGTCCAAATCATATCTGTCTGCGGCAATCAGAAGTCCGCTTTTTTTGTTCAGAATCACAATGTCATCATCTGAATAAATAGTTGTGTAGTCAGGAATTTTCTTCATAAACGGATTATACAAGTTGCGTGGATAATGTTCAACTTTTAAAATGTGTGATAAAATATTTGAAACTTTTTGAAAGTTTGTTTGTCTTATTTATAAATGACTTTTAAAGCTTTTATAAGGAGTAAAAATGTCTGCTTTATATCATGATTTTCTTGTTGAAGACCGGGATTTCAAGGATTACGATGATTTTAAAAAACATTGCAAATTAAAAACAAAAGAAGATTTTAATTTTGCGTACGACATTGTGGATCGATATGCAACAGAATTCCCTGGAAAACGAGCATTGGTTTGGGTTGATGATAATGGAGAAGAGAAAAATTTTACTTTTGATGATATTTCTCGCGAGTCAAAACGTGCGGCTTATTGGCTTGTTTCAAAAGGAATCAAAAAAGGTGATACTGTAATGCTGGTTCTGCGCCGTCGCTATGAATGGTGGATTTTGATGCCGGCACTTCACCGTATTGGCGCAATTGTAATTCCTGCGACCGACCAGCTTCTTCAGTCTGATATTGAATATCGCGCAAACGCCGCTGATGTAAAAATGATTATTTCTTATGATAATCCTAACATTCAGGGCGAAATTGACAAGGCGATGCCAAAATCAAGTACGGTAAAATATCTTGTTACAGTTGGAAAAGAAAAACGCGACGGATGGATTAGTTTCCACGAGGAATATGAAAATCTGCCGGCGGAATTTCCTCGTCCTGTTGGAGATGCCGCAACGCACAACAAAGATCCGATGTTGCTTTATTTTACATCAGGAACTTCTGGCTATCCAAAAATGGTTCTTCAGGATTACGATTATCCGATTGGTCATATTATTACGGCAAAATATTGGCACGGAGTTGTAGAGGATGGTCTTCATCTTACAATTGCGGAAACAGGATGGGCAAAATCTACTTGGGGAAAACTTTATGGCCAGTGGATTGCCGGAACTGCGTTGTTCGTATATGACATGAACAGCTTTAAACCTACAAAAATGCTGGAGATGATTTCAAAATACGGGCTTACAACTTTCTGCGCGCCGCCTACGGTTTACCGATATTTGGTTCGCCAGAATCTCAGCAAATATGATTTGAGCAAATGCACTCGTTTCAGCACTGCCGGAGAAGCCTTGAACGGTGAAGTTTACAATAAGTGGCTTGAACAGACAGGAAAGAAAATATACGAAGGCTATGGTCAGACTGAATCTACAATTATCTGCGGAAACTTCCTTGATTATTCAGAAATCCGGCCGGGTTCAATGGGGCGTCCGAATCCGCTTTATGATGTTGAAATTTTGAACTCAAACAATAATCCTGTTCCGGTTGGAGAAACAGGCGAACTTTGTATTCACGTTGAACATGGTCGTCCATTCGGACTTTTGATGGGTTATCACAAAGATGTTGTTCTTACAGCGAATGCGTTTGATGGCGGAGTTTACCATACAGGCGATAATGTCTACATGGATAAAGATGGATATGTCTGGTTTGTCGGCAGAAAAGACGATATTATCAAGACTGCTGGTTACCGCGTAAGTCCGTTTGAGGTTGAGTCAATCCTTCAGCAGCATCCGGCTGTTATGGAATGTGCTGTTACTGGCGTTGAGGATCCGAAACGAGGAATGGCGGTAAAGGCCACAATCGTTCTTTCTCCAGGATATGACACAAAAGATCCTAAAGAGATGGAAACAGAGCTTTCTACATTTGCGAAAGAAAATACAGCGATGTATAAATGTCCTAGAATTTTTGAATTTGTAAAGGAATTGCCAAAAACGATTTCTGGAAAGATTCGTCGCGTAGAAATCCGCGAAAAGGATAAGGGCAAGGCTCAGGAAAACATCAAGCAGGATTTCTAGTATTAGAATAAGATTTTGCCGCCACTGAAAAAATTATTTCAGTGGCGGTTTTATAATTTTTTATTCCGCGAGTTGCTGAATTAGAGAAACTAGTTTTTCAAGTTTTTCGTGCGTCATAAGAGGATTCAGCAATGTGAATTTCAGGCAAACATATCCATCAGAAACTGTCTGGCCGATTACAATTCCGTGTTTATGCAGAAGTTCCCGGCGGATTTTTTTGTTAGTTTCGTCGCCTTTTATGTGCCTGAAAACAACAGAAGTGATTTCCGGCTCTGTGATAACCTTGAAATTTTCGTTGTTTTTTATGATTTCATACAAGTCTTTTGCATTTTCCATGCTTTTTGTAATTATTTCGCTCCAGCCATCTTTTCCGCGCATCTGAAAACTTATCCAGACTTTTAGGGCGTCAAAACGTCTTGTTGTCTGAAGGGATTTATCAACAAGATTTGTGTAGCCGTCCTCTTCGTCTTCTGTTCTGTTCAGATAGTCCGCGTGGATTGTTAGCGCGTCAAAATCATCTGATTTTTTTACAAGCAGCGCCGAACAACTTATTGGCTGAAGAAACATCTTGTGAAAATCAACAGTTATTGAGTCGCAAAGATACAGAGTTTTTACTTTTGAAGAATATTTTTCGCTTAGAATCATGCCTGAACCATAGGCCGCGTCCGCATGAAGCCACATATTGTAATGGCTGCAAAGCGCGGAAATCTGCTGGACCGGGTCAATTGAGCCAAAATCCGTTGTTCCGATTGTAGCGACAACAAGAAACGGAATATTTCCGGCCGCAATATCTTTTTGGACAAGGTAATTCAACGCGCCGAAATTCATGCGTTTATTTGCATCCACCGGAACTTTCACAACGCTTTCGTAGCCAAGCCCCAGAATATGCGCAGTTTTTTCCATAGAAAAATGGCTTATCTCGCTTGTGTACATTCTGAGTTTTCTGAAATTTTCTGGAAGTCCATGTTTTTTCACATCGAAATTCATTATTTTTGAAATAAACCAATCCCTTGCAAGGATTATCGCAGTCTCATTTGACTGGCTTCCGCCGGATGTAAAAACTCCATCAGAGCCGCGTCTGAATCCAAAAAGTCTGCACAAATGCTTTATGACTTCGGTTTCAATTTCGGTTGCGACAGGACCTTGATCCCAACTGTCCATTGACTGGTTGAAAGTGGAAATTATCAGCTCGCTTGCAATGCTTTCCAGAATTGCCGGAGAATGCAGATGAGGCATGTAGTCTGTTGAAGAAGTTCTTAAAAGATTTGGAAGAATTTTGTTTTTTGTAAGCTCAAGTGTTTTTTGCCAGCCCAAGCCTTTTTCTGGCAGAATCGAATCCTGCTGAACAATTTTCTGGAGTTCCTGTGGTGTCGGACCTGAATATGCTGTGTCTGTTGAAAAAGTGTCCAAAATCGCCTGGACAGTTTCTTCAATCATTTTTTTATATTCATTTTTTGAATTTTGTTCGTTTGTAAGGAAAATATTTTTCATGGTTTTATTATACGTGAAAAATCAAAAAAAATCATTTTTGCACATTTAAATTTTGTTTTTTTTCAAAATCGGGTTAAAATATTTTAGGCTTATGTTTGAAACTCAATGGGAAATTGTACGAAAATTTGTTTTTGCTTGTAAAAGTTCCGTGTGCATTCTTCGCGTTCCGGATTCTGTGATTACGGATGAATTTAAAAAAGATTTTTGCGTTATTGATGTCTGCGCTGATTTTTCGCCGTATAAACCGTTTCTTTCGGTTGTTTCGCAGAATTTTACAGAAAAAACTTTGGAATATGTTGAAAAAAACGCATATTCTGTGCAAAAAAAATCTTTTCTTTCATTTTTTAAGACGGGAATTTCTGATGAAAGATTTGATATTCCGCTTGCAAACGAGCTTGTTTACGAGCAGAACCGTTTTATTCAGACAATTGTCGGGCTTTTGGAGCAACTTCCGGCAAAAAATTATCTTGTTCTGAACAGCCAGTGTCTTTTTGCGGAATCAATTCAGGTTATAAAAGCTCTTGAAAAATCAAATGTAAAAAGTAAATTTGCGTTCTGTTTTACTTCTGAAAAAAACGACTTGGAGCAGACTGAGGCTGCGAAATTTCTGGAGGAATGTAGCACAAAGCAAAATTATCTTCATCTTCTTACAAAAATTGTTTCAATTGCAAAGGACAAAACTGAATATAGGCTGATTTTTGAACTTCCGGCAATTGCGCAATATAAAATAATTCTGCAGACATTAAGAAACAACAGGATTTTTATGGTTCTGGAGCAGCTGAAAGATTTTGCGCTCTGGGTTTCTGCGAATTTCGGGAAATTTGATTTTGAGGAAAGTGAAAAACGAGTTTTAAGCCTTGAGCTTGCAAAATCGCTGTTCAAATGTTCGCTTGTTGATGAGGCGATTCTTTATCTGAACGACATTGTTGATACTCAGGAAGAGGACGAGGTTGCGGGCGCGGCTTTTTATTATCTTGCAAGGGCATTCTCGTTTAAAAAATCAATTTCTCTTGCACAGAAATATTATGTTCTTGCCGAAAAAATCTTTCAGAAAGAAAATAATCTGAATTATCTTGCGCTGGGTGCAATGCTTGACTTTAATATTGCAAAAAAGATTTCTGCGGAGGATACAATTTCAAAATATCAGCGGGCATTGACGCTTTTAAGGCAGCAGGGATTTTTGAACAATTTTATAAGTGTCTGCATTTCTGTTCCGTGGAAATTGGTGAATGATGAGGCTTCCAGAAAAAATATTGAAGATGAAGTTGATATGTGCCTTGAGCTTGCGGAAAAAATTGATAATCAACATCTTGTTTCAACCGCTTGCCACTGGAAAGGAATTATCTGCTCGCATTTTGGTGAAATTGACAAGGCTCTTGTCTGGTACGACAAATGCAACGAAATCCGCACAAAAATCGGCGAACTTGGTCCGATTCTGAACATCCGCAACGGCCTGTGTTATGATGCGACTTGCCGGGCAATGTACAAGCGGGCTTTTGACCTTGAAAATGGAATTATAAATCGCCTCCTGGAAATCGGGGATTTTGCCTCTGTTACGGATACTCTGAAAAATGTTGCCTACGCGCTTTTTTATTCGCGGCATTTTACTGAAGCCTACGAGCTTTTTAATGTGATTGCGCGTTATCTTGATATTTTTAATATGTCTGAAATGGCGAACAGTTCGTTTTTGCCTTCGCAGAATGACATTTTGATTTTTAAGTCGATTATCAACTTTGCGCAGGGGGATTTTATCCGCGGAAGAATAAATCATTCAAACATTATGCAGGATTTGGATTCTGTCACAAAAGAAGACCGTCCGTTCATTTATTATATTGAGGCGGTTTTAAGCGCGGATGAAAAGCAGATTGAGGCTTCTGAGACTTTCTTTGAAAAATGTATAACTGAATTTGGTGAAATAAAAAGCAAACTTACCCATAAAATCGTTTTTGCCTATTATGAATACGCGGTTGTGCTGGATCAGCTTGGTTATAAGAAAGAATCTGAAAAATATATCAGCAAAGGCTTTAAAATCGCAAAGGCGGAAGGCTACAGATATTATACAAAGGAGCAAGAGGGCGGCGGAAAAAAATCTGTTTCGGTGAAAGAATATATTGACGGCGTTGAAAAATTCGAAAAACTCAACTTGAACCTTGAAATGCTGAATGAAAAAGCCGAAAAAGAGCAGCTTTTGACATTGCTTCACAAAAGAATTCACGACTATCAGTTTATAAACAAAGTAAAAACCGGCTACATAAAGGATATGAACTTAAAAAAGTATATTCAAGGTGCCCTGATGGACATTGAAAAATATACATTGGCGGAAGAGGTTTATTTCTGCGCGATTGAAAATGGAAATGCAAGAATTTATGATTCGGTCATACATTGCGAAAAACCTTCTGTGAACGAAAATCTTGTGAAAAAGCTTTTTGCGGAAGCCAAAAAATCAGATGTCTCGCAGATGGTTTATAAAGAAATTCCGGGGCTTTACTTTGGAGACGCTTCTTATGCTGAGTATAAATTTGGAATAATCATCGTTCCTTCAAAAATGAACCCAATCAATGTGGAAATTTTGAATACTTTGAATATTGCGCTGGCTAGTATTCAGTCGCAGGTTGTTATTTATAAGCAGGAAGAGCATCTGATGGTGATGTCGTCCACAGATCAGCTTTCAAGGCTTAAAAACCGTCATGCGTTCCAGGAATGTATTGCGCTTGAAAGCGAGCGGGTACGGCGCTATCAGCAAAGGCGGGAAACTGTAATCCAGATTGCGGTTGCGTTTATTGATTTGGACAATTTTAAATATTATAACGACACTTTTGGGCACTCCGTGGGCGATTTGCTGATAAAAAGCTTTGCCAGTCTTTTGCGGGAAACTTGCCGGAAAATTGACTTTATTTCCAGGTACGGCGGCGATGAATTTGTGATTATTATGATTGACACTAATGCTTCTGAAGGCAAGCGCGTCTATAATCGCCTTTATGAATGTCTTAGGCAGCACGAATATTTTTTGCCACAGATAAAAGCCCTTTTAAAGCGTGATGACATTGATGTTCCAGAAAACCGCCGGCTTGGTTTCAGCATGGGAATAAGCACAAACCAGGATGTTGAAAAATGTGATGACATTGATCTGGTTGTGCAGAATGCGGACAAAGCCTTGTATTACACAAAAAATAATTCAAAAGGTTCTGTTTCTGTTTGGGCAGAAATAAAAGATATGGTAAAATAGAACCATGTATATGTTTTTTATGAATAACCTTATGTGGTTCTGGCTTGCAATTATGGTTGTCTGCATTGTGATTGAAGCTGTCACGTTTGCGCTTGCGACTGTGTGGGGCGCAATCTCTGCATTGGTGATGATTTTTGTGAGCAGAACGAATATGCCGCTGAAATGGCAGCTGGTTCTTTTTCTAGTTCTTACGATTGTGCTTGTGCTTACAACGCGTCCTTTTGCAATGAAAAAACACGACGAACGTAAATTCCTTGGAAGGTCAGGAAGTTCTTGTTACAAAAAAAATCTCCAAGTTTGAAAAAGGTGAAGTCAAGGCAAAAAACGGCGTAATCTGGAGCGCAAAAAATGCAGATGAGCAAGATGATTCAGAAATTCCGGAAGGTTCTGTTTGTAAAATCGTGAATGTTGACGGAAATACGCTTTCTGTAAAAAAATGTTAAAAATTAAAAGCTGATTTTTCAGGCTAAAAAGGAGATTTTTCATGGGTTTTACTTGGGTAATTATTGCAGTTCTTGTTGTTGTGTTGATTCTTATTCTTGTGAATGTACGAATCGTTCCGCAGTCAAAAGCGTTTGTCATTGAACGGCTTGGAGCTTACTGCTCAACTTGGAATGTCGGACTTCACGTGAAATTTCCGTTTATTGACCGCATTGCAAATGTAATGAGTCTTAAGGAACGCGTTATGGACTTTCCTCCGCAGCCGGTTATTACAAAAGACAACGTAACAATGCAGATTGATACGGTTGTTTACTGTCAGGTTACAGATCCAAAATTGTATACTTACGGCGTTGAAAATCCACTGAAGGCGCTTGAGAATTTGACTGCTACAACTTTGCGAAACATAATCGGTGAACTTGAGCTTGATGAGACTTTGACCAGCCGCGATGTTATAAACACAAAAATGCGTTCAATTCTTGATGAGGCAACAGATCCTTGGGGATTAAAAGTAACCCGCGTTGAAGTAAAAAATATTGAGCCGCCTCAGGCAATCCGTGAAGCAATGGAAAAACAGATGCGGGCGGAGCGCGAACGCCGTGAGCAGATTCTTATTGCGGAAGGTCACAAACAGTCTGCGATTCTTGAGGCAGAAGGTCAAAAGCAGGCCTTGATTCTTCAGGCGGAAGCTCAGAAGGAAGCTGCTGTTCAAAAGGCAAAAGGTGAGGCGGAGGCAATCCGCGAAGTCCAGGAGGCAACGGCGCAAGGCTTGAAGATGATAAAAGATTCTGCGCCGGATGATGCTGTAATCCGCTTGCGCGCTCTAGAAGCGTTTGAAAAAGCCGCAAATGGTCAGGCTACAAAAATAATAATTCCTTCTGATATTCAGGCAGCGGCAGGACTTGTTGCAGGTCTTGCTGAAATCGGGAAAAATAAAACTGTCAAAGAAAATTGAATCAGCTACCAGAAAAAGCGCATCAATTCGTCATGCGGAGCGTAACAAGGTATCGGACTGCGCAATTTTCTTCAAAAATTGCTTGCCATAGCTCCGAATGACTCGGTTGCTGCTTTCTTTTTCTTACCGCTGATTCAATTTATGGATTCAGAAAAAAAATCGACGTTTGGGCTAAATATATTCTTTGTTTACTTCAAGAACTGCGGATTCAAAAATATTCATCGCTGTGTCAATTTCTTCATCCGTGACTGTAAGGGCGCAAAGGCAACGCATTACAGAGCCGTTCCGTCCGCCTTTTTCCATTACAAGCTTGTTTTTAAAGCAAATGTTTTGAATCTTTGCGGCGGCTTCTCCGTTTGGCGGGAATAATCCGCAGCAATCTTTTGTTCCTTTAGGATTTACAAATTCGCAGCCAATCATAAGGCCTTTTCCGCGCACATCGCCGATTATGCTTACTTTTTCTTTCAAGGCATTCATCCGCGACATTATAAGGTTTCCTTTGCGGACAACTTCTGCAAGAAATTCAGGTTTTGAAACTCTATTCAAGACAATCGTTCCTGCTTTCATTGCCAGCTGGTTTCCTCGGAATGTTCCTGTGTGCGCACCTGGTCCCCAGACATCAAGTTTCTTGTTGTAAATTACAATAGAAAGTGGCTGGGAGCCGCCAATCGCTTTTGAGACAAGAATTACATCTGGCACAATGTCAGCGTATTCAAATGCAAAAAGTTTTCCGCTTCTGCCCATTCCGCATTGGATTTCGTCCACAATCATCGGAATTTCAAGTTCTTTTGTAACGCGGCGTACAGTCTGAAGAAATTTTACCGGGGCTGGATTTACTCCGCCTTCACCTTGAATCGCCTCAAGAATAACTGCGGCTGGTTTTGTGATTCCGCTTTCCGGATCTTTTAAAGTTGTCTCAAAATAATTGCAGGCTGCGTCGGTTGCAGCTTCACCTTTGAGTCCAAAATGATTTCTGTATGTATCTGGATAAGGAAAATGCTGAACTCCTGGCATTAAACCGTTAACTTTGTTCTTTGCGCCAAGATTTCCTGTGCAGGAAAGAGCTCCGTGTCCCATTCCATGAAAACCGCCCTGAAAAGCCACTACGTTTGTGCGACCAGTTGCGGTTTTGCAAAGTTTCAGCGCGGCATCTGTGGCATCTGTTCCGCTTGGCGAGCAGAATTGAATTTTGCAGTTTTCAGCAAGTTCTTTTGGAAGATGTGAAATTACAGTCTGAATAAATTCATCTTTTACCGGGGTGGTTAAATCAAGCGTGTGCAAAGGAAAATCGCTTTTTAGCATTTCAATCATTGCCTGATTAATTTCGTCATCGTTGTGACCAAGTGCAAGAGTTCCTGCTCCGCACAAAAAATCCAGATATTTGTTTCCCTCAATGTCCTCAACCCAAGATCCTTTGGCTTTTGCCAATGCAAACGGAAATTTGCGCGGATAACTTCGGGCATTAGATTCTGTGGAATCCTGTCTGGTAATGTAATACTGATTGGTGTCTTTTTCTGACATCGACGTTCTCCATTACTTAGGATTATGATTCCCGGCCGCTGACAACGGCAGTGTTTTGTGTCGGGAATGAATAGCATAACCTAAAAACAAGATAATGTCATTGAGTTTTTGAAAAATCCTTGTATTTTGACATATTGACTAAAAATGTCGAAATAATTTATTCTTGAAAGATAATATATTTGCGATATAATTTTTTTAGTTTGAATTTGCTAGGAGAAAAAATGAATCAACGTCGGGTTGTGGTTACAGGATTGGGTGCTGTAAGTCCCGTTGGAAATAGTGTAAAAGAAAGCTGGGAATCTATAAAAGCCGGAAAAAGTGGAGTTGATAAAATTACGCTTTTTGACGCGGCAGATTATCCTGTTCAGATTGATGCTGAAGTAAAGAATTTTAATATTGAGCAATATGGCCTTGAAAAAAAGATTCTTAGGAAAATAAACCGCCAGACAAGATTTTTGCTTGGCGCAAGCATTGAGGCTGTGAAAGATGCTGGTTATACAAAAGAAACAATCGGAGCCGAAAATGTTGGAATTGTTAACGGTGTTGGAATCGGGCTTAACGAGGCTGTTGAGGCTGGCTACAAAAAATATGATGACCCTAACGCTGGTGTTAATCGTTTGCCGCCTTTGACTGCGCCTTTGGCGTTGAACAATGAGGCAGCTGCTAATGTCAGCATGTATTTTAATATTCAGGGGCCTGCCTGGACTTTGTCTACGGCTTGTTCATCTGGAACTGATTCAATCGGGCTTGCGCTTGATATGATTCGGCTTGGCCGCATTGATATGGCTCTTGCTTGCGGTTCTGATGCGAATATTACAGGATTTAATGTTGGTTGCTATCAGGTTTTGCAGGCGCTTACACAGAGTTTTAATGACAATCCAAAAATCGCAAGCCGGCCGTTTGACAAGAACCGTTCTGGTTTTGTAATGGGCGAAGGTGCCGCTGTTCTGGTTCTGGAGGAACTTGAGCACGCAAAAGCCCGCGGTGCAAAAATATATGCCGAAGTTGCCGGTTTTGGCGCGACAAGCGATGCTTATCATATCACAGCGCCACGGGAAGATGGTTCTGGCGGAGCAAAGGCAATGCAGATTGCGCTGAAAGACGCAGGTCTTGAGCCGGAGCAGATTCAGTATTACAACGCTCATGGAACTTCTACAAGCGCAAATGATTCTGCGGAAACAAAAATGCTGAAAAATGTGTTTGGTGATTATGCGTATAAATTGCACATTTCTTCTACAAAGTCGGAGACAGGACACATGATTGGCGCGGCTGGCACAATGGAGGCGATTGTCTGTGTAAAGGCAATTGAGGAAGGTTTTATTCCGCCGACAGCAAATCTTGATGAACCGGATTTGGAACACGGATGTGACCTTGACTATACTCCAAAAACAGGTGTCAAATGCAACATAGAAGTTGCCGCAAGCTGTTCTTTGGGGTTCGGCGGTCACAACGGTTGTGTAATATTGAAGAAATACAGATAGAGAAAAATCTTTGCGGGGCGTTACGGGGTGTCCCCGTTAGAGGGGGGGGGCAGGGGGCAACGAAGTGCCACCGAGGGGGCAGGCGCCCCAGTCTGAATAGTGAGGAACGGAGTTCTGAACGCAGGGCAGACGCTCGTACTGAAAAAGAATTTATATATGGAAGTTTAAGGAGTTATTATGCCAGTTATTAAACCTATGGTAAGAAGCAGTATGTGTATTAATTCGCATCCTGTTGGTTGTGCAAAGGACACTGAACGTCAGATTGCGTATGTAAAGGCTCAGAAGGCTAAGCGCGGAACAAAAAGTGTAAAAGAAGGCGGAAAAGGTCCTAAGCTTGTTCTGGTTCTTGGTTGTTCTACAGGTTATGGTCTTGCTAGCCGGATTACAGCCGCATTTGAATATGGTGCAGACACAATTGGCGTTTCTTTTGAAAAGGCTGCCACAGACAAAAAAGGTGGAACTCCTGGTTGGTACAACAATGCCGCATTTGATCGCGCCGCAGCAAAAGATGGACTTTTTGCGAAAACTTTCAGCGCGGATGCTTATTCAAATGAAACCCGCGCGATGATTATTGATGAAATCAAGAAAACTGGAAAAAAAGTTGATTTGATTGTTTATTCACTTGCTTCTCCGGTTCGCTCTGACCCTGAAAAAATTGATCCGGCAACAGGGCAGCATGTTCTTTACAAATCAGTTATCAAGCCGATTGGAAAGACTTATGCAGGAAAAGCGATAGACATTATGTCTGAGACTTTAAAGGATGCGGCTGCTGAGCCAGCGACAGAAGAAGAGATTGCAAATACTGTGAAAGTTATGGGCGGCGAGGACTGGCAGCTTTGGATTGATGCCTTGCTGAATGCCGGCGTTTTGAATGATGGTTGCCGAACAGTTGCATATTCATACATCGGGCCTAAATTGAGCCACGCGATTTACCGCGACGGAACTATCGGCCAGGCAAAAAAAGACTTGGAGGCAACAGCTCACCGTTTGAACGAGCAGCTTGAAAAGGCTGTTGGCGGTGCGGCTTATGTTTCTGTGAATAAAGGTCTTGTGACACGTTCTTCGGCTGTTATCCCGATTATTTCGCTTTATCTTTCTGTGTTGTTCAAGGTTATGAAGGAAAAGGGCACTCACGAAGGATGCATTGAGCAGATGGAACGCTTGTTCGCTGAGCGGCTGTTTACAGGTGCAGATGGCGCGGCTGGAAAAGTTCCGGTTGACTCGGAGAATAGAATCCGCGTTGATGACTGGGAAATGGCGGATGATGTTCAGGCTGAAGTTGCTAAGCTTATGGACGGCGTGACCCAGGAGAATCTTGCGGAGCGTTGTGACCTTGAAGGTTACAAGCATGATTTCCTGAATATCAACGGTTTTGATGTTGAGGGCGTTGATTACGACAAGGAAATTACAGATATGTCCGCGTTGGACTAAAAAATCTGTCTGATTAAAAAAGCGAAGCTGTTCGGGATTCTGAAATGAGTCTTGAGCAGCTTTTTTTAATGGTGATTGCAATTTCCGCAACCGTTTACAATAACGTGCGGAGTTCCGCTTTTTGTCTTGTTGAAGCGTCTTGCCAAAAGGTATTGGTTCTGTTCGACATTCTTGTGGCAGACGGGACAAGTTCTTTTTATGCCTGGTTCACAGCGCGGAAAGCAGTGCGGACATCCGTAAATGTAGCAAATCTGGTCATTCACTTGTCCGTTTGTTACAAAAACTTTTGATACAAGGTTCTCTCCTGGTGCAAGAGAGGTTCCGCAGACCGGGCAATTCACTGCTCCGGCTGCTCGTCTGGTCTTGTTCCTGTGTTCGGAGATATTTTTGTTCTTTTTTAAATACAGATTTCTGAAATACATTAAAGCCGCAACTATAATAATTGCGGCGATTCCCATCAGCAAAAAGTCCATTATTTTTTAGGCAATATTATCAAGTTGCTCTGCGGGAGTTTTTCTATCCAGTGACAAAAATCATGCCATTCGTCAAGGCGGTGGTTTTTGCGGGTCTCGTAAATTCCCTGCAATACCTGATAATTCAGCTGGACTGTCGCTTTCTGGTTCAAGGAGGCCGGTAAAAGTTGAATCATCTGCCACCAGTCATCCTTGTTTTTTGTTTCATTAAAACGGTCGCGCGCAGAATTTATTGTGGAAATTAAAATATCCAGAGCTTTTAGGGATTCTTCGTTCAGGTGCTCGCATGAAAAATCTTCCCGTACAAATTCCTTTGCCTGCACTTTGTGCATTGTGGAGCAGCTGTTTCTTACCGTTCCGACTTTGTATGTGTCCATTTCTGCCCACCAATATCTAGGTGCGGTTATATCGAATTGAACTGTTATATATCTAAGAAATTTTGCGTGACTCGGACCGGAGCGGCTGAGCCTGTCCATCAATTCTATGTCGGCAGAGCCTACAATATATTTTCCGGTTGAAGTGTCGTAGTGGCTGTCGCTTTTGTCCCAGCTGTTAAAAGAATTCCTCATGCCACGGATAGCTGCTTCCCATCCAAAAATTTCTGTTTTTTCAATTTTAATCATTTTTTATCCTGTTGCTACTTTTATTTACTCTTGTAGGAGCTGAAGCTTTGAGTTTTTAGTTGTGTTCCTCCGATTTGTTGATTCTGCGAAACTTAAAATCAATTTTCTTTAAGAATTTGTCAGATCGCCAGAAATATCGTCCATTACCTGTACAGGTTCCTGAACTAACGGTTTGTTTTTTATATAGAAGATAATGAATGCAATTCCAACAAGAATCAAGACAATTCCGGCAATGCGGACAAGGGCCGTTCCAACATGAACTGGAATCAAAAGCATTACCAGCGCCAAGATTATGGAAATAACTGCTTCTGTTATAAATTGGCGGCGGTCAACATTTGTGTCCTGAAGTTTTCCGCAAGAAAACAAAAGAAGCGCAGAACCAACCAGAAGATAAACGGCAAGAACGTAAAGCATGACAGTCCAGAGCATCTCTGCAAAACGCAAAGGCAGAAAAAACGCCAGAAGACCTACGACAATGCTTAGCATGCCACGTATAATTACAGAATACTGAAAAGCCGCGTCCGGAAAAAGTTTCCGGGTGTAAACCAGCTGATAAATGCCATTTGCAACAGCTTCAATTCCAAGGATTATTACAACAGCTTTTATGCATCCAGCTGGAGTAATTGTCATAATCAAACCAACAACTGCAAGAATAATTCCAAGCAACAGACTATTTTTCTTCATAGCTCCTCCACGGTTCCATATAAGATAATATAGCATAATTTTTGGGAATCTGTATATTAATTTAATTTTAAGAGAATATATTTATCCTGAGTGGCCAGGGTTTTAGTTAGGGATAACCAAAATTTCAATTTTATGCTTAATTGATAAAACTAGAATTTAGGGCTATTTAGGTTGTTTAAGAATGAAAAATTATTTTTTTTCAAAATTTTTAAGATTTTTTCGTTTTAACTGTTGACATCAAGTTTGAATTCTTATATCTTATGTATACATCTTTTTTGGAGCGATACCAAAGCGGTCGTACTGGGGCGGTCTTGAAAACCGTTGATCTTCACGGGTCCGGGGGTTCGAATCCCTCTCGCTCCGATAGCTGGAGGTGTGGTAGAGCGGTAATACAACGGATTGCTAATCCGTCAGTTCCGAAAGGGCTGGGCAGGTTCAACTCCTGTCGCCTCCGAAATCACACAGCTTTAGCTGGCATATTTGAATGAGATTGTAGCTCAGCTGGATTAGAGCACCACCCTGCGGAGGTGGGGGTCGCACGTTCGAATCGTGTCAGTCTCAAGGCTTGTAAAACCTGTCTTTTTCGGCAGGTTTTTTTATTGATTTTTTAGTTTTGTTACAGTAATATTTATATAGATTTGAACCCTTTGATGAGTCCAGATGCCTTTCAAAGTATCCTTCAAAACTCCGCCAGGACGGGAACGTAGCAACGGTATGAAGTGTTTTACTTGTGCTTAGGATTATCTGGACTCTTCAAAGGGTTTGTTTTTACCTTTCAAAGACTTTTTTTCCGTTGATAAAAACAGTTTTTACAGTTCCGTATAAAGTTCTTCCCTCGAAAGGTGTAGCTTTTCCTTTGCTGAAAAAATATTTTGAGTCAACAGTCCATGGCTCATCTGGATTTATAACGGAAAAATCTGCGTCAAAACCAGTCCTTAGCAGTCCCTTGTTTAGTTTTAAGAGTCTTGCCGGGTTTGCCGACATGAGCTGGGAAAGTCTTTTTGCAGAAATTTGTCCTTCTTTTACAAGAACTGAGTTGCATACACCGTAGCTTGTTTCAAGACCTGTGAAGCCTGGTGCGCCACCTGCCTTGTCTTCTAGGGTGTGAGGGGCGTGGTCGGTGGATATACAGTCAACGGTTCCATCGCGGATTGCGTCTATGAGCATTATCCTGTCGTCTTCTGAGCGGAGCGGTGGATTTACCAGTGCACGGATGTTCGGTTCTTCTGTTCCGCAGAGTGCAATATGATGCGGAGTTACCTCGCAGCTTACAGAAAATCCATTCTCAACAGGTTCTATCGGCTGGAATTGTATTCCTTCTATAGAACAGTCGTATGCTGAGTCGGCCATGTCTGCGTAAAAATCTGCGGCTTCGTCGGAAAGTTTTTGTTTTGCGCGGCGGACAGCTTCTATTGAGTTTGCAGTGCTTACGTGGCACAAATGGATGTGGCAACCGGCTTGCTCTGCAATGCTTATGTTGCGTTCTGTTGCGACATCTTCTGCCAGGGCGAGCAGCTCGTTCGCATCTGAAAGATAATCATCAATTTCTTCAAAGGCTGAGGAAGGAACATTTTCTGTATTTTTCAGGCTTCCCCAGCTAGGAAGGTTATATTGCTTCATGATTTCAAGAGCGTGTTTTCGTAATGGCCTGGCAGCCGCCGCAAGTTCCGGGTCTTCGCAGTGGCATGCCACAATCATTCCTTTGCCTGCGGCAATTTTCATTCCTTCTAGCATTACAGCGCTTGAGGCAACTTCTTTTCCGTCCTCGGAGATTACAGGAACTTCTGCGCGGTTCAAGCCAAGCAGATTGGAAACATCTTTTCCTTCAAAGTCTTTTGTGATTGAGCATACCTGGAACATATTCGCGTAATGCAAGGCAGCCGCCCGTTCCCTGATTTCTCTTGCCTGTTCACCGGTTGAGGTAATAGGCTTTGTGTTCGGCATTGCGATGACAGTTCCGTATCCACCTGCCACAGCCGCTTTAAGGCCGGATTCAAGGTCTTCTTTTTGTGTAAGCCCCGGATCCCGCAGATGGACATGCATATCTATAAAGCTAGGTGTTACAGTAAGTCCTTTTGCGTCAAAAAGTTCAATGCTGGAATTATCTTTGTAACCGTCTTCTTTCAGAATCGCCTTTGCAAGTTCTGAGACAGTCTGAGGATTTGTGAAATATCCCTGGTAAACAGCGCGGATTTTTCCCTTTATAGAAAGGATTGCGCCCGGTGAATCAATTGCTTCGTCAAGAAGACGCGCGTTATAGATAAGCAGAATTTCTTGCATCAGGCTTTCTCCACAACAGTTCCGTCTTCACCGGCTTTGTACATTGTGTCGCAGTATTCGCAGCAGTAAAGTCCCTTTGCCTTGTCAACAAGCAGGAATGTCGGTTTTACGTAAGTTTCTGTTACGGTTATACAGCGCGGATTCTTGCATTTGAATATATTCTGGATTCTGGAAGGAAGTTCCATTTTTATTTTGCGGACAATCTTTTCGTTCTGGATTACGTTTACGCTGATATTCGGGTCGATAAAGCCGAGAACGGAAAAGTCTATGTCCATTACATTCTCGATTTTGATAATGTCTTTTTTTCCTGTTTTTTTGGAAGGCGCGTTCATTATCAGGGCAGAGCAGAACGGGGATTTATCAAGTCCGAGCCACTGGAAAATTCTCCAGCCAGAACCAGCGCGTATATGGTCGATGACAAGTCCGTTTTTTATAGAATCGATATTTAACATATTTACTCCTGGAACGCCTTTGTTAAAGGGCTCCTGTTACTTTTGAGATAAGAGCCATTCTTGCGTACATTCCGAATTTTACCTGCTTGAAATATGCTGCGCGCGGGTCGTCGTCTACTTCCGGGGCAATCTCGTTTACACGTGGAAGAGGGTGAAGCACAATCATGCGGTCTTTTGCGCCTTTCATCTTTTCTTTGTCAAGGATGTAGCTGTCCTTCAGGCGGATGTAGTCCTGCTCGTTAAAGAAGCGTTCCTTCTGTACGCGGGTCATGTAAAGAACATCAAGCTCGCCGATTACGTCTTCAAGGCGTTCTGTGATTGTGTACTGGATGCCTTTTTCGTCAAGCTGCTCAATCATGTACTCTGGCATGCAAAGCTCTTTTGGGCTTATAAATATAAATTTGCTTCCTTTATAACGGCTGAGAGCCTGTGTAAGGCTGTGGACGGTTCTTCCGAATTTAAGGTCTCCACAGAAACCGACTGTAAGCCCCTGGTAGTCGCCAAGAAGCCTTCTGATTGTAAGCAAATCCGTTAATGTCTGGGTAGGATGGCTGTGGCCTCCGTCGCCGGCGTTTATGATAGGAACAGGCGAATACTTGCTGGCAAGCAGAGCCGCTCCTTCTTTTGGAGTTCGCATCGCAATCACATCTACATAAGAAGAGACAACACGGATTGTGTCCGCAAGTGTTTCTCCTTTTGTTGAGGATGTATAGGAAGCGTCCGCAAAACCTTCTACAGTTCCGCCAAGGTGAAGCATGGCCGCCTCAAAAGAAAGCCGTGTTCTTGTGCTTGGCTCAAAAAAAAGTGTCGCAAGAATTTTCCCGCGACACACATCTTGAAAAGAAATAGGATCTACTATCATCTGTTCTGCAAGTGAAATAATTTCGTCAATTTCAGATACAGACAAATCACCAGGTTCGATTAAATGACGCCCTTTTAACATACTTCTAAGAACTCCTCTAGAAATTTTTTAGATTATATCGTATGGCGTTGAATTGTGCAAACAAATGCTAGGCCATTGCGACGATTTTTTTTGCCATGGTGGTCTAGCATTTATATGACTTATTTTACAGAAACAATTTCAGAGACTGCAGAAACGAATGTCTTTTTGTTTTCGCTTCCTTTTCTGCAGTTTGTCCGTATGATTATCCTGTAATTTTTTCCGGCTTCAAGCTCTTCCGGCAGAAAGAATTCTAAGGTCTTTAGGAGATTCCGCATTATATTGTCAGGGTTTACTTTGTGCCAAGTTGATTCATCTTCGGAAAAAGAACCGTCCGCTTCACATTCTGCAAAGAATATTCCACCATCATCCCCGGAAACTTTTAGCCTGCTGCCATCTATCCTTGCGGCTTTTCCATAAGTTACAGTTCCGTCTTTTTTACCTGTAAAAAGATTTGTAACGGAATCTATGGAAGGGGTTGCATCTGCGACTATAACTTTATTTATCTCTATTTTAGATATAGCTTCGTTGGTTTCCTTTGATGAAGTGAACTTTACAAGAAGTTTCTTTATTTCTGCTGTTTCGGCAGTGTTTCCAGTTGTTCCGGTTGCAGCAATGTAAAAAAATCCTAAATCCATAAGATTTACGCTTTCACCACGCTGCAAAGCTTCTATTATTTCTGCCTTTATAAGGGAAAGAATATGCTTTGCTGTTATTGCGTTTACACCGATGTCTTTTTTCTGTGTGCGCGCAATAAGATTGTCGATTGTTACATTTTTACGGTCAAAACGGGCATAATATTTTCCGCCCTTGTCAAAATGGTTTTCATAAAGAGTTAGATTCCCTTTTCCTTCTGTGTCTGAATAATTGATGTTGGTTGTATTACTCATATTGTAATCCTCGTCCGTGTTTGGACTGTTATATTGAAAATTGTATAAGATAAAAAAGGAAAACTTCCTTTTACGCCAGCTGAACAGAAAATTCTGCATTTCGCATGATTTTCTGTTGACCAGACACGCAGGACAGGATTATACTTCATTAATTGCATTTGAAGATTCTCCGTCTGGAGTGTCTTTTTTTAGCCCTTAAGATATGCCTTTTACACCGCAAATGTTTTGGCAAAACTTAAGGGCTTAATTTTTTGTTTCACTTTTCATACCACCTCCTTTAGCTCCGAAAGATTATACAGTTTCTGCATGAATGGCATTGTCCGCTGAGCATGGACTGCAAAGCAGTTGCATTCTGCCTGCATCTGTTCAGATGATTTTCCCCGGTTTTCGTACAAGTGACCAAGCTGAATATGTCCTATTTCATACCATATTGTAAACTGGACAATATTTGCAGGTAACTGGGCATTGTAAAAAATCATGTATTTTGATTTTGACTTCATTACAGAAAACCCATCATTGTATTTTGTTGTCATAAATTTCCAGTCATCTTTGTGGACTTCTGAATATTTTATAAGCTCAATGTCAAGCAGTTTTGCGACCTCAAAGCAGTCGGCATGGGATTTTTCTATTTTAAGGTCTTCAAAAAGACAGTTTACCTCTTCTTCTATCTCATCATTTTCACATCCTGAAAGCTGAATAGCTCTTTCCATCAGTACCTCTTTTTATGCGAAAAGTATTTTCGCAAACCGTTTGCGTTCCTCATCAGTGAGTGTCTTGGCATTCCGGGCGATAAGCTCAAAAGCCTGCTCAAGTTCCTGTTCTGATGAAGATTTGTGGGCTTCGTTGCTTTTTCCTGTAAGATAGTCAACTGTTGTGCCCAGTGCATTTGCTATGTTCAGAAGGATTGCGCCCTTCGGAACCCTGTCCCCTTTTAGGTAGTGGGAAACCGCTCCTTCGCTCAAATTCGTTGCATCAGCAAGAGCCTTCTGGCTCATTCCTGTTTCTGAAAGCAGTTCTCCGATTCTGTCTTTAACAGTCGTGCTTTCCATAATATTCAATTTTATCCTTTAATAGTAATAGTCGTTTATCTTTTATCATTTTTTTTCCGCAAGTGTACTTGGATTTTGCGGACTCTCGTGTGGTTTTTCCTCCTGAAAATAATATACGATTTTATCTTGTCATTGTCAAGTTAAAAATTGTCATAACTTGTATTTTTGTAAAGATTGTCAATTTTTTGTTGTGATTTTTTTTTTGGGGGGGGGACTTCCTGTTATAACAGGAAGTATGTTCCGGCTCTAATAGGAATGGTGTTCCTGTTCTAATAGGAAGCTCCTTCCTGTTTAAGTAGGAATGGTATTTTTGTTCTAGCAGGAAAGGCTTTCCGCTTGTAATAGGAAGATATGTTTTGTTTAAGCAGGAATGAAGTTTGACTTTTAAATGGATATTAAGATGTCTAAGTAAAAAAATGAGGTGTTCTGTAAAGTCCGAGGATTTTTACTGTAGGCTTGATATTGCCTGTTGCAGTAATTTTATTGTTTCTGAATTGTCAACTTTGGGCTGACTGAAAAGTAGATAGTCAGTTTTTACTTTTAGGTTTTCTGCTAATTCTACCAGGACAGGCAGGCTTAACTTTGTGCTTCCTGTTTCTATGTGGCTCATGTGAGTTGTAGATATTCCAATCTTTTCTGCCAGTTCTTCCTGAGAAAGATTCATCTGTTTTCTGTATTTTCTGATTCTTTGTCCTATTTCTTTGTAATTCACAATGCTTTGCCTATAGAATTAAATTTATTTTGCATTGTATAGGCAAGTATGATATATTTTAATAAACTGCATAGGCTAATTTGTGCTTATGTAGTTAAAGTTTTTGTAATGGAGATGGGAAATGAAATTTATTTGCTTTTTACCTAGCTCGCTTATAGATTGGGCTGCGACCGGAGCTATGATTTCTGCTGTAGCAACGCTTGTTATAGGATTTTTTCAGTGTATTCAATCAATGCGATTAAAAAAAATAGAAAGCGATATTGAAGAAAGAAAATTGAAGGTGGAGTTATTTGATAAGTATCATGAAGTTTATTCTTTGTTTGTAATCTTTTTTAATGCTTGTGAGCAATTGATTGAAGATTATGGTAAAAGAGATTTGAAGGGCGAAGTTTCATTTGAAGCGAGAGAAGAGTTTATGGATGCTCTGAGTTCTGATTTTAATAATTTATCAGGCTTTTTTGCAAAGCAGGATTATTTGGCGTATCTCAAGGATCATGGAGATGATTTGGGTTTTTGCAAAGATAAAATCATATTGCTTTATCAAAAATCAGATTTCTTGAATAAAAAATTTTTTAGAGAATCATTGGATAAATTGAAAATGGCAAACTTTCTCTTTTCTTCTGAAATATCAGATGTTGTTATAAAGTTTGCGGAAATTTTATTAAAGGACATTTTTATTGAAAGTAAGGCAAATGATGAAAATCAACGAGAAAATGAGGAGCATTGGAATGATTCTCATTTTTTTGAAAAGATAAAAAAATCTGTAGAAGAAATAAAATCAAAAGATATTGTTCGTAAAATGGAAAATGAGATAGGTAAAAATAATTTAAATGAATATAAATTTTCAAAAATTTAATAGGAGAAAAAATGCGTTGTTTGTTAAGAGTTTTTATGTATTTTGTTATTTATGGTTCTTTTTTTGTAATATTTGGCTGTAAAGCGGAAACTGAAACAGAATATATAACAAAAACAGAAACTGAATATGTGGAGAAAAAGTATGCAGAAGCCGTTGTTTTTACAGCGGAGGATGTTGCCAGTGCAGGTGTAAAAGTGACAATGTCTACTGCAACAAAAGAAGCCAAGATTTATTACACAACAGATGGAGTTGAACCTACAGAAAAAAGCGTCTTGTATTCAAGTCCTGTAAATTTTATAAAAGATGTTACTGTAAAAGCTGTCGCTGTAAAAACTGGCATGGAAAACAGTCCTATTGCTGTGGCGACAGTTTCTATGACAGAAAAAACTGTAACAGTTGAAGTTGAAAAAGAACCTGACACAATTCCGCCAGAAAAAATTATTCTTACAGAAAATTCTGTGGTTGCAGGAAATGGCAAGGTTCTTTTAAGCTGGCAAAATCCGGGTGATGAAGACTTTTACGGAACAAGGGTTTTGTTTACGCCTGCTGCGGAAGATGTAACCCAGCCGCTTGTAATCAAAGGGGCAAAATCAGGGAATAGTTCAATATTGATAAATGGGCTAGAAAACGAAACAGAATATACATTCAGTCTTATAGCTCTTGATAAGAACCAGAATGAATCAGAGGCAGTAACAATAAAAGCGACTCCGGTAACACCGCCAGATACATCAGATAAGATTGCTCCGGGAGAAGTTTTAAATTTATCTGCAACTCCATTCAATAAGCGTGTAAAACTGGAATGGAATGACCCTTCGGATGAAGACCTTTTTGGAATTGAGGTGAGTTGGGCTGAGGTTTCTGATGGCTCGCGCGCTGTCTCTGCGATGGATGAGAAAAGTCTATTTGTTGCACCGGGTATGGGGTGTATAGAAGTTCCTGTTCTAGAAAACGACATTGAGTATCAATTTGCCGTAAAAACAATGGATATAAGCGGAAACAAGAGTGATGGAGTTGTAATAAATTCAACGCCGATTGTTGGAGAGCCATTGAAAATCGAACTTAAACTTACTAAAGAGAACAATGATAACGTGATGGTGACTGCAGATATTTTTACCACTGCACAAAATATAGTAAGAGTTGTTTGTAAGAAAACTAGTTCTGACTCAGCTGTGAAGTTGCTTTCTGATCCTGATGCAATAGAGATGATTAAAAATGAAACTGATTTTTTAGAATGGACTTTAGAAATTAATGTAGCAGATAAAAGTTCTGATGGAATATATACAGTGGCTGCTATTGATTGTGACGGTCGTGCGGAAACTGCGCAATTTAAAATCAATAACTTTTTTATACCTCCTGAAAAAGTTGAGCTTGTTTCAAAAAAATATGAAAGAAATGAAAGTATGATAACTTTGGTTTGGAAAAATCCTACAGATGAATATTTTGATCATGTAGAGATAACATATAAAAAAAATGATGAAACGACTATTTCTGAATTGCCTATAATTATCCATGGAGATAAAAATAGTATTAAGCTTGATAATGATTTCTATCGGACTTATTACATTGTTAGTGTGGATAAACTCGGAAATAAAAGCGAACCTTTGATTTTTAAGGTTTATTTGAGTGTATTTGGGTTTGAAAAAATTCCTAATGCTTCAATCAAAGGTTCTGAGGTATGGATACCTGGTTCATTTGTGTTTGTAAGTGGGCGTTCTTTAGAAATTAATTCCTTTTATATGAGCGATCATCCTGTAACAAGGGGGGAATATAAGGAAATTATTGGAGATGCTCCGACCGTGGATATGGCATACGATGCCAATGGTAATAAATTAAAAGGCGATGATAGAGACAACAATCCTATAACCCATATCACATGGTCAAGGGCGATAATATACTGTAACAAACGGTCAATTAAGGAGGGTCTTGTGCCTTGTTATATAATTGATGACAAGATAGAGCCTGATGATTGGGGAGATAGAGGGGATACGTTTACACCTTCTGAGTCATGGCAGAAGGTAATATGCAATTTTGATGCAAACGGCTATCGTCTCCCGACTGAGGCTGAATGGGAGTGGGCTGCTCGTGGTGGTGAATCTTATTTATATGCTGGAAGCAACGATGTCAATGAGGTTGCATGGTATTATCATAATACGGATAAAGGTACAGGAACAAGAGTTGTTAAGACGAAGGCTCCAAATGCCTATGGGCTTTATGATATGTGTGGGAATGTCTTTGAGTGGTGTTGGGACTGGTATGGAGACATATCTAGTGATACTCCGTTGACAGGTCCAGAAATTGGGAGTGACTACCTTCGTTGTCGGCGAAGTAGTTCTTTTTGGAATGAAAGGTGTTTGGGAGTTTCTGGACGAGGTAGCTCTTACCAGAATTACACCTCTTCCAGAGGTGGTGAAGGCTTCCGCCTTGTTCGTGGTGCTAACTAAAGCTGTTTAGTTCCTGTTTTGCAGGAACTTGCAACTAAAACTTTTGAATGCGTTTTTATGAGAAAAATATTAAAAATGAAGAATTAAAAAAACTTTAACAAGTTAAAATATATAACGACTTGAGTACTAAATATGTGTAAATGATTGAAGAGGCAGATGTAAAACATATTTTTAAGTAATTATATCGAATTGGAATTTCTTATATTTTTTATTTTGGAGGAAGTATGAAAAAAAATCTAAAAATCATTTTGGTGTTACCATTCTTTTTCGCTATATTTTTTCTGTTTGGGTGTAAGGCAGAAACTGAAACAGAATATTTGACAAAAACTGAATATGTTGAGAAAGAAAAACAATTTGCTAAAACGGTTGTTTTTGTAGCTGAAGATGCTGGTGAGACTGGTGTAAAAGTAACGATGTATACAGCAACAGAAGGTGCTAAGATTTATTATACAACAGATGGAATTGAACCTACAGAAAAAAATGTTTTGTATTCAGAACCTGTAAATTTTGAAAAAGATGTTATCATAAAGGCGGTAGCTATAAAAAGTGACATGGAAAACAGTCCGGTTGCAGTAGCAACAGTTTCTATAGCGAAAAAAACTGTAACTGTGGAAAAAGAGCCTGATACAACTCCGCCAGGAAAAACTATTCTTGCAGAAAATTCTGTGATTGCAGGAAATGGCAAAGCTCTTTTAAGTTGGCAAAATCCTGATGATGAAGATTTTTATGGAACAGAGATTTCATTCACGCCTATTGTGGATGGTGTGATTCAGCCAATAGTTGTTGAAGGCGAAAAATCTGGAAATAGTTCAATTCTGATAAATGGTCTTGAAAATGAAACAGAATATACATTCAGTTTTGTGGCTCTTGATAAGTTCCAAAATATGGCTGCACCTGTTACTGTAAAAGCGAAAACACTACCTGATTCATCAGATGAAACACCTCCTGCTGAAGTTTTGGACTTGACTGTAACTCCATTGATTAATCGTGTAAAACTAGAATGGAATGATCCTTTGGATTCTGACCTCTTTGGTATAGCGGTAAGTTGGATTCCTGTGGGTGGCATTTCACGTGCTGTTTCTGCGATGGATGAAAAAAGTATATTTATTGCCCCTGGCATGGAATTTGTGGAAATTCCATTTCTTGAAAACGGAAATGAATATCAATTTACTGTAAAAACAATGGACGTAAGCGGAAATAAGAGTTCTGGGGTTATTATAAATTCTATGCCAGCTCCTAGTGAACCATTGAAAATAGAGCTTAGTGTTTCAAGTGAAAAAAGTAATACAAGTATAATGTTGACTGCGAATATTACTAATGTTGAACAAGATATAAAAAAAGTTGTTTGTAAGAAAAATGGCTCTGAATCAGCAGAAAAGTTGCTTTCTGATCCTGATGCTGTAGAGATGGTTAAAGATGAAAGCAATTTTTCAGGATGGATTTTAAAAATTAATGCGACAGATGAAAGTTTTAATGGAACTTATACAGTGGCTGCCATAGATAGTTATGGTCGTACTGGAACTTCCAAAATAAAATTTGATAATTTTGATTTTACTCCACCAGAGAAGGTAAAACTTGTTTCAAAAAAATATGAAAGTGATAAAACTAGAATAGATTTAGTTTGGGAAAATCCAACAGATGAAGATTTTGAACATGTGGAGATTTCTTACACAATATATGATGGAAATGAGAACTCAGAGCCATCTTTGCCAGATGTTGTTGTAGATACTAAAAAATCATTTAATGTTACAGAGGTTGGGGCTATATACCGTATATATTCTATTATAAGTGTAGATAAACTTGGCAACAAGAGTGAGCCTTTAAGTTTTAAAGTTGCTTTGAATGGGTTTGAAGAAATCCCTTCTGGAGTTGTTGAGTGGTGCGTGGAAAAAGTTGATTCTTTTTTTATGAGTGATCATCCTGTAACAAGGGCAGAATACTCCAATCTTATGGGAAAAGATCCAAGTACTGCAAAAGCTTATGATAAGAATGGAAACGAGCTTATAGGTGAGGCGGTCGGAAATAATCCTGTAAATAACGTTAGTTGGTGTGATGCAATCGTATACTGTAATAAATTGTCCAAGAAAGAAGGTCTTGTGCCTTGCTACTATTACAATTATAAAACTGACTACGGTTACGAAAAAGTTCTTGCTTGCACTAAGAGTACGGATCGCAATCTATATTGTGACTTTACGGCTAATGGGTATCGTCTGCCTACAGAAGCAGAGTGGGTATTGGCTGAGAGTGGTGGTGAAAATTACAAATATGCAGGAAGTGATAACTGGGATGAGGTTGCATGGTTTAAAGAGAATACGAACAAGACAGGAACAAGAGAAGTAAAAACGAAAAAAGCTAACGGTTATGGGCTTTATGATATGGCAGGAAATGTCTCTGAATGGTGTTGGGACTATTGTGATGAAGATGGTCGGAGCGATACATCTGTTAAGGGACCAAACGGAGGTACTTATCGTTGTTCGAAAGGGAACGATTTTGAGTCCAGTTATCAATATTATAATATTTTTAGTTATTATTGGATTCGGAATAATGATGATTCTGGAGCTAGTTATAGAGGTTTCCGCCTTGTTCGCTCTGTACAGTAGTCATAGCATCGGAAAAAAAATCACAGAAGTTTTACTAAACTGGTCTGTTTTCCATTCCGGCAGCCTTCAAGGTTGCGATTATTTCGCATCCAAATGCCATTGCGAAACCGATGCAAATAAAAAAGAGATGCTGTTCAAGCAGATAAAATAGTTTTTTACAGGAGAAATGAATATGCCAACAAGTAAAAACAAAAGAACTACAAAAACTTGGAAACAAAAAATTGATGACCAAAAAATAAAATATAAAGAAAACCAAGCTGTGCGTACATATAAATTAAAACTAGCGGAACTGAAAAATGAACGTATCTATAATGATAATCAGTATTCTTTAAAAGAAAAAGAAACAGAAATAAAACGGTTACAATCTCAATACGAACATGAAGAAAAAGTAAATGAACAAAAAACTCAATTTATTATCAGAATGACTGAATTATATAATGAGTTTATAAAAGTAATTATTGGTCCAATGACAGATATGGCAAAGGAGCATATTAATGCTCTAAAAGAGATTAGACAAGAAACTGTTGCTCTTTTGCAAAATCAGATTAATTCAACAAAAGATGATATAAAAAAACTTGAACTTGAAAAAGGAACTGCCAAAGAAATGGGAGAAAATTCCTTATTTTCAGAAATCAGTAGGCAAATACGTAAAAATCGAAAAGATGTTGCGTCTAAAGAAGCAGAGCTAAATGATTTTATAAAAACTAGTTGGAATGATTTAAATGAACTGGTTCATAGAGGTATACCTTTGCCATCACCGAGTGAGTTCGTTAATAATGGTAATGGACTCATTGGCAATCAGAAAACTTATTTAATTGAATAGAAATGATTAATTTTTGGATTATATGCAAATGAATGATTTAGAAAACCTTTGTGAAATATGTAATGATTGTGGTGATGAAATTTTTATATTTATGGAAAATATTCAAAAGAATAAAGATATAAATATAAAAGATCTTAATAGCTTTTTAAAAGATGTAGAAGAACTTTCAAAAGAAGATGATATTGGTTTTATTGGAAATAAGATTGTAAGGTTAAAAAAAGAATGGGCATTGTTGGTAAAATATTACGCTGATATAGAATTGACAACATCAAAAAGGGCTTATTTAAATTCGATTACAGAATGTATTGATAAGATTGAAATAGAAGATATAACTGCTGCCTATCGTGTTTTTGATTTATCCGATGATGAAATAGAAGATGTTTTTGCTTCTATAGACAAATCTATAGAAGATTTTAATGAAACTATTGATAATATTGAACAACTTCAAAAAGAAGGAAAGACTGATTCTGATGATTATAAAAAATTGTTAAAAAGTATAAATGATTTATCAAAGTTTAATGAACTGGAAAAGTCTTTGGAAAATTTTGAAGTTTGCGATATTACTGCGATTTATAATGAATTGACTACTCGTCAGTCGTTATGGAATAATTTTGAAGAAGAATATAAGAATTTAGAGTTTGAAAAAAACAATTTTGTTAGTGAACAAATTTTAATAATAAAAGAGAAGTTTGAAAATATCTTGAAAGAGATTCCTGAAAGTTATCATAATCCCATTGATGACAATGAATTATTAACACTTGAAAACGAAATAAATGAATTTGCTGCTAATGCATATAATTCTTTAAAACCAATAAAAGAAAAAATGACTGATGGGGTAGAGGCATATAAATTAACGGAAAACTTTTCTTATGATTGTCAAAATTTTATTACTTATATTTCAAACGAAAATTTTTATACCCAAAAAAGAAGGGTGTATAACGAATATAAAGTAAAGAATGTAAAAATTAATGGAGATACAATTTTTTATGAGCAAGTGTTTAAAAACGGTAACTCCATGGAGACAAATCGTAAACTTCAACTTGGAAATATTACAGAAAGAATCCCTGAACTAGAAAATCAGTATAGTAACTTGTTTAATAGAATTGATGAAAATTTAAATAAAATAAAAGATTTTCCAGATTCCGAAGAAAATGATAAGTTGAACACTTTCATGAATAAAATTAAAGAGATTCGAAAAAAGTATTCAAATAACATAGAAAAATAATACTTACTTTTCTTAAAACCCCAACTTCTTTTCTCCAAGTTTTTCTTATAATAAAAATAAAGAATACCTTGAAAAACTGTATCTAGGAATTTCAAAACGACAGACCTTGCAATGAAAATGTGCTTTTATAGGGATTTTTTTTTTGATTTTTGTAAATTTTTTATTTTTTTTCTAAAGTCGATTTGCCATTCTCCGATAGTAAAGTAAAGGGTGGTGAGACCCTTGTAATAAGTTTTGGAAACTTACCAAGGAGATAAACTATGGTTATTAATCACAATATGAGTGCAATGTTCGCTCAGAGATCGCAGGGAATTCAGGATTTGGCTCAGCAGAAGAGCATGGAAAAACTTTCTTCTGGTATGAAAATTAACCGCGCTGGCGATGACGCTTCTGGACTTGCTGTTTCAGAAAAAATGCGTTCACAGATCAGAGGTTTGAAACAGGCTTCTACAAACGCTCAGAATGGTATTTCTTTTATCCAGACAACTGAAGGTTATCTGCAGGAAACTACTGACATTGTTCAGAGAATCCGTGAGCTTGCTGTTCAGTCTTCCAACGGTATTTATTCTGCTGAAGACCGCATGCAGATTCAGGTTGAAGTTTCTTCTTTGATTGCTGAGGTTGACCGCGTTGCTTCTGCTGCTCAGTTCAATGGAATGAACATGTTGACTGGTCGTTTTGCACGCCCGACAGGAGAAAATGTTGTAACTGGTTCTATGTGGCTTCATATTGGTGCAAATATGGATCAGAGAACTCAGGTTTACATTGGAACAATGTCTGCAATGGCTCTTGGTCTTCGCAATGTTGGCGATGAGACAATCATGTCTTTGGAAGGTCCGGATGAAGCAAACCGCGCAATCGGTACTTTGGATGAGGCTTTGAAGAAGATTAACAAGCAGCGCGCTGACCTTGGTGCTTACCAGAACCGCCTTGATATGACTGTTAAGGGATTGAACATTGGCGCAGAAAACCTTCAGGCTTCTGAATCAAGAATCCGCGATACAGACATGGCTAACGAAATGGTTGAGTTCACAAAAGACCAGGTTCTTTCACAGGCCGGAACAGCAATGTTGGCTCAGGCAAACCAGTCAAGTCAGAATGTACTCAGTTTGTTGAGATAGTTCTAGTTTTTTGCTGAAAAGATAAAAGCGTCCGAATGGACGCTTTTTTTTATGGAGCAATCTGTTTTGCCTGAGCCTGTGAGGAAAGAATAGAAGCAAGTTTTTGCCAGGCAAAAACTTGATAGCGGGCTGGGGAGACTTGATGGCGAAGGAATTTTGGCCCGCGTGCAAACCAGTCAAGCCAGAATGTACTCTCACTCTTGCGCTAGAAATAAAGTTTCGTAAAAAGATAGAAAAATGCGTCCGAAAGGGCGCATTTTTTTTGAATAAATCTGTTTTGCCTGAGCCTGTGAGGAAGGAATAGAAGCAAGTTTTTGCCAGGCAAAAACTTGGTAGCGGGCTGGAGAGACTTGATGGCGAAGGAATTTTGGCCCGCGTGCAAACCAGTCAAGTCAGAATGTACTCAGTTTGTTGAGATAGTTCTAGTTTTTTGCTGAAAAGATAAAAGCGTCCGAATGGACGCTTTTTTTATCTCTATTTATTTTTATTAATGATTCTTGTTTCGTATTTGCCGGTTTTTATGTCTATGTAGCGCACAAAAAGCGAGACTTTATTCTGCTCGTTCAGCCATGACCAAAGGTTGTTTGCAAAAGTGTCAATATCGCCTTCAATTTCTACCGGGGTCGGTTCACCTTCGTAGCTTGAAAGTGGATTTCCGTCTCCTATGTATGTGTGGATGTAATGACCTTTGCCCGGCTGCGGATTGTCGTATGTGAATGTGAATCGCAGGCAGTTGTCCGGGTTTCCGTTGTCGCTCTTGAGTATGGAGATTGCATAGTTGTATTTTGCGCCTTCAATATCAAGAACGCTTGAGATTCTTGGAGTGAAATTTGGAGCATCATGCTCGTATTTGCGGCTTCTGAGCGATTCTTCGAATGTTTTGCCTTCTTTTAGTCCATCAAAGATTGTGTCAGTCTGGTCGCCATTTGTAACGATTGTTTTTGTTCCAAGAACCCGTACTGCGCGGTAGATGATTAATGTCGGGTCGCCTGCAATAAGGCTTGGATCAAAAGCCTGGGTTCTGATTCCTTCCTCGTCTGTTACAAAAACGCGGTTTCGGCTGCCTGCGCTGCGTCCCATTGTCCAGTATGCGCTGATTGCAGTTTTTCCATCTTTTGAAAGACCGGCAACGATTCCTCGGCCAGGATATGAGTTTTCTGTTAATTCTTGTTTTAGAGATGCGGTTTTCATTTTAATTCCTTTGTCTGGATTTTTTTAGAAATTATAATGAAAATCCGCTGTTGATTCTACGCGTTTTTTATAAGTTCAAGAATTGCGTCTTTTGGAACCGCGCCAATATTTTTTGCCTTCTGCTCGCCGTTCTTGAACACAATCAGCGTTGGAATGCTCATTATTCCGAAATTCTTTGCAAGTTTTTCTTCCTCGTCAACATTCACTTTGCAGAATTTGAATTCGCTGTGCTCTTCCGCAAGTTCGTCAACCATCGGTGAAAGCATTCTGCAAGGTCCGCACCAGGAGGCCCAGAAGTCAATCAGAACCGGCTTGTCGCTCTTAAGAACTTCTTGTTCGAAGTTTTTTTCTGTTAAAGTTGTAACGCTCATGTTTTCCTCGCTTTGTTTTTTTTGTTTAAGGTGAATTTTTGAGTTTTAATTCATTTGAAAGAACGCTCTCGGTGAATTTCCAATTTGCTCCAGATGGTTGAGCTCGCGCTGCGCTTGTATTGATTCGGGTGCTACGCACTTTAGTTGGTTCAATCGCTCAAAATCTTCACAAATTGTAAATTCGCCTGCGCTTTTATTCATCTTGTAGATAAAACTCAAAATTAATCTTATTCAAATATATAACTGAACTTCTAAAAAACAAATAAAAATCATCTTTTTTTTGCTATTAGGACTTATTACTATTTACAAAACAAAAAATCTGTTTATAATATTAATCATCAGGGGCGGATGAAAGGAAAATTTATGCAGAGCAGAAACACAAACCAGCGGAAATTGATTCTTGGGCTTATGACAGAAAATTATTCTCATCCTACAGCTGACGAAATCTACGAGCTTGCAAGAAAAGAGGATTCGCACATAAGCCGCGGAACTGTTTATAGAAATTTGAATTTTCTTGCGGACAATGGTTATATTTTAAAAATAAATGTTCCAGATGGCGCTGACCATTTTGATAGCACGATAAAAGAGCATTATCATTTTCACTGCCTAAAATGCGGAAGAATGTATGATGTTCCGGAATCTGTTTCTGTTGAGATGGAGGAAGCCACAAAAGAAATGGAACAAAAAGGCTTTTTGGTTGAAGGACATAACCTGCTTTTTACAGGAATTTGTCCATCATGCAAAAATATATAAAAATCTAAACGTAAGGAGAACAACGATGGATTTGAAGGGAACAAAAACAGAAAAAAACTTGCAGGCAGCTTTTGCTGGTGAATCTCAGGCTAGAAATAAGTACACTTATTTTGCGAGTGTGGCAAAAAAAGAAGGGTATGAGCAGATTGCCGCAATTTTTGAAGAAACTGCAAACAATGAAAAAGAGCATGCGAAAATGTGGTTCAAGCTTTTGGGTGGAATTGGAAATACTGCCGCAAACCTTAAGGCTGCTGCAGACGGTGAAAACTACGAATGGACAGATATGTATGATGAATTTGCAAAGACTGCCCGCGAGGAAGGTTTTGAGCAGATTGCAAAAATGTTTGAAGGTGTAGGAAAGATTGAAAAACATCACGAGGAACGCTACAGAAAACTGCTTAAGAATGTTGAAGATAAGCTTGTTTTCAGCAGCGAAGGCGATGCAATCTGGGTTTGCAGGAACTGCGGTCACGTTTGTGTTGGAAAAGAAGCTCCTAAGGTTTGCCCGGTTTGTGCGCATCCGCAGAGTTACTTTGAAAAACTCAGCGAGAATTTCTAATTAAAAATATGATTTGTAAAAATGCCTGTGCTACTTTATTTTCAGCGCAGGCATTTTTTTTCTTTATTCATCTTTGATATTCTGTTAAACTTGTTCCATTATGGAAAACAAAAGTCAGACTGAAAAACAGAATGAAACTGAAAATTCAGGAATCGGGGAAAAAACTGCGCTTGTTGCGATTCTTGGGCGACCTTCTGCCGGAAAATCAACTTTTATAAATACGGCCTGCCAGGAGCCGGTTTCGATTGTTTCGCCGATTCCGCAGACAACCCGGAACGCAATCCGTGGAATTGTCAATACTTCGTTTGGTCAGCTGGTTTTTGTGGATACGCCGGGCTATCATGATTCAGAAAAAAAACTTAACCTCCGCCTGAAATCTGTTACAGAAGAGACTTTGGAGGGTGCGGACTGTATTCTTTATGTTATTGACACAACGCGCGTGCCTGGTGAAGAAGAAAAAATGAACGCAACTCTTGCTTCTAAATATGTTGAGCATCTTGTTGTTGCGCTTAATAAGATTGACGCAAACGATTCAAAAGTAAAAAAATCAAGGGAATTTGTAAAACTTTATCTGCCGGAATTGCCGGAGGAACGGATTCTTGAGATGTCCGCAAAAAATGATTCTGGAATAAACGATGTTCTCCGTGCGCTTTACAGTGTCTCGCCGGTGGCTCCTGCGCTTTACACCGATGATGTGTACACTGATCAGGATATTGCCTTCAGGATCAGCGAGATTGTCCGCGGAGAGGCGATAAACCGGCTTCAGCAGGAATTGCCGCATTGCCTTTACGTTAGCGTTGCCGATTTGGAGCAGCGTGGAAACAACGGAAAAATCTGGGTTCGCGCATTTATCTGTGTTGAGCGCGACAGCCAGAAAGGAATGGTTATTGGCAAAGGCGCAAGCATGATAAAACAGATTCGTCTTGCGGCTATAAAAAAAATACATGAGGTTTTTCCGTTCAAGGTTGATTTGGATCTTCAGGTGAAGGTTGATAAAAACTGGCGGCAGCACGACAACACAATCACAAAGCTGATTCCAGAGTGATTTTTTTTGTGGAAATCGAGTTGTATTTGTGTTAAGATTAACAAATATGAACGTAGGTCAGATTTCTGAAGGCCGTCCTGAAGTACTTGGTGCAACTCCATCAGGAAACGGTGTTAATTTTGCATTGTATAGCAAAAACGCAGAGAGAGTTGTTCTGGATTTGTTCGATGCGCCTGACGCAAAGCAACCGTCTTTTTCAATAGATTTTGATCCTGTAAAAAACAAGACTGGTGGTGTCTGGCATATTTTTGTTGAAGGACTTTCTGCGGGGACTCTTTATCTTTTTAGGGTTGATGGACCGTATAATCCGCCGAAGGGACACAGATTCAACTTTAACAAGTATCTTTTTGATCCTTATGCAAAGGCTTTTTCTCAAGGCTCTGTTTTTCAGTCCTATAACCGGCAGAGGGAGCTTGGGCTTGCGGGGCTGGAAAACGGAAAACTTTCTGATTTGTCGAATTTTCCAAAGTGTGTTGTTGTTGATGACTCGGATTTTGACTGGCAGGGTGACAAGCCTTTGAATTACCCTTTGAGCGAGACTGTTATCTATGAGGCGCATCTGAAAGGATATACGGCTTCACGGACTTCGGATGTAAGCGCGCCGGGAACGTACAAGGGATTTGTTGAGAAAATTCCTTATTTGAAGAAACTTGGAATTACCTCTGTTGAGCTTATGCCAGTCTTTGAATTTGACGAGCATGAGACTGGAGCCATAAATCCGAAAACTGGAGAAACTCTTTCAAATTACTGGGGCTACAGCACAATCGGATTTTTTGCGCCAAAGACAACTTACGCTTTTGACCGCACTCCTGGGGCTTCTGTCCGAGAATTTAAAACTCTTGTGCGCGAACTTCACAAGGCTGGAATCGAAGTTATTCTTGATGTTGTTTTTAATCATACTGCAGAAGGAAACGAGCACGGCTATACATTCTGTTTCCGGGGACTTGAAAATTCTACTTATTATATGTTGCCTGAAAATGAAAAACAGTATTACCACAATTTTTCGGGTTGTGGAAACACTGTGAATGCGGCTCATCCGGTTACAACTAAATTTATTCTGGACAGTCTGCGCTATTGGGTTGGCGAGATGCACGTTGACGGCTTCCGCTTTGATTTGGCGGCGGCTCTTTGTCGCGACCAGAAATCTTATATGCAGAATTTCCCATTTCTTACAAACGCGATTTCAGAGGATTCAATTCTTTGCCATTCAAAGATTATTGCCGAGCCATGGGATTGTGGAGGCGGCTATCTTGTTGGCGGTTTTCCAGGCGGAAGATGGAGCGAATGGAACGACCGTTACAGAAATGACATAAGACGGTTCATCCGTGGTGATGAAGGTGTCGCAACCGCTGCGGCTACACGTCTTGCTGGAAGTTCTGATTTGTATAATCATTCGGGAAGAAATCCTGATGCTTCAATCAATTTTGTAAGTTGCCATGACGGTTTTCCGATGAATGATATTGTGAGCTACAACGGAAAGCACAATGATGAGAACGGCGAGGACAACCGCGACGGTTCTGATGACAACAATTGCTACAACCATGGATATGAGGGTGTTACCGTAAATCCAAAAATTGAGGCGTTGCGCCTGAAAAAACTGAAGAATTTTATGGTCTGCCTTATGGTTTCGCAGGGTGTTCCTATGTTTGCGGCCGGAGATGAATTCCGCCGTACCCAGATGGGAAACAACAATGCTTACTGCCAGGACAACGAGATTTCCTGGGTGAACTGGAATCTTGAAAAGAAAAACCAGGAGCTTTTCAGCTTTACGCGTAAGGCAATTCAGCTTAGAAAACTGCATCCAGTTTTCCGCAGAAAAAAATTCTTTTCCGGTTCAAAGGCTGAAATCGAATGGTATGATGTTGACGGAAAAAATCCTGACTGGTCAAATATGAAAAGATTTTTGGGCTTTAAATTGGTGGGTTCTTCTGTCTTTGATAAAAATGGAAAGCCGGACAACGATTTTTATGTAGCAGGAAACACAGATATTTACGATGTTACAATAACTTTGCCGACTCTTCCAAAGGGAAAACGCTGGTATTATGTTGCGGACACTTCTGTGCTTGGCGAGGAAGGTTTCGTTGAGCCGGGAACGGAGACATTGCTTCAGGAGCAGCAGAGATATGTTCTTCCGACCGCAAGTTTTGTGATATTGATTGCTAAATAATCTGTTATTTTGGGAATTCTAATTGAAAAATCTTGTGATTCTGTGTACTCTTTAACACATTGAAAAATACCGTGGAGGTTATTTTAAATGAAATTTGATGCCGCAAAATTTAAGGAAAATCTTGAAGGTCGACTTAAGAGACAATACGGTAAAGATATTTCGCAGGCAAATAAACATGATCTTTTTGATGCAGTTTCAGCTTCTGCTCTTGAAGTAATCATGGATAACTGGATGGCTACTCGCCAGGAATATGAAAAGAAACCTACAAAACAGTTGTATTATTTATCAGCAGAATTCTTGATGGGCCGAGCTTTGAGCAACAACCTTATCAATGCAGGAATTTTGGATGATGTAAAAAAAGTTCTTAAAGGAATGAACATTGATTACAACATGGTGGAAGATCAGGAGCCGGATGCGGGTCTTGGAAACGGTGGACTTGGACGTCTTGCAGCTTGTTTCTTGGATTCTTTGGCAACTTTGGATTATCCTGGACACGGATATGGAATCCGCTACCGCTATGGTATGTTTGAACAGAGAATCGAAAACGGTTACCAGGTTGAATATCCGGACAACTGGCTTGCTCACCGCGATCCATGGGAAATCAAACGTTCTGACTTGGCTGTTACAGTAAAATTCGGCGGAAACATCGCCTATGGAAAAACTCCTGATGGCCGCGACCGATATTACGTGGAAAATGCCGAGGAAGTTACAGCTACTCCTTATGACATGCCGATTGTTGGTTATGAAACTGGAACTGTGAATACACTTCGCTTGTGGCAGGCTTCTTCTCCGAACGGATTTGACTTGCAGCTTTTCAATAATATGGAATATAACCGGGCTGTTGAGCGCCAGAACAGCGCAGAGAACGTTTCTGCTGTTTTGTACCCTAATGACTCTGGTCCGTCTGGAAAAACTCTACGCCTTAAACAGCAGTATTTCTTCAGCTCTGCTTCTTTGCAGGATTTGGTTCGCCATTATGTTTCTGATCATGGAACAGATTTCAGCAAATTTGCAGACCTCCATGTAATTCAGTTGAATGATACTCACCCGGTTGTTGCAATTCCTGAGCTTATGCGCATCTTGATGGATGAATATAATGTTGGCTGGGATGACGCTTGGGATGTTGTTACACACACATTTGCTTACACAAACCACACAATTTTGGCGGAAGCGCTTGAGAAGTGGCCGATTGAGATTTTCCGCGGACTTCTTCCACGAATCTATCAGATTGTAGAGGAAATCAACCGCCGCTTTATGATTGAGCTTTGCTCAAAATATCCAAACGACTATGCGCGCCACGGAAGAATGGCAATCATCAACAATGGAAAAGTTTATATGGCTTGGCTTGCAATTCACGCAAGTTTCAGCGTAAACGGTGTTGCGGAGCTTCATACACGTCTTCTTAAGGAAAAGGAACTTCATGACTGGTACGAATTGTATCCGGAAAAGTTCAACAACAAGACAAACGGTATTACTCAGCGTCGTTGGTTGTGTTGCGCAAACCCTGAGTTGTCTGCGTTTATCACAGCACGTGTTGGACATGGCTGGGAAAAAGATCTTACAAAACTTAAGGGACTTGAAAAATATCTTGATGATGACAAATCTCTTAAGGAGCTTATGTCTATCAAGGAAGAAAACAAACGTCGTCTTGCTGAATACCTTAAAAATACACAGAACGAGCTTATCGATCCAGAGTCAATTTTTGACGTTCAGGTAAAGCGTCTGCACGAATACAAACGCCAGTTGATGAACATTTTGCACGTAATGTATGTTTACAACAAAATGCTTGAAGATCCTAAATACAAGCCTGCTAAAAAGACTTATATTTTTGGAGCTAAATCTGCTTCTGGTTACCGCCGTGCAAAAGCAATCATCAAACTTATCAACACAGTTGCAGACAGAATCAACAATGACCGCCGCGTAAACGACAGACTTCATGTTGTGTTTGTACAGAATTACCGAGTTTCTGTTGCAGAAAAGATTTTCCCTGCGGCAGATCTTTCTGAGCAGATTTCTACAGCTGGTCTCGAGGCTTCTGGTACATCAAATATGAAATTTATGTGCAACGGTGCTTTGACAATGGGAACAATGGACGGTGCGAACATTGAGATTGTTGAGGAAGCTGGAAAGGAAAATGCATTTATCTTTGGTCTTCTTACAGATGAAATCAAGAAGATTGAGGATTCTCATAGCTATAATCCGCAGGAATATATTGAAAGAAATCCAGGATTGGCAAAAGTTCTTAATCAGCTTGTTGATGGAACTTACGATCCGACACATCAGCTGTTCAAGGAATTGTATGATTCTTTGGTTTACGGAATCGAAGGAAACCGCGCTGACGTTTATTATGTTCTTGCTGACTTTGATGATTATTGCCGTGCGCAGAATGATGCGGAGAAGCTTTATTCTGACAAAAAGGCTTGGGCTAAAGCTTGCTTGAAGAATATCGCTAACGCTGGTAAATTCTCTTCTGACCGAACAATCGAGGATTATGTCCGCGACATTTGGCACTTGAAAAAAGTTCCGCGTCCTTTGGATGGAGGAGCAAAATCTTCTGCTAAAAAGTCAGGAAAAAAAGCTTAAGTAAAATCTAAGGCTTGATATGGACCGTTCAAAAAGATTTTCTTTTTGGGCGGTTTTTTTTTGAGGTTTTTATGGTTCGTGTTTTAGCCGCCTTGGGAATGCTTTTTACAGCGGCAATCTGGGGTTTTGCTTTTGTTGTTGTAAAAGATAGCCTGAACGATGTTAGCGCAGCGTATATGATTGCCATACGCTTTACAATAGCCACGATTTCTGTCGGGATTTTGTTCTTCAAAAGACTCAAAAAAATCAATGTCCAGTATTTGAAGAAAGCCGGATTGATTGGAATTTTTTTATATCTGGCATATATTACCCAGACAATTGGATGTAATTTTACAACACCTGGAAAAAATGCTTTTCTTACAACTTTTTATGTGGTTCTTGTTCCGTTTATGGGCTGGATTGTCTATAAAAAGAGGCCTTCCTGGTATGTTTTTCTTGCGGTTTTTCTGCAGGTTCTGGGGATTGGATGTCTATCGCTTGGCGATGATGTGAAAAGCGGTTTTTGTTTTAATTTTGGTGATTTTCTTACGCTTGTCTGCGCTGTTTTCTTTTGTCTGCAGATGTTTTTTCAGGCATATTTTTCAAGGAATTCAAAAGAGAATGATCCTGTTGTCTATGCGTTCATTCAATTTGCGGTTGGCGCTGTTCTTGCCTGGCTTGTTGCGCCTTTCTATGACGCGGAAAAGAATGTTTTTACATTGAATCTTCAGCCGTTTTCTGCGATTGATTTTACAGGCAAGGGATTTTTGATGTCCGCTTTGTATCTGGGTCTTGCAAGTACAGCGGTGGCTTTTGTGGTTCAGAATATTGGTCTGCGTTTTTTGAATCCTGCGCTGGCGACAATTTTGCTTAGCCTTGAAAGCGTTTTTGGAATGCTTTTTAGTATTCTGATTCCGGTGAATGGCACCCGTGAGACTCTTGGTGTATGCGGAATTGCCGGCTGTGTTTTTATTTTTGTGGCGGTTATTATTGCTCAAAGGCAGAGTGATTAAGTTTCTGGGAAGAAGGGGCGTTGCGGGGAAGCCCCGCACGGTGGGTAGCGTAAAACCGCAGGTTTGGAGCGAGGGCGGTTGTCCGCCCTTTGATGTAGGAAAAATTATTTTTCGCTGTTGTCTTTTTTGATTCCTGGAATTTTTTCAAGGATGACGCTTTTTACGGAGCTTAAGTCTTTAAGGTTGTCCGCAAGGTTTCCTGTTAGGCTGCTCAGGCCGGAAAGTCCCTGTGCGATTACTGAATCGCTGAACATGGAGGCGATTTGCCACTTGTAAAGCTCGTTGACTTTGCTGCGGATTACAGTTCCCTTTGCTGTGAGTTCCACCCCGACTTCGAACTGGCGGTCCAAGAAACAGAATGAGCCGACTTTTTCAAATGGCTTGAATCCGTTTTTTGGCGTTATAAGGCGTTCTAGCTCGGAATTTATTAAGTTTTTTATCTCGGTGCTTTTTAAAAAGGCGCCTACGTTCTCGCAGTCAAGGTTGTTTGATTTTGCATATTCGATTATGTTTTCTTTTTTTGGAATCAAAAGCGCACCAAGATAATTTTTGTCCTGGCCTACGATTACGGCTTGCGCGATGTACGGCGATTCGACCAGCTTGTTTTCTATTGGAAGCGGTTCTACGTTTTCGCCGGAACGCAAAACGATTGTGTCTTTTGCCCGACCTTTTACCATTATATCGCCTTTTCTGGAAAGAACTACAAGGTCGCCTGTGTTAAGCCAGCCGTCTTTTAATACTTGCTCTGTGAGTTCCGGTTGCTTGTAGTAGCCTTTCATGACGTTGTCGCCGCGCACATAAAGGACTCCCATCTGGCCGGGCGCACATTCAACGCCGAATTTATCCACGACCTTTATTTCGTTGTAAGGCATTGCCTTGCCGATTGTTCCCATGACTGGTTTTCTTGGATTTCTTATGCAGATGATAGGTGCTGTTTCTGTTAGCCCGAATCCTTCTACAAGCCTTATGCCGATTGAGTTAAAAAATCTGTCGAGCCGTGGAGCCAATGCGCCGCCACCGCTCATTCCGACTTTGAAGCTGCTTCCGAAAACTGCCCGCGCTTTTGAAAAGAACATTATATCGCCAAGGGCTTTTAATGGCAAAAGAAATGCGCGTGGAATGTAGAGCCATTTGTTCAATACTGTAAGAATCCACAGCGGTTTCTTGAACTGAAGATTTCGTCCCATGATTATGTCTATCATCCAGCGGCGGGTTGTTACCGCTCCGATGCAAATTTTGAAAAGAACTTTCTTGAAAGATGATTTTTCCGTTGCGTTTTTTTCAATCTGCTTGTAGATTGCATCCCAGATTCGTGGCACGCAGGCGATGAACGAAATATTGATTTTTTTGAAATCCGCAATAATCATGCTTGGAACAGGTTTTGTGTAGCACATCGCAATTTCTTTCGCCATGTAATAATATTCCATTTCACGTTCATATACGTGCCATACAGGAAGAACGCAAAGTGTTTTGTCTCCGGGCTTTAAATTCAATGTTTCTGAGACATCTTCTATCTGGCACATGAAATTTTTGTGGAGAAGCTCAACTCCTTTTGGAGTTCCTGTTGTTCCGGAAGTAAAAATGATTGTGGCTGTATCATCCTCTTTTCCGTTTTTTATGCTTTCTTCGATTTTCCCAGGATTTGAATTCCTGAAATCCTTTCCAAGCGTCAAGACTTCATTATAAGAGATGACTTTTACGTCTGTTGCTTCTGTATCAACATTTTTTGTGTCAATGACGATGATTGTCTGCAAATCTTTTAAGTTCGGGCGACATTCAACGATTTTTTTGTAGCTTGAGTTATTTTCCGCGACAATTATTTTGCAGTTTGCAAAGCTCAGGATGTAAGATAAATCCTTTACGGTCGCTTCGCTTCCACGGGGAATGTCGCAGCAGCCGGCAGACATGATTCCAACAGATGAAACTAGCCATTCCTTTCGGTTGTCGGCGATTAATCCTATGTGCTCGCCGTGATTTGCGCCCAGGGAAAGGAGTCCCGCGCCAAAATTCAAGGCTGATTCAGAAAATTCTGCATAAGTTACAGGTTGAAAAATACCGTTGCTGTCTTTTGAGTATTGAATAACTGCATTTGGAGAAGTTTTTGCTTTTTCATATAACATCTGTGGAATAGTTGAATACATGGTTTCCCTTCTTTTTGTATTGCCAAATTGACATTTTTTGTATTTTTGTCAGTATACTTGAATACTAGCACAAATTCCATAAAAAAAATAGATTTAGACACATTTTTTTTGGAAAGGTTGCAGAAAAAATTAAATTGAGAAAATTTCGGATTTTTAAGATTGTGAAAAACCGCTCTCAGAGAATTTGCAATTTGCTCCAGACGGTTGTGCTCGCGCTTCGCTTGTAAGAATTTGGGTGCTACGCACTTTAATCTATCTTATCGCACAAAGTCTTCACAAATTACAAATTCTCTTGCGCTTTTATTGATTTTCCTGAAAAAATCCGAAATTTATTCAAATAATCCTGTTGACGCAGATATTTTCTTAGTGCTAATGTATTGTATCGTCATCAGCGTTACTGTACTGGCGATTCTCTGGAGAGTTCCCATTTTCAGGTGGGACGCCGAAGGGTTAAGGTTATTAAAACCGATATCTCAGGCATAAGGGACAGGGCTAAAAGATTCTTGTCATACTCTTTAGAGAGCGAAATACGATTGTGTATTTTCGCTCTTATTTTTTTTAAAGGACAAGCAAAATGTTCGACACAATTATCAACAAGATTGATGATATTGTCTGGGGGCTTCCGACAATCATCTTGATTCTTGTGACTGGATTGATTTTGACAATCCGGCTCCATGGTATGCAGTTCCATAAATTGGGACGCGCATTAAAATCAATTTTCCGCAAGTCAGACGGAGAAAAAGGCGAGGTTTCTAGTTTTGGTGCTCTTTGCACGGCACTTTCCGCGACAATCGGAACAGGAAATATCGTAGGTGTTGCAACAGCTATTGCGGCTGGTGGTCCAGGAGCTCTTTTCTGGATGTGGCTTGCCGCTCTTGTGGGAATCGCGACAAAATACACTGAATGTATGCTTTCTGTAAAATACCGCAAGCATATGGCTGATGGTCACGTTCTTGGCGGACCTTTCTATACAATCGAAACAGGATTGAAAGAAAGAACTGGTTTTTCATGGAAATGGCTTGCCGTTCTCTTTGCAATCTTCGGTGTATGCGTAGGTCTTTTCGGAATCGGAACATTCACTCAGATTAATGGTATTGCTTCTGCTGTAAAGAATGCTTTTGACCCGGACACAACTCATGTTGCATTCACTTTGTTTGGCACTAAGTATTCTTGGGCAACAGTAATTGCCGGAGCTTTGGTTACAATTTTTGCGGCCCTTGTAATTATCGGCGGACTTCAGAGAATTTCAAAAGTTGCTCAGGTTATCGTTCCGTTCATGGCAATTCTTTACGTTTTCCTTGGGGTTAGCGTTCTTGTTATGAATGCAACAAAAATTCCTGCCGCATTTGCGCTTATCTTTAAGGCCGCATTTGCTCCAAAAGCTGTAACAGGCGGTATCGTAGGTTCTGTAATCGTTGCAATGCAGAAAGGTATTGCCCGCGGAATTTTCTCTAACGAAGCCGGACTTGGTTCTGCCGCAATCGCCGCTTCCTCGGCAAAAGTAGAGGAACCTGTTGCGCAGGGACTTGTTTCCATGACAGGAACTTTTATTGATACAATCATCGTTTGTACAATGACTGGTCTTTCAATCGTAATCGCATTCAGCAACGGCGGAGTTTTCACTCTTCCAACAAACGGAGTCGGCGAAACCCTTAAAGGCGTAGAGCTTTCTTCTGCGGCATTCAATGCGGTTCTTGGCGGAGACGGACGTTCGGTTCAGTTCCTTCTTATGATTTGTCTTGTGTTCTTTGCTTTCACAACAATTCTTGGCTGGGATTATTATTCAGAACGCTGCCTTGAATATCTTTCAAACGGCAGAATGAAACTTGTAATGATTTACCGCGTAATCTATATTCTTGCTGTTGCAATCGGTCCGTACATGACAATCAGCCAGGTTTGGACAATCGCAGACATTACAAACGGTCTTATGGCTTGGCCAAACTGTATCGCGCTTATTCTTCTAAGCGGAGTTGCAGCGCGCACAACAAAAGACTACTTTAACCGATTCCCTACATTAAAGTCAGAGAATGTCTAAAGATTAAATTTTAGAGGGGAAAAGCCTTTCCCTCGGCTCAAAATAAAAAAGGCGGTTTTAGAAAATCTAAAACCGCCTTTTTTATTTTTCTCCTACCCATTCTAGCGGGCACATCCCGCAACGCCCTTTTTTGTTGTTAGCCTAAATGTTGAGTTTATCTCTGAAGAGATAAATTGAATAAGCGGGAAGAAAAAGAAAGCGGCAACCGAGTCATTCGGTGCGATGGCAAGCAATTTTCGGAGAAAATTGCGCAGTCCGATACCTTGTTACGCTCCGCATGACGAATTGACGCGCTTTTTCTGATAGCTTATTCAATTTTTATGCTGAATTTATAAAACTCAACATTTGGGCTATTCACAAACTTTTGCCTTTTTCGCTTTTCTTCTATATTATATAACATTATATAACTATGAAAGAAATAAAACCTTACGAATTATCAGAAAATCCATTTAAGCTTATCGGAGAAGACTGGCTTCTTGTTGCCGCAGAAAAAGAAAACCGGGTCAACATGCTTACTGCTTCCTGGGGCCAGGTTGGCGTTATGTGGGGAAAACCGGTTGCGAATATTTTTATCCGGCAGTCGCGTTTTACAAAAACTTATATTGACTCTAGCGAAACTTTTACGCTTTGCGTTTTGCCTCCAGAATTACGGAATGTCTACAATTTTTGTGGTTCAAAGTCCGGTCGGGATTTTGACAAGGTAAAAGAAACCGGTCTTACTGTTGAGTACGACGGAGTTTTTCCATATTTTAAGGAAAGCCGGCTTGTTATTGAATGTAAAAAACTTTATGCGCAGATAGTTCCGGAATCAGCATTTTTGGATAAAGAAATCTATAAAAAATGGTATCCGACAAACGATCTTCATACACAGTACATCGCAGAAATAACAAAAATTCTTGTAAAATAATTTTTATCAAAGGCTGGATTTCTTGAAATTCAGCCTGTTTTAAATTGCAAAAGTCAATAAATAAGCTATAATAAAACCGTATACGATTATTAAATGTTCTGGGAAACGTGGTTTTCTGGACTTTACTTAAAATTTTATTCATTTGTTATGCGTATGCGCATATACGGAGGTTTTATGAAATCCATAAAGGTTGGCGCAGCCATTTTGATGTTGGCTCTTTGCGCTTCAATGAGCGCTTTTGCAGCAAAAAAAGCAAAACAGACAAAAGTTAAGATTGAGATTGTAAATAGACCGGGAATGGCTCTTGGCAGCGAAACTCCAGCTTGGGTTATGGCGGTTCTTGAAGGTGACAATAAACAGGTTGCAAAAGCTTTGAAGATTGACTTGAAAGAAACTCAGATTTTTGTTTTTTCTAACCAGGGAAAAGACCTTGAATTCTTAAAGACATGGACTGATCAGGTTGATGTTCAGCGTCAGGTTGCAAATTCATTCTCTATGGCTGTTGGCCAGAGCGCAAATGCGGTTTTCCAGGGAATGACTGGCGATGAGGTAAAGCAGAAGCAGGCTATTGACCAGACTGTAAAAGCTCTTTCTGCAATTGAGATTAATGGCTTGGAAAAACAGGCTCAGTATTGGATGCAGTTCAGAAAACCAAAGCAGGGAATCAAAGTAAAGGCAAATTCTCCAGACAGCAGTTTTGATTATTACTACGAATATTATGTTGTTTTCACAATGAGCCGCGATATTTATGACGCTCAGCTTAACGCAGCTTTGAATGGAATTGAAGATAACGCTTCTGAGACAGTTCTTTTGAAGAAAGCCCTTAGCGAAAATCTTCGTGCGCCGCTTCTTGATAAGGCTCCAGACGCTACAGTTGAATATTCTTTTGACGAAGAATAGGAGCTGCTTTAAATGAAAAAGATATTTTCTGTTTTTTTACTTTCATTGATGGTTGTTTTTTCTGTTTCTGCGAAAGCTGTAAAACGGGGTGGAAATGCTGATTTGACTCCATATCTTAGCGAGACTGATTGTCGCGCTATCTGCAAGGATATTGTCGCACAGATTATCCAGTCACCAAGAATTGCAAGGTTTGAAGATAAAAATGGCAGAGCTCCTGTTGTGACAATTGGAAAAATCAAAGATGAGACCGGTGAATTTTTTGACACTCAGATTATTGCAAACAGCCTGAAAACTGCTGTTTTGAACAGTGGGGTTATGGAATTCATGGCAAACAAAGATGTCCGCGAGGAAATGCGCGACGCTGTGATTGAGCAACAGGATCATTCTGCGGAAGAGCTTGCAAAAGAGCTTGATGTGGAAGACGCCGCGGATTATATGCTTACCGGTTCTGTAAAACTTATGGTTCAGAACAACGGAAAAAAGCAGGAACGGACATACATTGTCAATATCGAGGTTACGGATCTTCAGACACATAGGACAGTTGGAATGTTTGAACCGTCAGAAGAGACAAAAGACTATCTGAAAAAAACAGGAAAAGTGAAAAGCAGATAATTTTTAGCTGGAAGCCAATGGAAAACTAACTCTTCCATTGGCTTTTTTAATTTTAGAAGAAATAAAATGAAAAAAAATATACGAGAGATTGTTCTTCTTTTTGTTGCGGTTTTGATTTTAGCTTCTTGTGCCACAACAAAAGGTGCGGAAGGTGCAAAAGATTCTGCAAAAGTAGAAAAAACTAAAAAAATAAAGAAAATAAAATTCAATCAGGCGGCATATGATTCGGCTTATGCTGCTGGCGATTATTCAAAGTGCGTCTCAATGCTTTATTCAAAAAAGGCTGACAGAAATGCGGTGAAAAATTATCTGGACATTGATATGTTGCTTTATTTTACAAGCGATTATGTTGCGTCTGGAAAAGGTTTTCTGGAAACACAAGGGCAAATGCAGCGGCTTTCCGCAGATATGACAAGCGGAAAAACTGTGCAGGCTGCTTTGGCTGGAGAAAATTCAACCACATACACTGGTGCTGTCTATGAAAGACTGTTGGCATATTCTATGCGCGCTGTGAATGCGATTGGTGCTGGCGAGCTTGATGTCGCAAAAGGCGTGATTTACACGTACACAGGCGACTACAAGGATGTGATTGTTCCGCTTCTTGCCCAGCAAAAAGAAATTGAAGCTTCCAGCGATAAATTGCTTGGCGATGAAAAAGTTTCAGGGGCAATTGGCACATTGCAGGCTCTTGGTGTGAATGTTTCAATGGGAAGTGTTTCTGCGCAGACTCCATCAAAGGCAAAATCTGTATACGAAACTTCACCATTCCTTTCTTATCTTGGAACTGTGGTTTTTGCCGCGAACGAAGATTCTGACCATGCGAAGGAATTTTCTTCCATATTAAGAACTTCTGCTCCAAAGGTTGATGTTTCTGAAACTGTAAAAGTTCCTGCTGGAAAAGGCCGGCTTGAAGTTGTTGCGCTTTCTGGAACACTTGGAAAAAGGAAGGAAGGCGTCCAGGAATTAAATCTAGGCGTTATTCCGGGAACTATTTTTCCGATGAAATTCAAGATAGTCTATCCGGTTTTTGATATTTCAAGCCAAAATCATAAAATCACTTCTGTAAATGTAAAGCTTTCTGATGGAACTTCAAGAAAAGCTGTTGTTGTGGAAAATTTTGACAATGCAGTTGCGCTAGATGTTGCGAATAAGGCACGTGGCGCATATAACCGGAGCGTCTTTAGAAACGTCACAAAAAATGCGGCAAGCATTCCGGCTTCAGTTGCGACTTATATTGCGGCAAAAGAAACTTTGGATCATGTTGGCTCAAATACTTTTGCGCGTATTGCCGCAGAAATTGGAATAAATGCGGCGACTCAAGGAGTAAAAGCCGCGCTGGAGGCTATTGTTGACGCGGAAAAAGCGGATGTTCGGCAGGCTTCGTATTTTCCTCATCTTGCAAGTGCTGCGGGATTTTCTGTTGTGCCGGGAACTTACACTGTAACTGTTGAATATTTGAGCGGAAACAATATTATAGAAACAAAAAAGATTGAAAATGTCGTTGTAAAAGAAGGAAAAGTTTCTGTGGAGGTGTCTTCATGCGAAAAATAGAAAATTTTGGCTTAAAATTCTTGTTTTCATTGTTTTTTGTGCTCAGCTTGAATTTTGCTTTTGCTGCAAAAAAACAAAAAGAATCCGTTCCTGAATGGGTGACTTCTCCTGGAACGGTTTATCCTTCCGACAAATTTATAAATTATGTCGGCTCTTCTACAGACAGAAATGCGGCTGAGGTGAATGCGCTGAAAGGTCTGGCTTCTGTTTTTGGTCAGGCGATAAAATCAGAGGCAAATTCTTCTGCGCGGATGGAACAGGCGAAAACTGACGGAATCGTTGCGAAGACTTCAAATGTGCAGAGTTTCAGCCAGGAAGTAAAGCAGGTTGTTGATGTTGATAATCTTATTGGCGCGGAAACGAAAGCTTTCTGGCTGGATTCAGCAAATTCAACTTGGTATGCGATTGCTGTTCTTGACAAAAACCGGGCGAGCGACATTTATTCAGAAATGATAAAAAAGAATTCAATTGCTTTGTCAACGCTGAAGAAAAATTCTGAAAAAGAACTTGATTCTCTGGAAGGATTTGCGGCTTACGATTTTGCGGAGGATATTGCGGTTGAAAATGAAAATCACCTGAAAAAAATGTCAATCATAAATCCTGGCGCGGTTTCCGGGCTGGAGCAATATTGTCCTTCATCGAAAAATATCCACGCAAAAAAAATGGAAATTGCAAAAAATATTCCGATTTGCGTAAAAACTTCCAATGATGAGCACGGAAGATTTAAGGAGGCGTTCAGCCAGGCGATTTCTGAATGTGGATTCAAAGGAACGTCTGATGAGTCCGCGCGCTATGTCCTTAATGCAAAATTTGAATTTGAACGTTCTGACACATCAGACAAAAAAACGGTTCGCTGCCGCTATAACGCGGAAGGTTACATTCTTGACAAAAAAACTAATCATCAGATTGTGCCTTTTACAATTTCCGGCAGGGAAAGCCACGTTGAATATTCAGAGGCAAAAGTAAAAGCGGAAAAGAAACTTGAGTCAAAAATAAAATCTGAATTCAAGGAAAAGTTTTCTGATTATCTGAGAAATTTGGTGGTTGAATGAAAAATTTGATTCTGGCGACTTTATTTTTCTTGCTAAGTTCGTCTTGTTTTTCAGAAATAGTCTCGTGGAAAGGAATGGAATTCGGTTTGGATTCGTGTCCTGTCTGGCTTGAAAAATATCTTGAAAAAAAGAACGAGAGGCCGCTCCGTAAAAAATTCGGAATTGAAAAATCAAAGTCAGTTGTTGTCGGTGTTGCTTCCGGGAAAAATTTGGAAGAGACAAGGCATTTTTCACAGTCAGATGCGCTCAGAAAATATTTTTCATCATTTGACGAAACGCAGGTTGCGCAGGCTCTGGTTTTTGTCTATGAATTTTGGAACGAAGATTCAGAGAACGGATTTACTGTGTTTTCAGTCTACAGTTTCTGATGATTAGAAACGTGTTGAGAATCGTGATTTTTTTGTGTAAACTTATAAAATTATGAAACGATTTTTTGCAATTCTTTTTGGCACGGTTTTTTGCCGATTTTTGTTTTGTCAGACACAGATTCCTGAAAATGCAAATTTTTGGAGCAATTTTCCGAATGAAGAACTTGCAGAATTTATTGTAGACCGCATGACGGATGAAGAGCTGCTCAGCCAAATTCTTATGTTTGGCTGGGCTGGCGCGGAACCGGACAATCTTTTGTTTCAGTGGGTTGGCGGCCGTGGGTTGGGCAGTGTAAAGGTTTTTGGCTGGAATACTGATGACATAAATCTGGTTGCAAAATCGATTTCTTCCTTGCAAAAAAGCGCCGCTTCAAGACGTTTTAAGATTCCTCTTTTTGTTGCGACCGATCAGGAAGGCGGCTGGATTCGTCATGTAAAAGGCGAGACCGCCGTAACGCCGGGAAATATGGCGATTGGTGCGGGCGGCTTTCCTGTTGACGCTTGGTGTTCTGCATATTACATCAGCCGGGAAATAAAAGTTCTTGGGATAAATATGAATTTTGCGCCGACCGTTGACCTTTTCACAAATCATGATTCAACTATTATAGGAACGCGTTCTTTTGGAGATGACCCTGAGCGCGCTGGAATTCTTGGCGCGGCTTGGGCGAACGGCAGCATTGCGGCTGGAGTGATTCCGACTGTAAAACATTTTCCTGGCCACGGTGACACAAGCTATGATTCTCACATAAATCTTCCAGAAATTGATATTGACTGGAAAACATTTAAAAACCGCGAGCTTGTTCCTTTTGAGTATCTTATAAAAGAGAAAGTTCCGGCTGTTATGTCCGGGCATTTGAGTTTTCCGCAGATTGATAAAACTGGTGCACCGGCGAGCCTTTCAAAATATTTTCTGACAGAACTTTTGCGCAATCAGCTTGGCTATGAAGGTCTGATTATCACTGATGACATGATGATGAACGGAGCCACAATGTATGCGGGTTCGCTTTCCGCGGCTTTTAAGATGGCAATCGAGGCCGGAAACGATATTGTTATTTCTTCAACAACTGCGCGCCTTGGCGAAAATCTTTGGACAAGCAATCTTTCTGCAATGAAAACTGATGAGAATTTTAAATCCAGGGTAAAAGATGCGGCTTTCCGTGTTATAAAAGCAAAACTGGAATATTTTAAGGGCGAAAATGTTGCTCCTCTTTATCCGGACGCTTCGTCAATCAGCAAATTTATTCCAGACAGGGAAGGCGATAAATTTTTTCTTCAGCAGGCATGTAGGTCAATCACATTTTATAAAAAATCTGAGGAAATTTTGACCCAGGAAAAAGCTGGCCGAGTTCTTTTGTGCGGTTCGTTGCCAAAATTTTTTACAGAAGGAAAAAGGCGCTATCCGAATTCGGGGGAATTTAAATTCAATTATGAGCTTGGACCGAATGAGACTGCCTGGATGAGCGAAAATATTTTGAAGATTTACGATTCTTATGACACAATCGTGTTTCTTGTGGCAAACCAGCGGAGCGCAAAAATTGCTGAGCAGTTGAAAGGAAAAGGCAAAAAAGTTGTGATTTTTTCAATTATGACACCGACTTATTCGTTCGGACTTGACTGGGCGGATGAGATTTTGCTTGGCTACAGTTGGAGCGGCTACACTTTGGAGGCAATGTTTGGCGCATTGGACGGCGAATTTGAGGCGGAAGGAATTCTTCCGTTTAAAAATTAGGGATTTCCTTCAGCTTTGTATATTTTGCGTCACAACCGTGCGTGTTCGGTCGCAATCCAAGGATTCTTTCATTTTCCGCCTTTAGCTGATTTTTTATCATCTGCTTGAAAACATCCATTAATGGTTCTGGATTTGCCTGCTGGTTTGCAAGACCTGCTCCTTGAAATTCTTTTATAAGATAATAGCATGTTTCGATTGTGGAAACACATTCTGGCCGCGGTTCTTTTTTGAATGTAAAGATGGAGCGATATTCGCCGGCAAAAGAAACTTTTGGAAGCTGCAGAAGATTTGGGTTGTGCTGGATGATTTTTCGGCTGCAGAACCACGTTGCGTCGATTATGATTGCAAGAACCGTGCGCCCATTCACTTTTTCCTTAAAACCAGGCTTGTTCGCGTTCCATGCGTCTTCCCCAGGATACAGCAAAACTGGAAAATATTGCGGATTGTTCAAAAGCTGGTTCAGCCGTTCATTCTTTGAAAAATCAAGTCCTTCCAGAATTTCGCAACCTTTTAATGAAATTCTTGTTATCCATCCAGTTCCTGTCCTATTTTTTTTGACTTCCTTTGGATGCATTAAAAGTACAAATTTTATTCCAGAATCAATTTCTTTCGTATATTTGCAAAGGCAAAACTCGCCTTTTTTCTGGCAGCGCGGACAACGGTAATTCATATAGCTCATTATATAGGATTTTTTATTTCTTGACAAAATATCTCGGGGGGGGGTAAGGTTATTCTATGAAAAAGATAATATTTTTATTGGTTTTTGCAAGTGTTTTTTATTTTTCTGGTTGTTCAAATGAGGGTAATAATGATACTGAGCATGAGACTTCAAGTGTCGAAACTTCAAATGCTGAAACTATCGCGCTTGTTCCTGTCAGAAACGGAGAAACTGTTGTAGATTTAAAATATTCAATTCCAAAATCTACAGTCACAATTTTTCCTTTTAATTTTTATACATCAGAATCTTGTGAGATCCCTGTGACAGATTTTTCTGATGTTGGTGAAGTTTTCTATAATGCAACCGGTGTGGAAGATGATGAAATAGAGAAAATTTTTGGTGAAAAACAGAATCTTACGCGAGCTGCTATTTCCATTGAAAACTTTGAAAATCTTTATATAGCAGGTGACATTGCAAAAAAGGGAAGTTATAGCAATCAAGATACTTCTGAGTCATTCATAACAATGCAAAAAGATTCAAGAGGAACCTTCTATTATTCATTTACATATTCAAATGATATGAAATATTGGGGAAATGGGAAAGGAAATGCGGCCTTTAAATTTTTGAGTAAGCCGGAATGGTCTGATTCAACAATAGAATGGGGAAGTGCTTCTGTTTTATTTACTGGAAAAAATTCTTATTTCATTTCAAAAAATGGTTCAAATCAAAAATATAAGAAACATAATCTTCTTACAGGTTTGGTTGAAGGAAATGAATATAAAATTGTAGTGATAGGAATTTCAAATGATTATATTATGTTCAGAGTTGAAGGAAAACTTTCTAATACGCCGACTCTTTTGCGTGGACCGTTTTTAAGAGGAATTCCTACTATTAATGAAAGTGGAGATTGGAAATATAAGAAATTTGAACAAAATAATGACGGAACTTATTATTATGATTTCACTTATTCTGCAAAAATGGAGGAAAAATTAACGGTAAAAGATTACAGTATTGTTTTTTCAATTTTGCCGTCTAATTCTTATGCGTTAGGTGCTTATTGTGGTGTTAAGGATGAGAATAATGGCGAGTTGAGCAAAACTATTTCGTCTGTTGATGGCTCTGCAAAAACTACTTATTATCCTGATTCGAATCATAATATCATTTTTAAGGATTTAACTGATTGCCACAAATACAGAATAAATCTTTCAAAACCTGTTGGAGCAACTATTGAGGATACTGTTTATACAATCACTTTTACAGATTTAGGACTTGATGAAACGGCAGAACCATTTGAAAGAACTGAATTTTATGGACTTGATGAATGGCAGTGTCTTGGCGGATTCAATAGTTGGTATAGAACATGGAAATATGATGATGGCAGAGTTGAAAAAATTAATGTTTTAACAGAAATATCTGATGAAGAAGGAAAATATTGGGAATATTCTTTTAAGCCTCAAAAAGAACTAGAAGAATTTAAAATCATGTATGGCGAATGGTCCTGGGGCTACAACTATGGCGGTGCAAATCTGTCTGTTGGTGGTGTAACTATAGCCGAAATGACAAAGTCTGGAAAAAATTCAACTATTTCAGGACTTGATATAAATAAATCTTATAAATTGAAATTTACTTGTACAGATACAAAAACACCTTGTAATCCCGGAAAAGTTTATGTAGAACTTTTTGAAGACGTGAAATAATTTAGTTTAATCGGCGTATTCAATAAGAATTCTTTGGTTATAATTTTTCTTATTGCTCAATATGACAAAAAGATGTATTTTGTCATATCTTACTTTTTTATTTTTGTTGGAGCATCTGATGTATAAGCCAGAGTTGTTGAATACGTTGAAAACTTATAATGGAAAGCAGTTTTTGACAGATTTTATTGCAGGCGTGATTGTTGGAATTGTCGCGTTGCCGCTTTCCATTGCTTTTGCGATTGCCAGTGGTTGCAGCCCGGAGACTGGTCTTTACACGGCGATTGTTGCCGGTTTTTGTATTGCGGCTTTTGGCGGAACCCGTTGCCAGATTGGCGGTCCGACCGGAGCTTTTACTGTAATAATTTATGCGATTGTAAACAATCCGCAGCTTGGTGTTGGCGGGCTTGCCACAGCGACTGTTCTTGCCGGTGTTATGCTTATTCTTCTTGGCGTTTTTAAGCTTGGCGGGTTGGTTAAATTTATTCCGTATACAATTGTTGTTGGTTTTACGGCTGGAATTGCGGTTACGATTGCGACTGGTCAGCTTGGCGATTTTTTCGGGCTTCATCCGCAGTTTCCGCTTGCAGTTTTGGGAAATGAATATTCAAAAATGCCTGGAACTTTTACCGGAAAAATTCTTGTGTATGCGGCTTCATTAAAAACAATCAATTTTTATTCTTTTGGAATGGCTGCTGTTTGCCTTGCAGTTATTTTTTTGTGGCCAAGAGTAACAAAGAAGATTCCTGGCTCGCTGATTGTGATTATACTTGCGACTCTTGTAAATCTTCTGGTTTCTCATTTTGCTGGTGAAAATCCTGCCTGGCATGCGGATATTATAAAGGACAGATATTCAATTCCGAGTGGACTTCCAAAGCCATCTCTTCCTGATTTTAGCCTTTCTACAATAAAAACGGTTTTTCCTACAGCGTGCTCGATTGCAATTCTTGCTGCGATTGAATCTTTGCTTTCTGCGGTTGTTGCGGACGGTATGCTAGGAACAAAACATGACTCGAACAATGAGCTGATTGGCCAGGGAATTGCGAATATCGCGAGTCCTTTGTTCGGGGGACTTCCGGCTACTGGTGCGATTGCAAGGACGGCCACAAACATAAACAATGGTGGAAGAACTCCAGTTGCAGGAATTATTCATGCGGTTGTTCTGCTTTTGATAATGATGCTTTTTGGAAAGTATGTTGAATATATTCCGATGGCGGCATTGGCGGCAGTTCTTATGAGCGTTGCATGGAATATGGCAGGAATTCCTTCTATCCGGAAGCTTTTGAAAGGCCAGAAGTCTGATATCGCAGTTCTTGCGGTGACTTTTTTAATCACAGTTTTTGTTGATTTGACTTATGCGATTGGAATCGGGCTTATTTTTGCGGCATTCTTCTTTATAAAAAAGATGATAGATGTAAGCGAAGTCCAGGAGAAACGGAACACAATTGTCTCTGGAATTACAGGCGATGGAACTGAGGAGCAGCTGGATGTTCCTGCCGGCGTTATTGTCTATGAGATTGAAGGACCGTTGTTTTTTGCTACAGTCCAAAAGTTTGAGCTTGCAGTTGAACGTTCTTGCACGGAATTTGACGTTCTTGTTATTCGGATGCGTAACACAATTTATCTTGACGCGGGTGGAGTTCAGGCTCTTGAGCGATGCAAGGCTGCTTGCGACCGTCGCGGTGTAAAAATTGTGATTTCTGGAATCCATACGCAGCCGTACATTTTGTTTGAGAAAACTGGAATGGCGGAAAAAATCGGGCGTGAAAATATTTTTGATGATATTGAAAGCGCAATGAACCGCGCAAAAGAAATTGTCGCGGAAAAACGGAAAAATTAACCGCGCTGCCTGTGCGGCAAATTTATTCTATTTTTTGTATTTCTCCATCTTTAAGGTGGAGAAGCCTTTGGTTTTCTGAGCCACGGAAGCGCAGCATAAGGTTTTTCTTTTCCTGGACAAAGGGGCCGTCCACAAGGACATCAATGCAGTTTAGCATAAGGTCTGTGTATTCAGGAAGATAGCGTTTTCCGCCAGGCTGTAAATCTTTTTCAAAAATGTATCCGGTCCAGCACCATATATCTTTTTTTGGGTAGATTTCTTTGAGTTTTTTTAAGAAAGGAGCAAGAACCTGCTGATTTTCCGGTTCGAACGGTTCGCCGCCCAGCAAACTGAATCCTTGGATGTGAGACGGTTCCAGTGCTTTTATTATTTCGTTTTGGGTTTCTTCTGTAAATTCGTTGCCGAATTTAAAATCCCATGTCTGTGGCTGAAAACATCCTGGGCAGCAGTTTCTGCAGCCGGATACAAAAAGACTTACGCGGACGCCTTCGCCATCGGCTACATCGAATTTTTTAATTGTTCCGTAAAACATAAAAACCTTCAAAAAAGGGGGCTGTTGCGGGGAACTCCCCGCACGGTGGGTAGGACGCAACGAAGTGCGACCGTAGGGCGGTTGTCCGCCCTTTTAAATTTTGAACTATAAGTGAAGAACCCGTTCCTTGATTTCCTGGGTTCGCCCCTGATTCCAGTATTGGGTTCCGATGTAGCCGCAGGTTCGGCGCGCAACGTTCATTGTTGACTGGTCGGTGTTTCCGCATTGCGGGCATTTCCAGATGAGTTTGCCGTCGTTGTCTTCTACAACCTGTATTTCGCCTGTGTAGCCACATTTCTGGCAACAGTCGGATTTTGTGTTCAGTTCCGCGTACATTATGTTTTCGTAAATGTGCTTAAGAACTGCCATTACGGCCGGAATGTTCTGCTCCATATTCGGAACTTCAACATAGCTTACAGCGCCACCCGGAGAAAGTTCCTGGAACTGGCTTTCGAAAGTAAGCTTCTGGAAGGCATCAATCGGTTCTGTTACGTGGACGTGATAGCTGTTTGTGATGTAATTTTTGTCTGTTACGCCCGGAATTTCACCAAATCTGCGTTTTAGAGATTTTGCGAATTTGTATGTTGTTGATTCAAGCGGCGTTCCGTAAAGGCTGAACGCGATGTTTGTCTGGTCGCGCCATTCCGCGCATTTTTTGTTCATGTAGCGCATTATTTCCAGTGCGAAAGGTGTTGCGCTTGGATCTGTATGCGGTTTGCCCTTCATGTAGCGGACACATTCGCAAAGTCCAGCGTAGCCAAGAGATATTGTTGAATAGCCGTTGAACAGAAGCTTGTCGATTTTTTCTCCTTTTTCAAGGCGGGCAAGGGCACCGTTCTGCCAAAGAATCGGGGCAACATCAGAAGGTGTTCCCAAAAGTCGTTTGTGGCGGAGCATCAGCGCGCGTTTGCAGAGTTCAAGGCGATCATCAAAAATTTTCCAGAACAAGTCTATGTCTTTGCCGGATGAGCAGGCAACATCAACAAGGTTTATTGTTACAACGCCCTGGTTGAATCTTCCGTAGAATTTTGGGCGGCCGGTTTCATCGCGGTAAACTGTAAGGAATGAGCGGCAACCCATGCAAGGATAGCAGTTGCCTTCCTTTAGCTCGAACATTTTCTTTTCTGAGATGTAATCTGGAACAAGACGTTTTGATGTGCATTTTGCCGCAAGTTCTGTAAGATAATAGTATTTTGCGCCTTCTGTTATGTTGTCCGGTTCAAGAACGTAAATCAGTTTAGGGAATGCTGGAGTAACCCAGTAGCCTTTTTCATTTTTTACGCCCTTGTAACGCTGCTTTAAAACTTCTTCAATAATAAGCGCAAGGTCGGCTTTTTCCTGTTCGTTTTTGGCTTCGTTCAAATACATGAAAACGGTAACGAATGGGCTTTGGCCGTTTGTTGTCATAAGAGTTACAACCTGATACTGGATTGTCTGTACGCCGCGTGCAATTTCATCTGCAAGGCGACGTTTTACGATTGCGTCAAACTGTTCTTTTGAAAATTTGATTCCAGTTTCTTCCTCTGTTTCAGAAAGTTCCTTTGAAATCTTTTTGCGGCTTACGTCTACAAATGGAGCAAGGTGGGCAAGGGAAACGCTCTGTCCGCCGTATTGAGATGATGCTACCTGGGCAATAATCTGGGTTGCGATGTTGCACGCTGTGGAAAATGAATGTGGACGGTCAATTTTTGTGCCGCTGATGACTGTTCCGTTCTGGAGCATGTCCTCAAGGTTTACAAGGTCGCAGTTGTGCATGTGCTGGGCAAAATAATCTGCATCGTGGAAATGCAGAATTCCTTCGTTGTGCGCCTGAACAATATCTTCATCCAAAAGAAATCGTTTTGTGATGTCTTTAGAGACTTCGCCTGCCATGTAGTCGCGCTGAACTGAAACTACAGTTGAATTCTTATTTGAATTTTCCTGTTTTACTTCCTCGTTTGCACATTCCAAAAGTGAAAGAATCTGCTTATCTGTTGAATTTTGCTTTCGCATAAGCATGTGGCGGTAGCGGTAAGTTATGTAAAGTTTTGCTATGTTGAACGCACCGATGCGCATAAGCTCGGTTTCTACAAGGTCCTGGATTGCCTCTACGTTAAGCTCCACTTTGCTGGCATGACACTGGTTTGCGACTTTTGATGCTACAGCCTGAATGTATTCTTCTGAAAGCCGGTCGCTTTCCGGCACTGCGGCGTTTGCCTTTTCTATAGCTGTAACGATTTTTCTTATGTCAAAAATTACTTCTTCGCCATTTCGCTTGATTATCTTCACTTTGTTCCCATCCTTTTGTTTTAAGCATAAAAAAACGCAACACCATATATAGCGTTTGCGTGATTAAAATATACTATTGCTAGCGTTTTTATACAAGATTAATAACACAAATTTAAAAAACTATTTTTCTTGCAAAATTTTTAAATATGTGATTTAAAAATGGACCAGCGAAGCGCGGTCCTGTGTCGGAGGGGTAGTGAAGAACAAAGTTCTGAACGTAGGGCAGGCGCCCTTTATAAGGGCATAATAAGACTGACCGTGCCAAAAAAAACTTGTTTTTTTTGGGTAGAGAAGCCCATTGGGCTGAACGTAGGGCAGGCGCCCTTCCAGGGCATGATAAGGAAGAATTTTTATTTCTTGAAAAAATTTAAAGTTAATGGGAAAATCTGCCGATAAATAAATCAGGAAAATCTCTGGAGACGATTATGAACAAAGAAGAATTTTATAAACTGATAAAAGCTGTGCCAAAGGCGGAAGTTCATGTCCATATTGAAGCTGTTCCTTCAATTGATTCAATAAAGGCTTTGTACAAAAAAAACAAGGGAAAGGAAATTTCTGACCAGGAAATCAAGGAGCTTTTTACCTACGATGATTTGAACGGTTTTATTCAGGCTTTTATAAAAATTCAGCAGCTTTATACTTCGGTTCAGGATTTTGACTACATTTTTGACGATTTGGCAAAATATCTTGTTGAAAATGGAATTGTCTACACGGAAGCGTTTTTTGCACCGACTTCATTCCTTAAAAATGGTTTTAAATATGAAGAGATGGTGAATATTTTTGATAAAAAAATTGCTGAAATCAAGAAAAAGCATGGGATTACTGTAAAACTTCTGATGGATGTGAGCCGGACTTTTGGACTTGAGAATGCGATGCACAATTATTCGCTTCTGAAAAAATTCCCTAGCAAAAATATTATTGGAATCGGGCTTGGCGGTGCGGAAGTAAAGGGCCCTTGCCGAGATTATGCGCCAGTTTTTGAGCTTGCCAGAAAAGAAGGGTACAAGGTTGTTGCTCACGCTGGCGAGGATGTGGGACCAGAATCTATTTGGGAAGCGATAAATCTTCTTCATGTTGACAGAGTTGGCCACTGCATTTCCGCAATTCAGGACGAAAAGCTTATGGAAACTTTGAAGGATCGAAAAATCGTCCTTGAAGTTTGCCCTACGAGCAATGTCTTTACAAAAAAATACGTAAAATCGATTGTGGAGCATCCGATCCGTAAATTCTTTGACCGAGGACTTTTTGTTACAGTGAACACTGACGATCCTGTTTTTTTTAAGGTTTCACTCTGCGATGAATTCTACAAACTTTACAGCGAGGCAAATTTTTCGCTTGATGAGATAAAAACTTTAATTAAAAACGGATTCAACGCAACTTTCATGCCGGATTCTGAAAAAGAAGCTTGGTGCAAAAAAGTTGACGAAAAATATGACGAATATCGAAAAATACTACAATAAATTCAATGAGGAGCACAGGCTCCAGACGCGGCATGGACTTGTGGAATTTTCCACGAGCATGCATCACATTCAGAAAGTGATTGACGGGCGCAAAAACCTGAAAATTCTTGACGTAGGGGCTGGCACTGGCCGGTATTCGGTGGAACTTTGTCATCTTGGGCACGAGGTTACTGCGGTTGAACTTGTTCGGCGGAATCTTGAGGTTCTGCGTTCAAAGCATGAGAAAATCAAGACATGGCAAGGAAATGCACTTGACCTTTCGTTCCTGGAAGAAAATAAGTTTGACATTTCTATTTGTTTTGGTCCGATGTACCATCTGCATACGCAGGAAGAGCGGCTGGCAGCATTGAACCAGATAAAGCGCGTTACAAAAAAAAACGGAATAATTTTTGCTGCGTATATTTTAAATGATTACGCGGTCATTCAGTATTGCTTTGGAAAAAACAAGATAAAAGAGCTTCTTGCGCAAGGTGCAATTTCAAAAGATTTTCATTGTGTTACAGCGCCGGAAGACTTGTACAGCTATCTGCGGCTTGAAGATATAAATGAAATCTTGGAAAAGTCTGGGCTTGAGCGCGTAAAAATATTCAGCCAGGAAGGCGCGGCGGATTATATGCGCGCACAGCTTAACTCGATGGACGAGGAGACATTCAGGCTTTTTATTGACTACACGATTTCCATAAGCGAACGCCCCGAACTTTTAGGCGCAGGCACACACATTGTTGATGTTCTTCGGAATGTGAAATAAGTTTTATTTTAGTCTGAATGTCGAGTTTTATTTCTGAAGAAATAAATTGAATCAGCGGGAAGAAAAAGAAAGCGGCAACCGAGCTATTCGGAGCGATGGCAAGCAATTTTTGAAAAAAAATTGCGCAGTCCGATACCTTGTTACGCTCCGCAAAGATAGCTTTGCTATCTAGCGAATTGACGCGCTTTTTCTGGTAGCTGATTCAATTTTTATACTAAATTTATAAAACTCGACATTTTTGCTAACGCAAATAGACCTGAGTAAAGCGAGCAGTGGCACAGCTTTTTGATGAATCGGATATTTGCGTTTAGCTTTGCTAACGCAAATAGACCTGAGTAAAGCGAGCGGTGGCACAGCTTTTTGATGAATCGAATATTTGCGTTTAGCTTTGCTAACGCAAATAGACCATTAACAGCATGATATCCGAATTTCGTATTCCACTGATTCGTTCTGCCTGTCCAAGTGTAAGCGGACGCACTTTTTCTAGCTTGTTACGGCTTTCTGCGCTTAACGAAGGAATTGCGCCGTAATCAAAGTTTGCAGGAATCTTTACATTCTCCATCTTGTGCATTTTTTCAATCCGCTTGTCCTGTTTTTCAATGTAATATTTGTACTTGAATTCAATCTGTGCTTCATTCCAGATTTTTTCCGGGTAGCCAGGATTTTCTGTCTGCGGCTTTTTTAAAAGAAGTGATACAATCTCGTCTATCTGTGCGTATTTTGCCTCAATTTTTTCAAGTTGGGCTTTTGTTTTAAGACCTGCCTCAAAAGCGTATTTTGTAAGCCTTTGATCGGCGGTGTCGTGTCTAAGTTTAAGGCGGTATTCTGCGCGCGCTGTGAACATTCTGTACGGTTCTTTTGTACCAAGCGTTACCAAATCATCAATCAGAACGCCGATATACGCTTCATCGCGGCCAAGCACAAGAGGCTTCCATTCCGGGATGTCGTAAAAATGCTCAAAACCGGCTTGTTTTTGGCTTTGATTTTCAAAATCATTGAGCCGTGCATTGATTTTTTCGCTGATTTCATAAAAACGTTTTTGTTCTGCGGCATTAAGGACTGCTTTTGTGCAGAATGCGCCCGGTTCCATGCTGATTGGAGTTCCATTCAGGTTGTGCGGGATTTCGCAAAGAGGTCCGCAGAAAGTTTTGTGCGCGCGGGAATACAGTCCGGCGTTGATTCCGGCGATAATTCCCTGGCAGGCCGCTTCCTCATAGCCGGAAGTTCCATTTATCTGTCCTGCGTCAAAAAGTCCAGAAACTCGTTTTGTTTCAAGAGAAGGGTAAAGCTGTGTCGGCTCAACATAATCATATTCAACAGCATATCCTGGTCTGCTCTGAACTGCATGCTCAAAGCCTGGCATTGTGCGCATAAAAGCGTCCTGCACACATTCAGGCAAAGAAGATGAAAGTCCGTTCATGTACATTTCGTCAGTTTCAAGACCTTCCGGCTCAACAAAAATCTGGTGGCGCTCGCGCTCGGCAAAACGCATTACCTTGTCTTCAATGCTTGGGCAGTAGCGGGGACCGACACCGCTTATTTTTCCACTGTAAAGCGGACTTCTTCCGATATTTTCGCGGATGATTTTATGTGTCTCATTGTTTGTGTAGACAATGTGGCAAGGAACAAGCGGGCGCTCGACTTTTTCGTCATCAAAGCTGAAAGGAATAATCTCGTCATCACCATTGTTTATTTCAAGCTTGGAAAAATCAATTGTGGACTTTAAGATTCTTGGCGGAGTTCCAGTTTTTAGCCTTCCTGTTGTAAAACCAAGTTTGTGCAGACTTTCCGTGAGTCCGTATGCGGCCGGTTCACCGATTCTTCCGCAAGGCGCATCATATTCACCGATAAAAATTCTGCCGCCCAAAAAAGTTCCTGTTGTAAGAACAACTGAACGACAAGGAATGACTCGCCCTCGCTCAGTCACAATTCCTGTGACTTTCAGTCTTTTTCCACCCACGCCATTTTTTTCCAGATTTCCGCGTTTTTCACCTGGAATAGTCCCGATTTCAGCGGAACTGTCAGAATCCGGCGGCATTTCCGTAGAGCTTTCCACCGTAAGAATATCGATAACCGTGTCCATCAACGTAAAAAGATTCGGTGTGGATTCCAAAGTTTTGCGCGCAATCTGGGAATAAGTGATTTTATCAGCCTGGCTTCTAGGTGCCTGAACTGCCGGCCCACGGCTTTTGTTCAACATCCTGAACTGAATCATTGAGCGGTCAATCAGTTTTCCCATTTCACCGCCGAGCGCATCAATTTCACGGACAATATTGCCTTTTGCGATTCCGCCGATAGAAGGATTACAGCTCATGCGCCCGATTGCGTCCGGTGATTGAGTTACAACAAGCGTTTTCAGCCCCATTCTGGCCGCTGCCAGACAAGCTTCGATTCCGGCGTGACCTGCGCCAACTACAACCACATCATAAAAATCATAAAAACCAGACATAGTGCAAATTATAGCGATTTTTTTTTAATTGATAAATATTTTCTATTTTATTTTTATGGAGAGGCATAAATACAAGTCTCATTCCGAATTGAGCCGGTTTTCTGTGATATTCACAAGTTTTCCAGATTTTTCAGTCTTTTCTGCAAGTACGGTGACTTACGTATGAGAAAACCAAATTTAGCGGAAGGATTAGTTTTTTCCGCATTTGTGTGGCTCAGAAAAATATAGCCGACATCATCACCAATTTTCTTATTTTTCCACACTGTCCTTTTCCAGTAAAAATGGTATGACCCCAATTATTGTTATTCCGTTTTCATCTTGGTATCGTTTCTGATTTCCACCAACGACAACTATCTTTTTGAAAAAATCTCCGCTATTTAAAAGCGGCTTTATTTCCTGAGTTTTTTTGTCAGGAGCATCAATGCTGAATGCAGACTGAATATAAATCTTGTTGAATCCCTGATTTACAATAAAATCAATCTCAAGATTGCTTTTTTTCTGAACTCCATTTTTCATTGAAGAAACCTGAACTACTCCGACATCAACTGAGTATCCTCTGGAGACAAGTTCATTAAAAATTATGTTCTCCATGATATGGCTTCTTTCCTGCTGCCTGAAATTCAATCTTGCATTTCTCAATCCAATATCAACTGCATAATATTTCAACGGATAATCAAGGTAAGATTTCCCTTTTACATCATATCGATTTGCTTTTTTAATTATGAAAGAGTCTTCAAGATATTCCAGATAATTCTTAACCGTATGATCAGACAGCTTAAGATGCTGCACAGAAGTTAAAGTATTATTAAGTTTGTGGGGATTTGTAAGAGAACCTACTGAAGAAAAAATCACATCTATCAGACAGCTTAAAGATTTTTCGTTTTTAAGTTTGTATCTTTCCTTAATGTCTGCAATGTATATCTTTGTAAAAAGATTTTTCAGATACTCTGTTTTTTATGTTTCATTTTTTTTAAGAATGGCAAGAGGCATGCCGCCATAGGTCATGTATTCTTCCCATGCATCTGCTTTTTCCAGGCCGGAATATTCATAATATTCGCTGAATGTCAGTGGATAGATTTGTATTTCACATCCTCGGTCACGAAAATTTGTTGCGACGTCTTTTGAAAGCAATCTGGAATTACTTCCTGTAACATAAATATCTAGATTTTTTCTTGCCATCAAATCGTTCAGAATATCATAGAAAGTTGTATAAAGAAGATACCTGTCTTCTTATGGAACGGAAGTTTCATCTATTCCTTCTTTTTTTACACGGTAGCAAAGCTGGATTTCATCTATAAAAATATAGAATTTTTCTGTTTCATTTATGTTCTGCAGAATATGCTCATAAAGATTGTTTGGATTTCTGAAATTTTCATATTCTTTTTTGTCAAGTGAAATCTGAATTATATGAGAATCATCGATTCCATGTGAATTCAGATATTCATCACGCTTAATCAATTAAAGCTCCTGCTGCAAACTTTGTTCTTTTTGGAACGTACTTTGCAGTGTTATAATGACATTTTGCTCTTTTAAAACTTCTTAACATTTTTTAAGACCTAAAATATAAAATTTCCCGACTTTCACTTGTCCCGGACAGACTGTATAGCAGGCCCAGACAAACTGCATAAGCGGTACAAGCAAACTGGGGCGTAAGTACAATCTGTCTGGGGCGCTTATACAGTCAAGCTGGGCAATATGCACAGACAGAATGGGATGTAGGAATTTGGGTTTGGATGCTTTCGCCTTTTTCTTCAGCAGTAGAAAGATAATAAGGCAATTTGTTTTTGCAGAACCAACTGACATTGAAACCATAAAAACTAAAAGACCGGGCAATTTTTTTATAGATGATAATAAGATTTGTTTGGCTAAAATATTAAATTTGTGGATAAACTTGTAATAAAGATGACATAAAAAAAGCCAAAAATTGATTTTTGTTTCAATTTTTGGCTTTTGGAAATTATTTTTATAAGGTTGAATTACTCTCCTAAAAGTTTATCACCAAGCATATTGTAAAGTACACGTTTCCAATTTAAGTTTCCGATTTCTGTAATCAATGTTAAGTTTTCTGCTGTATTTGACATTGATTTTGTACCCATGCTTTCAAATCTGTTTAAGTTGTAAATAATAGTCCAGGCAGTTGTTCCTAGAGTTTGTGGTTTTGCGCTTGAATCATCATTGCCAGCTTCTGCTTCCTTTCCAAAAGATTTATATACAGCTATTTTCTCAATGTTTGCAGATTCTGCAAGGTTGAATAAAGCTTTTACAGAAGATTTTTCATTTTCAGAATTTGCAATTGGAACAAGAATAACATTTAATCCTTGCTGAATTTTTTGAGCAGTATCCGATGTTTCCCCTTTGAATTTTATACTATCTTCGGTTGTTGCGTAATTAACATAAATATCAAAATTTACAGTTTTTTTATTTTCGCCTTCACCCCAAGAATAAGTAAAGGAATTTTCCGCTTTTGAATTTTCTTTATAAACCCAAGTATTCTGTGGTGCGATAAAATCGTTGTCGTCGGCATCGCATCCTGTAAAAGCTGCTCCGAAAATAAGTGCGCTTAATACGCAAATTAAAGAAAATGTTTTTTCATTCTTTTACCTCATTTTTCTAGTATTCTTTGATTATAAAACAGTGTTATTCAATTGTCAAAAACAATGATTTGCCACCAGCTTATCTATTCAGCTGTGAGAATCTATTCTTCTACTGAATCTCAAAAGCCTTGTCGTCTACGAGTATGTATCTTTTTCCGTCAATTGTTACAATTTTTGCAGAACTTTCGGCGGCTTGTTCTGTGTTCTTAAAATCTGGATTATCTTCAACAAAAAAGTATAAATCCTTGTTTTTGATGAAAAAATCTTTTATGGCTGTTTTTTCGTTGTTGTCGCCAAAATCTATATCAAAAATTATGCTGTTCTGGTTTGCCTTGCTCAGTTTTCCGTCGTTTCCAAAAAAATATTTCAGCTCGTCGTGCATGTCGTCATCTTGTTTGCCGTCAAAGTTTTTTGTGTTTCCTGGCTGAAGATTTGCAATCGGAATAAGTTTAATGCTTTTTCCATTGATTGCGATTTTAATCTGGATATTTTTAAGTTCATACGAGCTGCCGTTTCTGATTTTGATTTCATCATAAAATCCTTTTTCTACCAAATCTGAAATCTTGAATTCAAAAGAATTATTTTTACTGCCGTTCAGGTTTTGCGCAAATAAAAAAGTTGCCATTGCCATAAAAAATATAGCCGCGAATATTTTCTTCATACATTTACCTCTGTTCTGATGATTTTATTATTTTAATCCAGCGAATGGCAATTGTCAAAAACTTGACCGGAAAAGATATTTATCAGATAATAAAAAAGTCCTTCGAATTATGTGATGATTGCTTAAAAAAGTCATCCGGTTTTCGTGATAATTTTTAGAAAAGTCGTCAGAATTTCGTGATTTGGGGAAAAATGTTATGTATAGAAGAATAATCGAAAAATTAAAAAAATGGAAAGGATCGCCTCATAGAAAACCTCTTATCCTTCAAGGTGCAAGGCAGACTGGTAAAACATGGATTATGAAAGAATTCGGCAGGTCTGAGTATAAAAATACGGCTTACCTTTTTTGTCAGGAAAATCCTGTTTTGGAAAATCTTTTTGCAGCTCCATTTGACAAAGAACGCTTATTGAATGGATTTCAACTTTTATGTGGTTTTAAGATTGAGCCTGAGAACACCCTGATAATTATTGATGAAATTCAGGATATTCCAAAAGCTATTACATCACTTAAATTTTTTTATGAGCAAGCTCCAGAATATCACATAATATGTGCAGGTTCTCTTCTTGGGGTTTCATTGCATAACGGTGTTTCGTTTCCGGTTGGAAAAGTTAATTTTCTGAATCTATATCCACTTTCTTTTTCTGAATTTTTGATAGCAATTGGAAAGGGACAGTATGAATCTCTGATAAATTCTAAAACTCCTGATATTGAGCTTATAAAATCATTTTCTTCGGAGTTGAAGGAGTTTCTGAAATATTATTTTTTTATTGGAGGAATGCCGGAGGTTGTCTCAACATGGATTGAAACGAATGATTTTAATGAAGTTCGGCGTGTTCAGCTGGAACTTCTTGAAACTTATAAAAATGATGTTTCAAAACATACTTCTTCGGAAGTGGCAAATAAAATCAGGCAGGTCTGGGATTCTGTTCCAAGTCAATTGGCTAAGGAAAACAAAAAATTTTTGTATTCGGTGGTAAAAGAAAGCGCTCGTGCTCGCGGATATGAAAATGCAATCAACTGGCTTACTGATGCGGGGCTTATTACGAAAGTTTATCGTGTTAACAAACCTGGAATTCCGATAAAAGCCTATGAAGATTTGGAAGCATTTAAAATCTTTGTTTTAGATACAGGGCTTTTATGCAGTATGACACTTTTGAGTGCAAGAACTTTGCTTGATGGAAATAAACTTTTTACAGAATTTAAAGGTGCTCTTACGGAGCAATATGTCTGTCAGCAGCTTGTAAGTGAATTTCAGATAGAGCCTTTTTATTGGTCTTCCAAAGACGGCTCTGCTGAAATTGATTTTATTTTTCAGAATGATGATAACGTTGTTCCTGTGGAAGTAAAAGCCGAAGTGAATCTTCAGGCAAAAAGTCTGAAACTTTATCGAGAAAAGTATAACCCAGCAACAGTATTTCGTTTTTCATTGTCGGATTATATAAATCATGGAAATTTGAAAGATATCCCTCTGTATGCTATTCCGCTGGTAAAGAATTTCTTGGATAGATGATGTAAAAAATAACCGTAATCTGAATCATTGTTGTTTTTTTTTAGATTACGGTTATTAGGTGGAATAGATTTTTATTTAGAAGGATTCATTTCCTAAGGCTTTATAAATTTCTTCTTTTGTGATTCCCTGTGTGGCCATTACATCCAAAAGTCCTTCTGTCTGGAATGGGCGGACGGCTTTTGTGTCACGTACATAAATTACATTGTTGTTTATAAACATATCAAAAAATTGTTTAGATACAGATGCATCAGTTTTATAAATAGATTCATAAGAATCAGAGCGCTTATCATAATTGCATCCGAGATTGTTATCCCAATAAAATTGTGTTGTTCCATTTTGAGAGATTTTCAAAATATCTCCAGAGTCAACTTTAAAATCAAACTCTTTCCAGTATCCTGAAAAGCCTTTCCATGAAATAGAACATCTTACTCTTGAATTTAACGGATTGTCTCCTTTCTCATAACCAAAGAATAAAAATGTTCCGTCAGGATTCATGCATTTAAAGCTGTAAATAGTTTCTGAGTCAAAATCATTTCTTACTTTGGAAACTTTCCATGCTAAGTTCTCAACTCGTTTTTTTTCTTCTTCGGCTTTTTTTGTTTCTTCTATTTTTTTCTGGCGGGCAACTTCAATTTGCTGTTTTGCATAATCTTTAAGATATTTATCTTTTTTTACAGTTGTTCTGCTTATAGCAATGACTTCACCGCTTTCAACATCAACAATTCTGGCATTTACATTTATTTCTTCACCAATATCTTTCATATCGCCATAGCAGACATAATCTACTCCGGCAATTTTACCAATGGATTTTGCGGACGAGTCATCAACAATTCCGCTGGCTTGGAATTTTTGTTCTGAAAGAATTTTTTCAAGATTTGCACGTTCGATTATTTTTATATTTCCACATTCAAAAACCGCTTGGGTAAGAGCGTCTGTTACATAATTTTCCACAAATTTATTATTTGCATCAGAAGATAAGGCTATAAATGCCATGCTGATTTTTTTTGTTTTATTCGTGTTTTTTAATAAGTCGTAAGAAAGTTCATATAATTCATCAGAAATTGTGGCTTTTCCAATTAGAGACATGACTTTTCTGTTTGATTTTATCATTGTGTTCCAGTCATATAGTTCAACCAGTGCATAATCTGAATAAACTCGGATATAGATTGATAGATCTGTTACAAGATTGTCCTTTGAATGGACATCAGAATATGCATTTTCTTTTATTTTGTGAATGCCGGAAGAATTGAATTTTCCATAGCGAGCTGCAAGTTTTCCTTCTTTTATATCACTCTTGTTAAGCCGTTCTGTAACTTTTACAAGCTTATCGTCAAGAAAGTAAAACCAAATCTTTGAAACAGCTTTGTCAGAAATGTTCTGAACGGAATAAATCTTTAACTCTCCCTTATAAGTTTTTTGTTCCGAATTGATTATGTCATCATCAAGTAATTTTAGATTATAACCTGCCATTTTTGCCATGGCTAAAGAAGTTTCCCATTGCAAATCTTTGTAGCCGACTGTGGAATCCATTGGAGCTGCAAATATTCTGGTTAATAATAACGTGCCCAAAAGGATAAATCCGAATAATTTTTTCATTTTTTTCTCCATATTTTATTTATTTAAAAAAATCATTTTCAATAGCATTGCACAAATTCATGTAAGAACGTCGGTAGACTGTTTCTTCGTCAAATCCAGAGACTTTATCTAATTGTTTTGAATATGAATATACAGTTTTATTATTAGAAAAAATTTCTATTGTTATTGATGGATTTGCCTGATAGGTTGAAGGATTTTTTGTTGTTTTTATGTTAACTGTTGCTTTTGCTTCGTAATTACTATCATTGAAATTTGTGATTGAGAAATTTTCTTTTGAAAGGCAAGCTGAAATTTTGTCAAAAATTTGATTATTAATATCGCCAATAACATTGATATAAATTTTTATTTCTGATTTCAGTTTATCAAGTTTTGAAAAAGATTCTGTTGCAAGAATATCAAGCTCTGAATATGACTTTGCTTTTTCTGGAGCAACTGCAATTGCAAAGTCATAAGCATCATAGAAATCATTCAATATTTTTTGAGCTTTTTGAATGGCAATTATTTTTTTTAAGTTGTCATTTAAAGAAATCGCATTTTTGTAAGTTGTAGGAAAAATCTGCTGAACTTTATCTAGTTTTGGTTGAACGGTATCAAATGCTTTTTCTCGGTTAATATATGCGACACAAATATACATCCCATAATCTGGATAATAATAAGGAGTTGTGTATTCAAGCTGGTAAATTGTATTCTCTGAAGAAGACATGATGTTTTGTCGAATTTTTTTATTGGAATATATATTCTCATTTTTTTCAATTGCAAAATATTCTGAAGATAAATTTGTTTTTATGATAGTTTTTATATTTTCACTTATTTCAGCAGCCGCTTTTGCTTTTGCTTCTGTGTCTGATGAACCGAATGCTGATGCTGATAAATATTCATCTTTTGGGAAAAGCGATTTTTTTCCTTCATCTGTTATCCAAATTGGAAAAGATTCTGTATTTTTATTTTTTGATTTTGCAGATATAAAAGAAACAGCATAAATTGTTATAACTGATAAAATCAGTATTTTTCTTAAATTAATATATTTTATTTGCTGAATCATTTCTTTTATTATAAACAAATGGTTTTGTTTTCTCAATAAGCAATATTGGCTTGTTGAGTTTTCTTTTTTACCACCCGCCGGAAGCTCCTCCACCGCCAAAATGTCCGCCGCCCCCGCTGAAGTGGCTTCCACCGCCACCAAAGGAATTGTGGCTGCCGCTGTAAAAGTTGTCCATTGAGCCGCTTCTGCCTGAACTGCCGCGATGGGTATTTCTGTATGCGCTTGTAAAGATAATCCACGGCAAAAAGTGGTTGCTTCTTCCGCTTGCGATGCATGAAAACAGGATGAACCAGCCAAAGACCCACAGAAATCCGTATAAAATTCCCATGTATGAATTGTCGTTGTCGGATTCTTTCAGGACGCTTTTTGATACGAGCTCCTCGTTGTCGGAAATAAGTCCTGCGATGTTTTTTACGCCTTTTAGGATTCCTTCGGAATAATCGCCGTCTCTGAATTCCGGGATTATAACATTCCGCAGAATCAAGCCGCATTTTGTGTCGGTCAAAGTGCCTTCGAGTCCGTAGCCGACTTCGATTCTGGCTTTGTGTTCATTTAGAGCAACCACAATAAGCGCGCCATTGTCTTTGTCTTTTTGGCCGAGCTGCCAGTTTTCTGCGACTTTCATTGAAAAATCTTCAATAGGAGCACCGTCCAGAGAATTTACTGTAAGAACCGCAACTTGCGCACCTGTTGAATTTTCAAGGTTTTCAAGATAAGAATTTATTTCTTCCTTGTCTTTTCTAGTGATTATGTTCGCATTATCAACTATTCTTCCTGTAAGAGCTGGAATTTTTGCCGCAAACGAATTGAATGCAAAAAACGCCGCGACCGCAACAAAAAGAAAATTCCGCTTAAAGTTCAATTCTTTCATTTTAGTCCTCCAGGATTGCAAGTCCGTCTGGCAGTTCGTTTGGATTTTCTTTTTCTGCCGGAAATTTCTCAGCAAGAAGCTCACCGCATTTTTCCACGGCGGCAATAAATCCTTCTTTTGTTTTTCCAGATTTGATTCCAAGCGCAAGGTCGTCCGCAATTATATTCCATAAATCCTGCGGAATTTTTTGCGCAATTCCAGAATCTGCCACAATGCGGACTTGTCTTTCAAGATAAGAGACAAAAATCAGAATTCCAGAATGTTCTTTTGTCTCGTAAACACCGCTTTGGGCAAAATGTCTGAACGCGCGGTTTGTTACAGCCTGATTTTTTATGTTTTTTGGAATTATTATTCTGTCAATCGCCGGAATGTTCGCAAAATAAAAACCAAAGACGATTGTTGCCAGCGTTGCGATTCCATAAAATGCCGGAAGAAGCCAAATTGGACAGCCCCAGAAAAATTTATCGTACAGAGCCGAGATTTTTGAGGCAAACGGAAGCAGAATGATAAATACAAAAGCCGCAAGGTAAGTTGAAGCCAGGAGTTCCCAGAAAGAGTAATGCTCGCTTTCGGTGGTCAAAGCCAGCGCAATTTCGCCGCTTGTCTTTGACTCAGCTTTTTTTACCGCATTCTTGATTTCTGCCATGTCAGAATCTGAAAGCTTTATTTTTTTCAAAAGATATTTTTTTGTCATTTCTGCCCCTGAATTTTTGGTTTTTGCCGGACTTTGTTTTTTTTAGAACTGAACTGCTGGTGCTGTGGCTGCCTGTGTTGCCGCTGTAAAATAAGATTTTGCCTTAAAGCCCATTTTTCCGGCGATTACAACTCCTGGCCATTTTCTGATTGCGGAATTGTATTTTTGTGCAAGGTCGTTGTATCTTTTTCTTTCTGTTGAAATCCGGTTTTCAGTTCCTTCCAGCTCATCCTGCAGGGCAAGAAAATTCTGGTTTGTCTTTAGTTCCGGGTAATTTTCTGTGACAGAAAGAAGCCGTTGCAAAGCTCCGCCCAATGAATCCTGGGCTTTCTGGAATTCCGCGAATTTTTCTTCATCTTCAAGAATGCTTGAGTCAACTTTTATTACTCCGCCGGCTTTTGCACGCGCCTCTGCGACCTGCGAGTAAAGTTCTGTCTCATGGCTTGCCGCGCCTTTTACTGTTGAAACAAGATTCGGAATCAAGTCATATCTTCGCTGGTACTGGTTTTCAACCTGCGCCCATTGAGCCGAAACCTGCTCGTCCAGCTCAACCAGATTATTGTATATGTTGCAGGAAGAAATTCCTGCCATAAGCGCGATTCCCGCAAAAACTGAAGTCAAAATTCTAGTGATTTTCATAGATTTCTCCATTTGGTGAATTTTTTATATCAGGAAATTTTAATTTTTTTTGATAAATCTGAATAATCGCTTTCGGCAGATTCGTAATTTGCTCCAGATGGTTGGGCTCGCGCTTCGCTTGTAAGAATTTGGGTGCTACGCACTTTAATTAGTTCAATCGACCAAAATCTTCACAAATCACGAACTCTGCCTACGCTTTTATTTCTTTTGTGAAAAAAATTCAAATTTCCTACTATAAAAAATAAAGCCATAAGCAAATTGGGTCAAGAAAATGATTGAAAAAAATGTTGATTCTGTATATCTTTATTTAGATAGAGCGAAGTTTTTTTAACGTTGCGTTTTATGTTGCAGCGTTGTTTAGGAGCAAAAATGAGTCAGGCAAAAGATTACGATTTTACAGTTGAACAGCTAGGTCCTTGTAAATTTAATTCACCTATTCAGTTGTCAACAGTTGTAGGCGGCGCATGTGCGAATTATGTGCGAGATGATTCTTTTGTAAGAAATAGAATCAATGTTTTCAGCAAGGACGAGCCAAACTCGGTTGATAAAACAAATCTTTTGCAGAAGGCCGGTCCTCGTGAAAAAATATATTTTGACCCTAAAAAAGTAAAGGCCGGAATCTGTACTTGCGGTGGTCTTTGCCCTGGATTGAACGATGTTATACGCGCTGTGGTCCGCTGCTTGTGGAACAGGTACGGTGTCCGTGACATTGTTGGTTTCCGTTACGGTTATCGCGGACTTTTTGAAGACTCAAACCTTGAGCCGATTCAGTTGAATCCTGATGTTGTTGACGAAATCCATAAGATTGGCGGTTCTTTTATCGGAACAAGCCGTGGCGGTGGAAACAGGATTCCTACTGATGGCGTTGACACAATTGCTCGTCTTGGCATTAATATGATGTTTGTAATTGGCGGTGATGGAACTCAGCATGGAGCTTTGGCGATGGCTGAAGAAATCCAGAAACGAGGACTTGAATGTGCGGTTGTTGGAATTCCAAAGACTGTTGATAATGATTTCCTTCTTATTGATCATTCGTTCGGTTTTGAGACTGCTGTTCAGCAGGCAAAAGAGGCGATTGCTTCTATGCACATGGAAGCCCGCTCTCAGCCAAATTGTATTGCCCTTGTTAAACTTATGGGACGCGAGTCTGGATTCATTGCAACGTATGCGGCTCTTGCTTCACACGAAACAAATTTCTGCCTTATTCCGGAAATTCCTTTTGACATGGAAGGTCCTAATGGTTTCCTTGCAAATCTTGAAAAACGTCTTATGGAACATAAACATGCGGTTGTTGTTGTTGCGGAAGGCGCAGGCCAGGAACTTTTTGCTTCAAATGATGAGACAGATGCTTCTGGAAACAAGAAACTTGCTGATATTGGAATTTATCTCCGGGATGCAATCAAGACTTATTTTACAAAAAAGAATATTCCTGTTGACTTAAAATATTGCGATCCAAGTTACCAGATTCGTTCTGCGGTTACAATCGCTTCTGACTCTGTTTATTGTGAGCGACTTGGAAATAACGCTGTTCATGCGGCAATGGCTGGAAAAACAAAGATTGTTGTAGGTCTTGTTCATGACAAATTTGTCTATATTCCTACAGAAATGGCTATTGCAAGCAGAAACTTTGTTGATCCGGAAGGAGCTTTGTGGCGCGACGCTTTGGATGCTACTGGTCAGCCAATTCTTATGGTTAATGACGAGGAAAAAGCAAAAAAAATCATGCGTCAGAAGCTTGACCTTTAATGACTGTAAAAAAAATTGCGGGTGACGTTTTCTATATTCCGGGTGCAACAAACGTTGGTGTGATTGCGGTTAATGGAAAACGTGGCTCAAAGGCAAAAGATATTTATCTTGTTGATTCTGGCGGAGATTCAGAGGATGCTGAGCGCATTTTTGGAGAGCTGACGGAACTTTTCCCGATGGAAAATGGTGGTTTCAATCTTGTTGCTATAATAAACACACATTCTCATGCGGATCATTGCGGCGGAAATAATTTTTTTGTTCAAAAGACTGGGTGTCAGGTTTGGTGCAGCCGAATCGAGGCGGCCGGGCTTGAATGCAGTCTTCTTCAGTCGATTATTACTTGCGGCTCAATGCCGTTGCCTCATCTTCAGTCCAGTTATTATGTTGCAAAACCATCTAAGGCAGACAAATTTATTGATGAAAATTCTGAGATAAAACTTCGTGGTGGCGGAAAAATAAATTTCATCAGTCTTCCGGGGCATTATCTGAATATGCTTGGAATTCTTTTTACGAGCAAAAAGGGTGAGACTGTGTTTTTTCCCGGAGATGCGGTTTTTGGCAGAATGCATGTGTTGAAATACTGGATTTCTTATCTTGTTGATTTGGGCGCGTTCAAAAAGACTTTGGAAAAACTGAACGAAACAAATTTTGACTGGTACATTCCTTGTCACGGTGATCCGGTCCGCAGAATCCAGGAAACTGTCGAGATGAACAATATTGCGATTCTTTCCACGGAGTATTGTATTTTGCGCGCCTTAAAAGATGAAAAACGGCTTACTTTTTCCGAGATGATGAAATCGGTTGCCGACATGAACGACATAAAGCTTCGGACTCCGCAATATCTTTTGATTGGAAGCACAATCCGCGCGTATCTTTATTATCTTTACCAGGAAAATAAGATTGACTGCGCGATGAAGGAAAATCAGCTTTTCTGGTTCAAGCTGAAAGGCGCAGCGCTTTAAACTTAGTCGTCCCAGCCTGGGATTTTCACTGATTCATCCCAGTTTTCTATGATTTGGATTCCGCTGGAAGTTCCTATCCTGTTTGCGCCTGCGGCAATCATTTCCACGGTTTTTTTTGCGCTCCTTATTCCTCCGGAAGCTTTTACGCCAAAATCTTTTCCTACAGTTTTTCTCATTATCTCAATGTGATGGGCAGAAGCTCCGTTCGGAAGAATGTTTCCTGCCGAATCTTTTGGAGTCGCAAATCCTGTTGAAGTTTTTATAAAATCCGCACCGGCACGAACAGCGCATTGGCAGCAGGTTACAATTGTATCATCGGAAAGAAAACATGTCTCAAGTATGACTTTTACAATAATTGATTTTCCAAGTTTTTTGCCGGTGTTTTTTGCAACTTGAACAACTTCTGCAATGTCCATTTCGATTGAACTGAAACGACATTCCAATGCGGCTCCAACGTTTATGACCATATCGATTTCATCAGCACCGTTGGTTATTGCCTGTACAGTTTCCGCGGCTTTGTCCTGTGTGGAAGTTGCGCCGAGTGGAAATCCGATTACTGTGCAGATTTTTACTTCAGATTTTTCCAGCTCATTTTTGCAGGTTGTAACATAAACTGGGTTTACGCATACCGACTTGAAATTATAGTTTTTTGCTTCCGCACAAAGCCGGATTATTTCTCTTATTCCGGCGGTCTGTGCAAGCTGTGTGTGATCAATTAATTTTGCAAGTGTTTCTTTTTTCATTACTTTTATATTCTGAATGATGTGGCAAAAAATGTCTATCATCAAAATTGCTTGCCATAGCACCGAATGACTCGGTTGCCGCTTCCTTTTTCTTCCCGCTTATTCAATTTATTTTTTCAGAAAAAACTTGATATTCACATTAGTTAGCCAATGCGAACTTCTATTTGTTGAAAATTCATTTTTCGTAGAGTAATATTTTTCTAATTTCATTTTAGCTGTAAGGAGAACGACTATGGCTTACAAAGTTGATTCAGATAAATGCGTTAATTGTGGCGCATGCGAACCTGATTGTCCGGTTGGAGCAATTTCAGAAGTAAATGATAAAAGAGCAATTGATGCTGACAAATGCATCAGCTGTGGTTCTTGTGCTTCTACTTGCCCGGCTGAAGCAATTTCAGAGTAATTTTTTTGCTGAAAAGACAGGTTTTTGAGTGCAGAAACCTGTCTTTTGTTTTAAAATAAACTTATGTCAAACGTAGCATTGAAAATAAAAGAATTTTTCCTGAATATCCTTAAGATTCTAGGTTTGATTGCTTTTTGTCTTGCCGTGGGATTTGCGGTTGTTTTTCCTCTGTGGAAATTTGCGGTTTCGGCTCCAAGAATTTATACGTTTTTTGTGCTTTCTGTTATTTTTGCCGTTGCAGTTTTTTGTATTGTCAGAAAAATCCTAAGAAAAAAGAATGAACCATAAGTTTTTTCCGCTGATTTTTTTTGTGGTTTTTCAGTTTTTTTGTGCATCTTTTTTTGTTGCGGAAGAAAATCCTGTCCAAAAAATCAAGATTGATGTTGAAAAACTTCCTGAAATCCACAAACTTTCCCGTTCTGATGTGATTTTCTGCCAGTTTGAGGAAACTGTTTCCCATAATGAAAAGATTTTCGCGAATGAACTGAGCACTGAGCCACCTGTTGAGGAATTCTATGTTTATATTCCCAGAAAATCTGAAGATATTTTTTCTGTCTGTGCGGATTCAGGAATTCCGTACGACACTTTGGTTACCTTGAATTCCCTTTGCGGAATCTCAGAGAAAATCTCCGGAAAAAAAATCGTTCTGCCTACTGTAAAGGGCATTTTTGTGCGGCAAAATCCGGTTTCATTTGTGGAAATTTTAATTTCTTCTGAATACAAGTCTTTTGTGGAAAATTCAAAAAAAATATGTTATTATTTAAATGATAAAAAATTTTATTTTCTTTATGGAAAAAGATTTACACCTGCGCAGCGTGCTTTTTTTCTTGATGCATCTATGCGTGCGCCACTGGATAATGTCCGGGTCACTTCCGGATTTGGTTTTAGAAACAGTCCTGTGTATAAAAGATGGAAATCCCATAACGGAATAGATTTTGCGGCTGCGGCTGGAACTCCTGTTTATGCCTGTAAAAGCGGAACGGTTGCATTTGTTGCAAAAATGGATGCAGTGTTCGGTAATTATATTGTGCTTTCTCATGAAGGCGGGCTTTCGAGTGTTTATGCCCACCTTTCTCGGGTTGATGTAAAAAAAGGTGAGATTGTGCGCGTTGGCGAAGTGATTGGGCTTTCTGGAGAAACTGGAGCTGTGACTGGTCCGCATTTACATTTTGAAGTCAGGCTGAACGGCGTTGCGGCTGATCCGGCTGATTTTATCCGATATTAAGGTTTTTGTATGGTCAAGTCTTTTGCAAAACTTTTAATTTTTTCTTTTCTGCTGATTTCTGGCGTTTTTTGTTGGGCTGAAACTTTTCGTGTAAGGAAAGTCTGCTCTGTCTCGCTGCCGGGTGATTCTGTTGAGGAGCAGAACGCTGTCCTTGGAATAAACGATAGTCTTGCGGTTTTTATGCCGGCCGATATGACATATCTTGAAGGTTTTGAGCTTAAAATAAAAATTCCGCAGATTGTTGCGGACTGGCGCGATTCAGTTGCATTTTCTGTTTATGATGGAATCAAGCCAAAGCCAAATGTTTCTTCCATAGATTATTCTGGCACACGGATTTTTGTGACTCCGCTTCCTGCCAGGCCGAACTGGATTGTTCAGGTTCCGCTGAAAAACCAGAATTCCATAAAAAACAATGGTTATATTGCAAAAATTGATGCGGTTCCGGATGTTTCCAGTGGCTACACATTTATCCGTTTTCAGCCTGCGATGAAAGGTGTTCCAGATGAAACTTACGAGGCAAAACTGAATGTTTTTGTAAAGCCTGTGCTTATGAACAAAGGAACTTTGAAACTGGATGTTTCTGCGCCTGGCGGACAGGCCGCAAATTATGAGCTTTTTGTTGATGACGAGCCGCATGTGCTTTTAAATGGAAAAATTCTTCTTGAGGCAGGAAAGCACAACATAAATATTCAGTCTGAGGAATTCAGGAACGAAGTGCGGACTGTCTACATTGAACAGGCAAAAACTTCCGAAATTCAAGTTGCCCTGAAAAGCCTTGCACCGACCTTGACGGTTACTGCGCCGGAAAATTCAGATGTCTTTATAGATGATAAAAAAGTTGAATCTTTTGGAACTGAATTTGTGGTTTCTGAAGGCGAGCATATTGTGAAATGCCAGCTTGGAAGCTATGAGATTGTTCGTTCTCTTTCAATTGAGAAAGGAAAAACTTATTCTGTGAACCTTGCCGTTGACCTTGAAATCTCTGAAGAATAAAAAATTAACTCAAATGTCGAGCTTGTTCTGGAACTGATTCAATTTCTATAGTGAATTTATAAAACTCGATATTTTGATAAATCAAAGAAATTTATGGATTTCAGAAAAAAAATGTTCAAGAAATTTGAAAATACGGGCGATAATATAATTACCGGGGGACATTTTCCCCTCCCACCCATGTTCCCCCGGTTGCCTGATGGGCATGGCTCGGTTCTGTACCGAGCCTTTTTTTTGCTGAAGTGCAGACATTTTGTGCAATGAATCGGTCTGTCTTTGAAGTTGAATTGACGAAATAAATCTATTTTTTTACAATATAAGAATGACAACAATCCGTAAGTCTACTTATTTTTGGGTGGGCATTTTATTTTTTGCTTCAATATTTATAGGCTGTCTTTTAGGTTACGGTCTTGCAGAAACTAAAAACATTAAGAACTCTGAATATATTTCTTCGTTTGATACGGCGCTTCCAACTAAGCTTTTGGATATAAACGGCGAGCTTATAACAGAATTTTCTTCTGATGAAAAACGCGAAATCATCAGCCTGAACAAATTGCCGCCGCACATGATAGACGCGCTTTTGACACGAGAGGACAGGATTTTCTACAAGCATCACGGCTTTAGTTTCAAGGCGATTCTTAGGGCTGTTGTCGGCCAGCTTACAGGGCGTTCTCTTGGTGGTGGTTCAACTTTAACTCAGCAGATTGCCGGAACTCTTTATTGCGACCGCGCGGAAATGTCCATAATGCGAAAAATCAAGGAACTTTGGTGGGCAATCCAGATGGAGCGCAGGTATTCAAAAAATGAAATCCTTGAGCTTTACCTGAACAAAATTTATTTTGGCGGTGGCACTTACGGCGTTAATGCGGCCTCGAAATATTATTTCGGACATTCTGCGGAAGAAATTACTCCGGCGGAGGCTGCGATTCTTGTTATTCAGCTTTCAAATCCGGCTTTTTATAATCCGTTTGATCATCCGAACCGCGCAATGGACAGACAAAAAGATGTTCTTACCAGCATGGTCAAGCTGAATTATATAAGCGAGGAAGAGGCGCAAGATTCTTTTGATGATTTCTGGAGCAATTTTGACTACACAAGGACCAGTTCCTCGGCATATCTGATGCGCGACGATAAAGCTCCGTGGTTCAGCGAATATGTCCGCCGCGAGCTTGGAAACCTTATTTATGGCTCCCAGAGCATTTATACAAGCGGATTCACAGTAAACACAACATTGAATTTAAAGCATCAGGCTGCGGCTCAAAAAGTTATGGACAGATACATTCCTGAGGCAAACCGACGCTATCAGCTTGAGCACAGCACACGTTCCAACGTTGCGTTCAGCACATATATTCCTATGACGGAGCTGATTTCTCTTATGTTCAATCTTCCGGCAATCAAGGTCAGCGAGCAGCGTTCAGAAGTTATTGCGAATGCGGCGTACATAAACAGAATTAATCCAGTTCTTGATGTTGTTTCGATGATGACCGGAATTGATACTTTGAAAGTCGGTGTTATAAACCGCGCGAATGCGACTGCTAAAAAAGAAAGTGAAAAGACAACGATTGAGGGAACGATGATTTCCCTTGAAAATACGACTGGTTATATTACAGCTCTTGTTGGCGGTTCCAAGTTTGACCAGGAAAACCAGTTCATCCGTGCGATTCAGGCACGCCTTCAGCCTGGTTCAACGTTCAAGCCTTTGTATTACACAGAAGCTATTGATTCAAGGAAATTTACGCCGGCAACACCGATTTCTGATACGCCGGTTGTTTTCCACACTGCGGACGGAAAACCGTATATTCCGCTCAATTTTAAGGGCGAGTGGGATGGAGATGTTCTTTTGTGGTACGCTTTGTGCCGCTCAATGAATGTTCCTTCTTTAAAGGTTCTAGACGGAATCGGTTTTGATGCGGCAATCAACCGCGCCGTTTCGCTTCTTGGTATTTCAAAGGAAGAGCTTCCAAGCCGCGCGTTCGTTCCTGGCTATCCAATCGGTCTGGGCGTTTGTTCAGTAAGACCTGTTGAAATGGCACGGGCTTTTTCTGTAATTGCTTCAAGCGGAAAAGAAATTACTCCTATGGCAATCAGGACTGTTGAGGACCGGAACGGAAATGTGATTCTTAATCCTGAGCGTGAAATCCGAGAGGCTCAGCAGGCAAAAGGCGAGGCTTACCAACTTATTTCGCCACAGACTGCATTTGTAATGGAAAAAATCCTTCAGGAAACTGTAAGCGGTCCCGGAACTTTGAGCGTACAGAGCTGGAAATTTGACTTTAAGGATGAAAAAGGCAAGCGCTATTCAATTGCTGCCGGCGGAAAAACTGGTACAACGCAAAACTGGGCAGACGCATGGACAGTCGGTTTTACGCCATATAATACTTCTGCATTCTGGTTTGGATTTGATAAACCAGGGCAGTCGCTTGGATTAAAGATTACCGGCGCAACTCTTGCAGGCTTTGCATGGGGTGATTATATGCGTGAGATTCACCGTGGGCTTCCAGCAAAAGATTTCGCAAAACCTGCTGAAGGTGTTTTCCAGGCGACAGTTTGTTCTGTAAGCGGAAAAATTCCTACCGCAGAATGTGGAAGCCACACTAAAACTTTGTGGTTCCTTGCAGGCACACAGCCAACGGAAATCTGCCCTGTTCATGGCGGACGTGCGGCAAGGGCTTCTGCAATCAGCATAGAACGACTGAAGAACGAGATGTATCAGTCTGGTCAGCGCAGAACTGTTGATTTTGATGTTTCTCCGCTTCAATTAAACCTTGACTTCCTGAATGGTGGTGATATAAATTTAAACCAGAAGAGCGGAAGCAGCAAACCGGCAGAAAAAGATACAAAGCCGGAAGTTCTGCCGGATTACAATTATCTTATGGAATAAGGGCTGATGCTTGTAAATATTAATGATATAAAGATAAAGAAACGTGTGCGCCGCGATTTAGGCGACCTTGAAGCCTTGAAAAACAGCTTGAGGACTTATGGGCTTCTGAATCCTATTACTATCAATAACAAATACGAGCTGATTGCCGGCGAGCGCAGACTTCAGGCGGCAAAGCAACTTGGCTGGACGAATATCAACGCGGTGGTTCAGAATAATCTTAGTGAAGTTGAAGAACTTGAGATGGAGCTTGAGGAAAACAACCAGCGCAAGGAATTTACAAACGAAGAACTTCTGGACGGCTACAAACGGCTTGAAAAACTGAGGAATCCTAGCTTTTGGCGTAAAATTGTGCTTTTCTTGAAAAAACTGTGGAACGCGGTGATTTCGTTTTTCAGGCGGAAAAAATAATTTTTTTGCTCAAGATTCTTCCTGGATCAGTTTTAAGGCTTCAGGCAGTTTGTAAATTGACTCTATTTTTAGAGTTTTTCCCGGATGCAGCGGTTTTTCCGTGTTTTTTGCGGCTGCTTCTGGATTCAGGTGATGGCCGTTCTTGTTCCCGACCAGAACTGCTGTTCCTCCAAGGGTTTCCCAACCGTCTGTGTATTTGACCATATCATCAATAAAAATTGAATTTTCAATTGTGCCGCCCGCTTTCTGAAGAGCCTTCTTGAATGCCGAGGCGTAAGGTTTTCCAAGAAAATTAAAATCCCGTATATCGCAGATTTCTGAAAATAAATCTTTTACATTCAGTTTGTTTAAAACTCTTTCTGCGTGTTCGCGCGGTGCATTTGTGCAGATAATCTTTGGAATTCTGATTGACTGCAGGAACGGGCGCAACTCCGGGTCTTCATCAAGTTCATCTGCCTCGTTTTCCGGGTGGACGTGCCTGAAAAATCCTTCAACATCAGTAAGACCTTCGCTGCGGAGCCACTCTAGTGTTGTGGAGAAATTCCTTACTTTTTTCTGGCGGATTTCCACGGCTTCTTCATACGAGCAATGAAAAAAATCCATCACGCATTCCATCATCCTTTGTGTGATTCCTGCGTCCATCGCACTTGTGGCTTTGTAGAGAGTGTTGTCCATGTCAAAAATCAAATGTTCAATCTGCATGATTTTATTGTACAAAAAAAATTGATTAATTGACAGTAAAATATTGCAGAGTTAGAATGATAGAACGAATGTCGAGTTTTATAAATTCAATTTGACTATTCAGGATAAAAACTCGGAATTTGAGCTATATAAAACGTTAAAAAAAATATGGAGTAAATATGGATCAGACATTGAAGGCAGTTTATGGAAAATATTTCGCGGAGATGATGCAATATTCAAAAGCGCCTGCAAAAATTGACAACACGAATGTTTATCAGGAAGCTAACAAAGATCTGACAAAATATATGGAAATGATTTTGCGCGAAAATTTTCTTCCGGGTTCAGGGCTTGGGAATGTTGAAAATTTTAAGGCGTTCTACGATGCTGTGACAAAAGAAGGAAAGCGCGGACTTATCCTTATGGAGCATTACACAAACCTTGATTTGCCGGCGATAATTTACCTTTTGAAAGAATACGGCGAAGACTGGTCAAAAGATTTTTCAGAAAGAATTGTTGCGGTTGCCGGAATGAAACTGAACGAGGCAAGTCCGGCTGTCAGAATATGGACAGAAGGTTTTACCCGCGTTGTGATTTATCCTACACGCTCGCTTGATAAAGTTGAAAATTCAAACGAGACAGAAGAAGAAAAGAAAGCCGAGGAAAAAAAGGCAAGGACAATCAATCTTGCGGCAATGCGTGCAATGGACGACTGCAAGAAACGTGGTCAGATTGTCCTGGTTTTTCCATCTGGAACACGTTATCGCCCTGGTCATCCGGAGACAAAAAAAGGTCTTCGTGAAATTGACAGCTATCTGCGTCTTTTTGATATTGTTCTGCCAGTTGCAATAAATGGAAATTGTCTTAGAATCAATCCTGAAAATTCTGAAGATATGCTTTCAGACCTTGTTGCAAAGGATAAGGTTCTGCTTACGGCACATCCGATGCTTGACTGCAAGGAATACCGGAATTCGGTGCTGAACTCGCTTCCTGCTGACGAACCGGATCCGAAACAAAAGACAATTGACGGAATAATGGAAATTCTGCAAAAAGTTCACGACGAGGTGGAAAAAACTCGCCTTTAGACTTAGAAATCTGTATATTTGTAAATGTAAAAGGGAAAAATTATGGCTGATTTAGATATTGTTGATCGCGTAAAAGAGGCGATTGATATGTTCCGGCCGCAGCTTCAGGCTGATGGCGGCGATATGGAATTTGTCTGCATTGATGACCAGAACCGGGTTCATTTGAATCTGCACGGTGCTTGCGGAAGTTGCCCGATGGCTACAATGACATTAAAAATGGGCGTTGAGCGTTATATTATCGATGCAGTTCCGGAAATCACAGAAGTTGTTCAGGATAATGCAAATCCGGAACTTGCGGAAAACGGTTTTGGTGAAGGTTTTTAATAAAGGGCGGAAAGATGAAAATTAAAAAAGACGCAATGGTTTCAATTGCATACACACTTTATGATGCTGAAGGAAATCAGCTTGATTCTTCTGGAGATTCTGCGCTTCAGTATATCCACGGAAACGGTCAGCTTATTCCGGGACTTGAGGCGATGCTGGAAGGCAAGGAGCCTGGCCTGAAATTCAAGGCGGTTATTGAGCCGGAAGAAGCGTATGGTGCATACAATGACAAAATGGTTGTGGAAGTTCCAAAAAATCAGTTTGAGGAAGGAGCTCCGCTTGAAATAGGAATGAAATTTCAGGCAAGCACAGCGGACGGTCAGGTTTGTCTTGTGCGTGTAATAAAAATTTCTGATGATACAGTAACGGTTGACGCGAACCACGAGCTTGCCGGAAAACAGCTTACTTTTGATATTGATATAAAAGATGTTCGCGAGGCAACTGAAGAGGAGCTTGCGGGACTTTCTGGTTGTGGTGGCTGCGGTGGAAACTGTGGCGGTTGCGGCGGAGATTGTTCTGGTGGCTGTGGAAGCGGTGATTGCAACTGCGGAAATTAATTGAAAATCATATTTGGTTGAATTTTGTCCGGGCGGCAGGAATTTATCTTGCTGCCCGGATAATTTTATTCCTCGAGCGCACTAAGAATCTTTTTTGTGTTTTCTTCTTTTGATTCCTCTGCGGTTGGAACGGTTATATCTGCAATCTGTTTGTAGGTTTTTGTGCGTTCCTCATAAAAATTATGAAAAATTCTGCGGACTTCTGTTTCATCGGCTGGTTCCTGTTTTGCGATATAAGCCGGAAGATTTTTCCAGGTTCCATCGGAAAGTTTTGTGGCTTTCTTTAAAATCCTGTCGCATGCGGTTTTTTCATCAACATCGATATAGATAAAAATTCCCAGCGGGCGCAGGCTGTTCAACGCGGGCGCATTGTCGCAGATTCCGCCGCCGGTTGAAATTACTACAAGTTTTTCATTGCATATTGATTCAAGTTTTTTGCAGATTTCTTCTTCCGCTGACATAAAAGCCGCCGGTCCATTTTCCGAGTAGATTTCGCGCGGAGATTTTCCAAAAATTCTTGTTATTTCATCATCAATGTCAATAAAAGGGCAGCCGAAGTGCTCTGCAAGCAGCCGTCCCTGCGTTGATTTTCCTGAATGTTTTATTCCCATTAAAATAATTGCTCTGTTTTTCTGCATATTTTTACTATATCAGTTTTGTTGAAAAAGTCTACCTTATGATTTATTCTTATTGTATGAATGTTTATTTTGCCTTGATTTTGAATTTTATTCCGTTTATTCTTTGCTTTTTTTTGTTTAGATTTTTGTTCAAGATGAAGTTTTCCACGGAACTTTTCGCCTGCCTTTTTGGTTTTCTTTCCGTTTTGCCGATTACATTTCTTCAGTTTTATCTTATGAGCCTTGTTCCTGAGCAGCTTTTTTCTGGAAAAACTGATTTGGGCGGGCTTTTTTGCAAATTTCTTGTTTACAACGGCCTGGTAGAAGAGTTGATAAAAGTGTTGCTGATTGCTCTGATTCCCCACAAAAAACTGAATCTCCGCGCGTTTTTTGTTGCGTCTTTGCTTTGCGGACTTTGTCTCGGCTCGTTTGAGTCGATGATTTATTTTCTTCAGCATCTTTCGGAGGCGAATCAGTCTGGCGCTGAACTTTTATACAGCCTGATTTTTGCAAGAATGTTCAGCTCGGATTTGATTCATGTCTTTTGCGCCGGACTTGGCGGACTTTTTGTGTGGGGAATCAGGCATAAAAAAAATAACCCGATGATTTTTATTTATGCGGTTATCTGCCACGGACTTTTTGACTTTTTTGTTTATTTTGACTTGTGGATTCACTGGTTTGCGGTTGCCGCGATTCTTTTTGCAGTCATTGAATGTCGCGTGAAATACCAGGGCTTTGCGGCTCTTTCTTCTGCCGAAAAAAATACCAGGGAAAAAGCAGATTCTGAAAAGCCTAAAAAACGAGTTTCAAGTGCAAAAACTCCGTCAAAACGAAAATCAGAGAAAACTTCGGCAAAAAAAGAGATTAAAGCTGATTCTGACGCTACTCTTGTTACAGAAAATGTAAAAAGTCCTGCAAAAACAAGAAGCAGAACCAAGACAAAATTAAAAGCTGAAAATAAATCCTCAGCCCGCAAAGAAAAAATCCCGGAAAATTTAGACGTTACTCCAGAATTCAATGAAGAAATTTAAAGAAAATATCATATTATGTATGATTATAACTTGACATAATAATATTAAAAGATATATTATATATAAACATACGACGCGGGGTAGAGCAGCTGGCAGCTCGTCGGGCTCATAACCCGGAGGCCGCAGGTTCGAGTCCTGCCCCCGCTAGATAAAAGACTTTCGAGAAATCGAAAGTCTTTTTTGTTTTAACCGAAATATAAAAAAGTCTTACACTTAAAAACAAATTCTTTATAAAAAATACATAACTCAAAAAAAACGGCTTGAAATTCTTAAAAACACCGCAAGAAATAATATTTAACTCTTGTTAATATTCTGATATTCATCATGTTTGTAAATAAAATTAAGTTAGATTAATAGAAAAATTAACTTGATTTTATTTTATTATTAACTTTATTTTAAAAATAGATTAAGTTAAAATTTATCTTATATTAAGTTAATTGTATTTTATTTTTAACTTAATTTTAAAATTAAATTATATTAATTTATTCTACTGGAGCGCACAAAATGATAGAGATAAAAACTGTTCAGAATAATACTGGGCGCGGGAAAACCGGATTCTGTTTTCAGAGTGTTGCTGATTCTGAGGCTGGGCTGGAAGAGATTGTAAATGAGATGGTGGATTACAATTCTACTCTTACAGAGGCCGACACAAAAGCGGCTCTTTCGGTTCTTGATGCGGTGGTAAAAAAATTGCTTCAGGAAGGATACAAAGTCCGGCTTCCGTGGGTGGATTTGCAGTTGGCTGCCCGAGGTTCTGCGGAATTCTGCACATCAAAATTTCAGGATAAAAAAGACGATAATTGTTTTGTGCTTAAGGCTGCTGTAAACAGAAAATTTGAAAAATCTGTTACAAATGATGTTTCCTATAGAGTTGAGGCCAGAGGACCTGTCTTAAGTCCCGTGATTTTTCAGGTTTTTCCGATTTCAGAGGATGCAAGACCTTCTTCTGCTTGTGAGATAAAACGCGGAAAGTGCTTTAGGATTCTTGGAAGAAATCTTGCGTTCGATTTTGCCGATGAAAAGCAAGGCGTATTTCTTGTGTTGAAGAATGACAGAAAAAAATCTTTTAGGATAGGGGATTTTGTAAGGCGCACAGACAGGACAATTGACGGAACAGTTCCTTATGAAGCTGAAAATGGAGAATATTCCGTGTTGTTTGTAAAAAAAGTTGGAGACGGAACATATCTTTCTTCGAATATGACGAATGGAATTTGTGTTGTAGAGTAGGTTGAGTTATAGAGTTTTTTACATAATTTTTTTGTAAAGCGAAATTGCAGACAAGTCTATTTCTCCTGTAAATCCTTCACCGTTCCTTTTTGAATAATATAGTTTATGAAATACCTTTACAAGAACTATTCTAGCAAATCCGCCAAAATTGATTTTGCTTTTTCTGCGATTTGCAATGAAGCGTTTTCTATAAATGAGTTTTTGTCAAATGCTGAATTTTCTTCGACCGGTTCTAGAAAGTAATGTGGTTCGGTCTTCAAAATGGAAGAAATCTGTTCAATCATCGAAAGTGGAGGCACGCTTTTTCCGCTTTCAATCATATTTATGTAGTTTATGTTCTTGTCTAGAAGAGAAGAAAGTTTTTCCTGCGATAATTTTGCTCGCTGCCTGTAAAATCTGAGATTTTCCCGAAAAATTTTTTCAAGCGATTTTTGCATACAATATATTATGAAGGATTTTTTATATTGTTTTCATATTATAAAATATTGGATTTATTGACAGTATTTCTAATATAATATATTGTGCTTATTGAAATATACCAATATTTTATGTTGGTGGAAAATAATTATAAAAGGAGTTGTTTATTATGGTTGGAAAAATTGTTATTAAACGAGAATTAAAAGAGACTGCAGACCCTTTTGGTTTTGAGGAGTATATCTTTTCGGGAGATTTGTATTTAAAGTCTGAGGTATCGAATGGTTGGTCTCCTGTGGGCGAAAAAAAATTTTCTGCAATAAAACCTTGTCTGGAAGGTTTTAAAATATTTCCTGATTTCAATAGAACTGTTGAAGCCGAAATTGAAAAATCTGAAAATAACAATTCCGATTATGAAATATTCAAAATACTTTCGGCTGAAAAATTACCTGGCGAGAAATAAGAAAAGGGAGAATCTAAAATGAAAAATTTTTTATCAAAAGTAAATAATATTATTAACAAATTGCCATTTAAGAATTTGATGGAAAAAATCCCTGTCTTAAATAAATTTTCAAAATTTGCAAATTATGGTTTTTTAGTAATTATTTTGATATTTCTTGTTTCGTTGTGTTCTAGAGGAGATGATTCAAGGTCAATTTCTGAACAGAAAGATGAAATGAATAGGTCGGAAAAGAAAATTGCAAAAATTTCAAAAGAAAAATGTTTTGAATTGGCTGAAGTTCCAGAATTAAGCCTTTTTGAATATAGCCTTGATAAATCAGGTGAAGGCATTGTTATTACTAAATATAGGGGAAAAGATATTGTTCATCTAAAACTGCCTGGTTATATAGAAGAGATTCCTGTTATAAAAATAGATGGGTTGGGAACAGGTGTATATAATGAAGATGCACATAACGAAGTAAAGACCATTGTTATTCCTGATACTGTAAAAGAAATCTGTGAATTATCAGATTGGAAAAGCCTTGAGAATATAAAACTATCAAATTCTATTGAGACTTTACCAATGTTTGCTTTTGAGGGGTGTACAAATTTGTCAGAAGTCATTATTCCTGATTCTGTGAAACGTATTGGAGCTTGCCTCTTTGGAAGATTTGGTTCTTCATATAAGTTAGATGCTGCGGCACCTATAAAAAAGTTAGTTATACCAGATAGTGTTATAGAAATTGATGATGCAGCATTTTCTGGCTGTTATTACCTTGAAGAGGTAAAACTGTCAAAAAACATAAAAGAAATTCCTGGTTCAGCATTTAGAGGCTGTATTTCGTTAAAATCAATTGATATTCCAGATGGAGTTACAAAAATTGCTGATGAGGCATTTTATTTGTGTAATTCTTTAGAAGAAATTAATATTCCAAGCTCAGTAAAATATATTGGCAATGGAGCTTTTGTTGGCTGTGCTTCTCTTGAGGAACTTGTTATTCCTGAAGGTGTTGAAAAACTTGATGATGTTTTCAGCATTAATGATTATTTTTTTGAAAATGACCTCATAAAAGAATTAAAAGAAAAATTTGGTAAAGAAACTTTGGATACTTCCACTGGACTTGTGAATTTAAAAATTTCAGATAGTGTAAAGGAAATAAGAGGGTCTTTGGCTAGCCTGTCAGAATTAAAATATTTAACTTTATCAAATTCTCTTGAAGAGTTGGATGAAGATTTATTGCATGATACTGATGATAGACTTAAAAGTAATCATAATAAAACTCTTACTAATCTAGTTTCTATAAATATTCCCTCTTCTGTAAAAAATATTTACAGTGGTGCATTTAAGAATTTAACAAGTCTTTCTACTTTATATATTCCAGATTCACTGGAAAATATAGAATTTTCTAAAGAATATGGAACTGAGCCTGCTTTTAAAGGAACAACACATCTTTCTTTGGCAACTCAAAAACGACTAAGGGAACTTGGTTATGATGGTAGTTTTTAATAATAGAGAAAATTAAAAATTTATTTTTTCTGTTTCTTATTAGCGAATAGAAAAATTAAAAATATTATAAAAGGAAGGAAAATATGTCTTTAAAATCTAAAATTGGAATTGCTTTGATTTTTACAGTTCTTGTATACTCTTTTTCAAGTTGTGGTGCAAAAAATCCAGAATATGTTGGAACTTGGGTTCATAAATTTGATGGTTCTGATGGTAGAAGACCATTCATTGATGGCAAAAAATATGCCAGAAATGAATTGCTTCTTAATGAAAATGGAACTTTTGAAATGACTTGGGTTGCAAGATATAATAGAAAACAAATCTGGCTTACTGATGGGCAAATAGGTCATGCTGTTGAAGAATGGGGAAATGGAAATGGCAAGTGGTCTGTGGAAAATGATGTTTTGTATTTGAAATATAAAAACACAACTGGCGAAAAAGATTATGAGGAATATAAAGTAAAATTGAATGAAGATAAAACTGTTTTAAAATTAAACGACGATATTTATAAAAAGAAAAAATAAGTTTGAATGAAAAATCAAAAATCAAAAATCCTATGATATTTATCAGTCATAGGATTTTTATTTAAACGGTCAAAATTTTACTTTCTTAGATAAAAAACTTTTAATTTAGACAACTCTAATGGCATTAGCCACAATGGAATAATGCGGATTTACGCGGTAAGGCGGCTGATTTTAAAGCCTAAAATTTTATTGTAAAATCTCCAAATGCCAAGTAAAATTCAGCTATGGGTAGAGTTATTTTTTTCGGCGTTTTTGTTTTGTGTTCTCCCTTTTGTAAAGTTAAAAATGTTTCTGTTCTAGGTTTGCACTATTTTTATGATGTGCCTGTAATTCTATAAGATACATTTTTGTCCTTGCGTACCGAACAGATTTTTGTTTTTATCAATTGAGTACGTTTGAGTCGTACAAGTTGCATTTTTTTATCAATTTGGTCTATTATAGCAGTATGGTAAGAAGAGAAAACTGGCTGAAAAAAATCCGGCCTTTTTATGAAAACGAACTTGTCAAAGTACTGATTGGAATCCGCCGATGCGGAAAATCTGTTATTTTAAGGCAGATTGCAGATGAAATTAAAACTGACAGTTCGCATAAAATTTTTATCAATTTTGAGGACCTGAATTTTGCCTCATTAAAAGATGAGATTTCGCTTTTTGAATATGTGAAGAGTCTTATGACTGATGAGAAGAAATATTATCTGTTTTTTGATGAAATTCAGAATGTCGCAAACTTTGAAAAGGCAATCAATTCTTTCAGGCTTTTGAACACGAGCATTTTCATCACGGGCTCAAATGCCAAGCTTTTGTCCGGCGAGCTGGCAACTCTACTTTCCGGCCGCTATGTTTCCTTTAAAATTCTACCGTTCACTTTTGCGGAAAGCCTTGAAATTCAGGGGATAGAAAAAGCGGATGAGAATGCTCTTATGGATTACATCCGTTGGGGTGGTATGCCGCAGCGTTTTTCTTTGCATAGCGACGATGAGCTCAAAGTTTTTCTTTCTGATTTGTATGATTCGATTGTTTTGAAAGATATTATTTCCCGCTATAAAATTCAAAATGTAGCGCTGCTGAACAAGATTATTGATTATCTTTCTATTAATATGTCTCAGATTTTTTCGGGAAAATCGATTGCAAATTTTCTGAAATCTGAAAACCGGGAATGTTCAAAGGAATCGCTTTACAATTATCTTTCGTTCATTTGCAATTCGTGCGTTACAGACAAAGTTTCAAGATATGACATTCAGGGGAAAAAAGTTCTTTCAACATTCGACAAATATTATCTGGCGGACGTGAGCCTTGCAAGAATTCATTCCGTAAAAATCGACATCGGAGCAAGTCTTGAAAATATAGTTTACAATGAACTAAAGAGCCGCGGATATGAAGTTTACATAGGTGTTATGAAAAATACCGAGATTGATTTTATAGCGCAAAAGGGAAATGAAAAACTTTATTTTCAGGTCTGCTATCTTCTTGCCGACGAAGCGACCGTTGAGCGTGAATTCGGCTCATATAAAAACATAAAGGACAACTTCCCGAAGTATGTTCTGTCAGCTGACAGATTTGATTTTTCGCAGGACGGAATTATTCATAGGAATATAATCGACTGGCTGCTTGAGCCTCATGGTTAAGATTGTTTTCTCTCATTTTATAAATCCTTCACCATCGCTTCGCTGTTTGCGTGCCAGTCCATCATCTCGTAGAGCTTTCTGCTTCATGCGCTTTTCTGAAAATCTCGGCAGGTTCGAACGCATCGAGCGTTTCAAATTTCTCAACAAGAAGAATGTTGATTTTCATGTTTATTCCGCGTAAATCGGTTCAAAGTCTTCTGCTGGGTGGCCGCAAAGTGGACATTCAAAGTCGGCTGGAAGTTCTGGATTCATGTATTCGTAGCCGCAGATTTTACAGCGCCAGCCGATTATTTTCTTTTCGTTGTTTACGGTTGGTTTTGGTTTTATCTTGTTCTGGTAGTCGGCGTAGGTTAGCGGAGAATTTTTGCTTACGATGAATGCGTCCTGTACTTCTGCAATGAAAAGAGTGTGGCTTTCTAAGTCTTGGCTTGAAATGACTTTGCATTTTAGGACTGAACAGACTGATTGTTTTATGTAAGGGCAGCCGTTCTCATCTGTTTCGTGGGAAAAATCCGCAAATTTGTCTACGTTTTTTCCGCTTTGCATTCCAAAGTGTTTTATAAGAGCGAATGTGCATGAATTGTCCAGGACGGAAAGCGTGAAAACTCCAGAAGATTTTATCATGCCGCAGGTTAGATTCTGGTTCAGTACAGAAATTGCGATTCTTGTAGGATTGCTTGCAACTTGAATGCAAGTGTTTGTTATGCATGCGTTGATTTTTTTTCCATCGCAAGTTCCTAAAACAAATACGCCATAAGAAAGATTGTATAAAGCCTTGTTGTCCATAAGCTCTCCTTGTAAAGTTGTTTTGAAGTTTGAGTTTTATTTAATTCTGAAAAACCGCTTCCGGCAGAAAAACAATTTGCTCCAGATGGTTGGGCTCGCGCTTCGCTTGTAAAAATTTGGGTGCTATGCACTTTTGTTGGTTCAATCGCCCAAAATCTTCACAAATTATTTTTTTGCCTACGCTTTTGTCTTTTTGTATAAAAACTCAAATTTCTTGTTACTTTAATTTAATGTCCAGAAATAGAATTCGTCAAATAAAATAATTGTTTTTTTCTTGCTGATTTTTTCTGCGTTGATGTGATATAGTTTGTAAAAAGAGGTTTTTATGGATAACTTGAAAATCCGAGAAGCGAAAAAAGAAGATATAAAAATTTTGCGCGAGCTGATTTTGGGGCTCGCCAGACACGAGCGGCGCCCGCAGGACGTTACCGGTTCAGAGCAGGAAATGTGCCATTGGCTTTTTGACCGGAAAATCGCCACGGCTCTGCTTGCGGAAACAGAAGGCAATGCGGTTGGATACGCGATTTTTTATCCGATTTATGGTTCGTATTCAGCGCACGGAAAAATCCATCTGGAAGATATTTTTGTAAAGCCTGAATTCCGTGGAAAAGGCTATGGAACAAAAATCCTTTCATTTATCTGCAAGTCAGTTTTGGCAGACGGATTTTCCGCCTTGGAATGGAACGCGCTGGATTTTAACAAAGATGCGATAGATTATTATTTTAAGCTGGGCGCGGAACAGGAAAACGGCAGAACCTATTTTGAATTCTCCGAAGAAAACATGAAAAAACTTGCGAACCAATAAGAAAACAAGAATTTTTCAAGCCGGACTTTTACCAAACCAATGTTTTAGGTATATTTAACCAAGTGAAATTTAAGTTTTTTTAATGTGAGTTTTGTCTGTTGCTGAATCCATAAATTGAATAAGCGGGAAGAAAAAGAAAGCGGCAACCGAGTCATTCGGAGCGATGGCAAGCAATTTTTGAAGAAAATTGCGCAGTCCGATACCATGTTACGCTCCGCATGACGAATTGACGCGCTTTTTCTGGTAGCTGATTCAATTTCTTTCACAATCCACTAAAAGCTTTCATATAAAAAACAAAAAATTCCACGATTTACAGAGGATGATTTATGAACTGCGATTTTATTAAAAAACTTGCGATTCCTGCAGAAATAAAGGAAATGTTTCCAGTCACAAAGGAAATGGAAAAAACTGTTGCAGACCGACAGAAACAGATAGAAGCTATTTTTGAGGGAAAAGACAGCAGAAAGCTTCTTATTATTGGTCCATGCTCCGCAGATAATGAGGAGAGCGTTATTGACTATATTTCACGTCTTGTGAAAGTCCAGGAAAAAGTAAAAGACAAGATTTTTATTATTCCGCGGATTTACACGAACAAGCCGCGCACAACCGGTGAAGGCTACAAGGGAATGCTTCATCAGCCTGATCCTACAGAAAAACCTGATTTGGTGAAAGGAATTATTGCCACCCGGCATATGCACATGCGGGCGTTGAAGGAAACTGGATTTTCTTGTGCGGACGAAATGCTTTACCCGGAAAATTACAAGTATCTTGACGATATTCTGGCGTATGTTGCAATTGGCGCGCGTTCTGTTGAAGACCAGCAGCATCGTCTTGTTGCAAGCGCAATCAATGTTCCGGTGGGAATGAAAAATCCGACTTCTGGCGACTATTCTGTCATGATGAATGCGATTCACGCGGCGCAGGGGCACCACACATTCATTTACCGTGGCTGGGAAGTTCATTCACATGGAAATGCCCATTGCCACGCGATTCTTCGTGGGTACACAAACAAAATGGGAAAATCCCGCCCGAACTATCATTATGAGGACATAATCCGTCTTTGCGATGTTTACGAGGCAAGTCCGGAACTTACAAATCCAGCGGTAATTGTTGACTGCAACCACGCAAACTCAGGAAAAAATCCTTTTGAGCAGCCGCGCATTGTGAATGATGTCCTGAATTCCGCAAAGCACAGCGAACGGATTGAGAAACTTGTAAAAGGTTTTATGGTTGAAAGCTACATTGAGGACGGAAACCAGAAACCTGGAGATGGTTGCTACGGAAAATCAATTACCGATGCGTGTCTTGGCTGGGAAAAAACTGAAAAAATGATTTACGACATTGCGGAAAATCTGTAAATTTCAACAAAACCGCGGGGGAACATAAACATGGAAAAAATCGTAATCAATAATCCGTTTGTGGTTATTTTTATTGCAGGAACACTTCTTAGCTTTTTGATAAATCATTTTCTTGAATTTATTGACTGGCGCGCGCGCGTAAAAAACGGTGGAAAAATTCCGGAAGGAATAAAAGAATTTCCAGAATCTTCGGTTTTTGATACAAAGAAACTGGCTTCAATCAATGCGTATGAAAACGCAAAATATTTCTTTTGGATTCCGCGCTCATTGTGCACTGTATTTCTGACGTTGATTCTTGTCCTTTCTGGTTTTTATCCGTGGCTTTTGAATGTTGTATGCCGATTTACAGGATTTCCAGACGGTTACTGGTCAACATATTTCTGCGCTTTCTGTTTTTTTGTTCTTTCCGGGATTCCGGCTGGGATTCTAGATATTCCTTTTGAATTGCTTCGGGAATTTAAAATAGAAAAATCTTTTGGCTTTTCAAAAATGACGTTTAAGCTTTGGCTTGCTGACCAGATAAAGGGGCTTTTAATGTCTCTTGTTCTTTCAGCTGTTCTGCTTGCCGCAATGATTGGAATTCTTGTCGCTTTTCCGCACGGCTGGTGGATTTTCCTTACAGTTGTGCTTTTTGCGTTCACTTTTGTCATGCAGATTCTTTATCCGCTGGTTATCGCACCGATTTTCAACAAATTTGTTCCGCTTGAGGACGGTGAGCTTAAGACAAAAATCACAGAGCTTATGCAGAACCTTGGATTCAAATCTTCTGGAATTTTTGTTATGGACGCTTCTAAGCGCAGCGGACATTCAAACGCATATTTTGGCGGAATCGGAAAATCAAAGCGCATTGTTCTGTACGACACGCTTATAAAACAGCTTACAACTGATGAGCTTGTGGCGGTTCTTGGCCATGAGCTTGGGCATTACAAGCTTCATCATATTATCCGCCGTTTTTGCGTTATGATTCCTGTTGAATTTGTGATGATGTTCATTCTGTACAAAATTGCGCAGGCAACTTCGATTTACACAGGATTTGGCTTTGCGTTGACTGGAATAAAAGTTGAGTCAGTCCAGTTCCTGGGGCTTTTCCTGGCAAGTCTTGTTGCCGGCTCGCTTTCAGAGATTTTTTCGCCGCTCATTAATTTTTCAAGCAGAAAGGATGAATTTGCCGCGGACAGATTTTCGGCTGAACTTACGAAACATCCGGAACATCTTGTTTCTGCGCTCGTAAAACTTAACAGCGAAAACCTTAGCGAACTTTTTCCGCCAAAACTGTACGTTGCCTGGAACTACAACCACCCGACTTTGGTTGAACGCGTGGAAGCATTGAAAAAATTGATGGGAAAATAAGCAGTTCAAATATTTTGATAGAATTTTTTATTTTTTATGTTATATTTCTATTGGAGGTGACAAAATGTATATCAAAAATGGTATTTGTTATGCAGGGGAATGTGTTCCTGAGATAGAAGTTTCTTCAATAAAACTTCTTGAAGATGGAATGATGCTTGTTACTTTCAATACTGGCGAAACACGGCTTTTTGATGTTACTTCGCTTTTGGATAAAGGTTCTGCGTTTTTGCCTCTTGCGGAAGAAAAAAATCGCCAGACTGCTAAAGTAACGCATGGTTTTTTGTCTTGGCTTGATGGAGAGATTGATATAGCTCCAGAAACTTTATATGCGGAAAGCTATAAATATTCGAATGAAAAATTTGCATAGGAAAAAATCATGCCAGAATTAAGTCGTTTTGAAGGAATGATTGTATATCTTTTGTTCAGGGACAACAAAGAACATAACAAACCGCATGTTCATGTTTATTATGGGGAATACAAGGCGGCAATCGGGATTGATGGCGAGTTGCTTGCCGGAAAATTACCAGTGCGACAAATGAAGATGATTGTAGGATGGCTTGCGTTGCATGAAGAAGAGGCGTATGCCGCATGGAATCTGGCAGTTTCTGGTGAACATTTTTCAAAAATCAAGCCTTTGTAGGATTTTTCTCTTATTTTGGCAAGTTATTTTTCTTTTACGCGGAGATATTCAAGTGAATCTTGAGTTTTGCTAAGGACTGCTTTTATCCGGGCGTGGCAAAGTTCCGCGATGTTTTGAAATTTGGAGGGTTTTCCGATTTTTTCGGGCTTTTGAAGCAGGATGCATTTTCTTGTTCCGCCGTCAAGCTGGTTCTGCTCGACTGTTGCTTCCAGGGTTGAGCCGCTTCCGGCAAAAAAATCCATGACCGTTATGTTTTTTGGCATATTTGAAATCTGGAGCAAATGCTGAATCAGGTTCACCGGCTTGGGATTATCAAAGGATTTTTGCTCGCCAAGAAGATTGTCCAGATGGTTTTGCGCGGCTCTTGTGCTTTCTGCGCCGTCAATTATATTTTTTGGGATTATTTCAACGGTTTCGCCGTTAAAAACTTTTTTCCGGGGAACATTTGAAAATTCCGGTGCTTTTCCCCAGTAAATCTTGTCTTCTTTTATTAGTTTGGCCATTTCGTCTTTTGGGACAAGCCATTGCCGCCGCCAGTGAATCCCGCTTGGCGAGACGATTTCGTAAAAGTTCACGTTTTTCGGGTTTGAGCGTTTCTCGTCAAAACTTATGCTTCCGGAAAACCATGCGCCTCTTTTGTCGCCGTCAATGTTTTTTTGCGCCCATCCGGTTTCTTCAAAATCAGAAAATTCCTTCAGCTTTTTCTTGTTTTTTGCGTAGCACAAGTTTGACTGCTGCATTGTTCGGCTCCAGCGGTCTTTTTTTCCTTTTCCGTGAAGCCACATGAAATCGTTCACAAAATTTTCCGCGCCAAAAATCTGGTCGCACAAAATTTTCAGGATATGAACCTGTTCCTGGCCGATTGCAATGAAAATGCAGCCGGAATCCTTTAAAAGTCCGCGTGCGGCAGAAAGTCGGCGCTGCATAAAGCTAAGCCATTCGTCAATCTGCATATTGTCGTTGTAGGTGAATTTTTTTCCTGTGTTGTATGGCGGATCTGTGTAGATAAAATCGATTTTTTGTCTGTAATCTGAAAGAAGTTTTAGCACGGGAAAGTTGTCGCCTTCAATAAAAGTATGGCAGACATTGCTTTTGGAGGAATTTATTGATTTTGATTCATCTTTTTCAAGAAAAAAATGTTCCGCAAAGTCTTTTGCGTCTGCTTTTTCTGGAAAATCGGTCCATGAAATTGAAAAACTCATTTTTACAGTATATTATAATTTTATGAAAAAAAAGGCGATTCTTTATACAACTAATTTTGAAAAACTTGCAACGTTGGCGCAGTATTTAGTTCACGATGACTGGGAAATTCTTTCGGCCGGAGAAACGGCAAAATTTCTTGCAGAAAACAATATTCCTTACACTTTTACAAAGCAGCTTGAGCACAATGCGAACTCTGATGACAGTTTTATCAGCTTGATTCATTCGGTTCTTGCCGCGGGAAGAAATCTTCTTGCAAGTTCATTTTATACGGAATCCGTTGTGAATCTTGTTTGTATGAATGTTGAGCCGGCTTTTCATAAGATAAATGATTTTCTTGAAGTTGATAAAACAGACAACTGTATTGAGCTTAAGGAAATGACCTTGCTGGCTTCCGCGGCGAAAAATTACATGAATGTTGTGGTTCTTTGCGATCCTTCGGATTATATGGAAGCGATTGTCCAGATGAAAAACGACAGTATTTCTGATGAATTCAGGCTTTATCTTGCCTCAAAGGCGTTGAACCAGGTTGCGGCGTGCAATGCGGCAAATTCTGTTTCTATTTCAGAGGGTTTGAAAGGAATTCCTTTTCCGCCGTATTTTATGGTTCCTTTTAAATTTGCGGGAAAACTTCATCATGGAGCAAATGACCACCAGAACGCTTTTCTTTATTCCCTTAATGATAAGGAAGGCGCTCTTTCTGGAATGAAGAAAATTCAGGGCAAGGAGATGAACCTGAATCTTTATGAGAATTGTTTTGCCGCGTGGAAGGCAATCAGCATTTTTACAAAGATACTGAAAAGTCCTTTTACGGTTGACAGCGTTGACTGCAATAATTATCCGTTCACAACGCAGTTTACTCCGGCGGCAAGCTCGGTTTTTACGATAGGAATAAAAAATTCAAATCCGATTGGAGCTTCTTTGGGTGGAACTCTTCTGGAATCTTTTAGAAAAACTTATTCGTGCGAGCCGGATTCTTTTAAAGGTTCAACTTTTGGATGCAGTTCTGTTGTTGATGAGGAAGCCGCGCGCGAGCTTGTTAAAATTGATTTCCGTGCGATTATTGCGCCGGATTTTACAAAAGAGGCGAAAGAGATTTTTTCAGAGAAAAAAGATATGCGTCTTGTGATTTCGTCGCGTTTTATCAGCAGTTATTACGAGATGTCGGCGATTGACGGTGGATTTATGCTTCAGGAGCCGGATTCAAAGATGTTTACAAAACTTAGCGTTGTTACACAAAAACGCCCGACCCAGGCGCAGGTTGACTCAATGGCTTTTGGAATGTTGATTGCAATGACTTGCAAATCTGATGCGGCTGTGGTTGTGAACGATTTTTCTACAGTGGGAATTTCTGCCGGAAACACTAGCCGCAAAAGGGCTGTGCGTTATGCTTTGCAGGATGCCGGTGAATATTTTGAAAATAACAGGAATAATAATCTAATCTGCAAAGACCGAAATTCCGAAATTCTAATAAGCGATTCCGTCATTTATTTTGACGAATATGCGAAAAAACTTGCGGATGTGGGAATCAAGGCAATCATCCAGACTGGCGGCGTTGAATGCGATGCGGAATTTATCCAGTATTGCAACGACCACGACATCTCAATGATTTTTACCGGAATCCAGCATTTGTCAGTTTGAGCTTAACAGGCTGAATGTTGAATTTTTAGGAAACGGATAAAAGCGTAAGCGGATTTACGATTTGTGAAGACTTTGTGCGATTGAATTTATTGAAGTTGCAAAGCAACCCGAATCAATACAAGCGAAGCGCGAGCACAACCGTCTGGAGTAAATTGGAAATCCGCTGAGAGCGTTTTTTTCATAATCCACTAAAAAATTCACCATTCAGACTAAATAAACATTTCTGAGGATTTTATGCTTTATTATCTTGGTGCGTATCTTCAAAACTTTTTTGGACCGGCGCGTTTGCTTCAGTCTTATGCAGTTTTGATAATTCTTGCTCTATATAGCGGTTTTTTTCTTATGTACAAATTTCTTCCGAAATTTTACAACATTCTTCCGCACGACCGTGGCCGGGAATTTACGCTGACTGCGGAAGCCGCAAAAGGAAAGCCAACCGGGGCTGGTGTAGTTTTTATCACAACTTTTGTGCTGCTTTGTCTTGTTTTTGTTCCTATGGGCTGGGCACAGGGCGGAATCCTTTTGCTTACATGGATTACAATGCTCACCGGATTTCTGGATGATAAAAGCGTTGCAAGCTGGGGCGAATATTTGAAAGGTGCGCTTGATTTAATTATCAGCATTGTGGCTTCTGTTCTTCTTTACTACATTGCAAAAAGACAGTCCTCGGATGGAGTAGTTTATTTCTGGCTTCCTTTTGTTTCTCATCTTATTGCTATTAATCCTGTTGTTTATGTTGTTATTGGCGTGATTCTTTTGTGGGCTTCCATAAACACAACAAACTGCACTGATGGCGTTGACGGTTTGAGCGGAACTCTTGTTCTGATTGCGCTTATTACAATGGGAATAATTTTTTACTTTATTCTTGGGCATATTGATATTTCAAGGTATCTTCTTGTTCCTCATCTTGCAGATGGAGCAAAATGGGCTGTGATGGCGTTTGCGCTTGCCGGCGTTCTTACAGGATACTTGTGGCACAATGCTTATCCTAGCCATGTTCTGATGGGTGATGCAGGAAGCCGTGCTTTGGGATTTTTTATCGGTTGCGCAATTCTTATAAGCGGAAACCCGCTTTTGTGCCTTGCAACATCAACAATTATCTTTTTGAACGGTGGAATGGGCCTTGTAAAGGTTTTTCTGCTTCGGTTCTTTAATATAAAGATTTTTGAGAATATCCGCTTTCCGCTGCACGATCACATGAGAAAAAACAGAGGCTGGTCCGCGACTCAGGTTCTTCTAAAGTTTATGATTATGCAGCTTTTGATTACGGTTGCAGTAATCGGGCTTTTCTTTAAAGTCAGATAGACAATTAAAAAAAGCCCTGAGCTTTGCTTATTCCTGGCAGAAAAGTTCCGCCAGGGTAAGCGCGTCTTTTATAATATTTTCAACAATACAGTATTCGTTAGGCATGTGGGCAAGCTCATCCATTGTGCTCCACACAACGCAGTCCATTCCTTCGCGCCTGAGTTCTGCGCCTACAGTTCCTCCTCCAATTCCGATTGTTCTTGCTTCAATTCCGTGCGCGGTTTTTATGGCTGCTTTCAGTTTTGTTACAACCGCCGCATTTTCTGGAGTCGCCGGGCTTTCTGATTTCTGGATGATTTCATAGGAAATTTTTACATTGTAGAGTTTCTCTGTTTCAGCAATCTGATTTTCGGTTTCCTTTAAAACTTCTGCGATTGTGTAGCAAGGCAAAATTCTGCAGTCCATGCAAAAAGTGTCCTCTCCGGGAATTATGTTCACGCCTTCAACATTTGCGAAGCGCATTGTCGGCTGGAAAGTTGAATAATCCGGTGAAAAAAGCGGATTTTTTCTATTAAAAGTGTTCTGCATTGCGTTCAGTCGTATGCTAAGGTCACATGCGGCAAGGCATGCATTGTTTCCCTGGTCAGGACGCGAACCGTGGCACTGTTTTCCTTTTACGGTGATTTTCAGCCAAAGAATATTTTTTTCAGCGATTTCAATTGTCTCGCCGTTTTTGTCACCGCCGTCCGGAATAAGATAAATATCATTTTTTTTGAAGATTTTTGTGTTGTGCAGAAGCCAAATCATTCCGTACGCTGAACCGACTTCCTCATCCGCCATAAAAAGAAGTTTTACCGTGTGTGTAGGTTTTACATTCTTTTTTATGAATGAGAGTCCCGCAAAAACGCCGGAAACAAGTCCCTGCTGATTGTCTTCTACGCCGCGGCCGTAGATTTTTCCGTCTTTTTCAGTGACGCGCCAAGGATCGGTGTTCCACAGCTTTAGGTTTCCGACAGGAACAACGTCCAGATGTGCCATAACCCAAATGTTGTAGTCATCTTTTTCGCCGGGAATTGTAACAACAATGTTCGGGCGGATTCCACTTTTTACCCGCGAGTCCGGGGCGTCAAATTCTTCAATCTGAGAATCCTTTACGCCTTGCGCCTTTAGCCATTCAACAAGAGCCTTTGCCTTTTCAATTTCTCCCTGACCACCGTTTTCCGGGGCAAGTGCAGGGTGCGATGTCAGAAGCGATTCCAGCTGAACCATCTGATTTTTGCTTTCTTTTATATATGAAAATAATTCTGATTTGATTTGTTCGTTCATAGCTTTAGTATAATGAATTTGCATGGAATTTTTAAAGGGGAAAATCTGGATCCGCCTGCGCCGTGGTGGAGCGGTTTTGCCGGAGGCAAAAGGATTGGCGCGTGCGCCAAGACCGAGCGTGAGCGGGCCGCGGAAGTGCGGTTTTCAGGAGTGATTTGTGTTTTGTGAAGTTTTGACTGAGTCGGAATGTCGGGTTTTATTTTTTTGTGAAAGA
>ERZ808267.17-NODE-17-length-148324-cov-3.755505_pt1 | contig 148324 bp, 115 predicted proteins | sample MGYA00521241_ERZ808267 | MGnify/ENA primary metagenome ERZ808267 (study PRJEB31516, sample SAMN03275592) | gut metagenome | biome: mammalia-associated habitat; material: feces | host: Papio cynocephalus | place: Kenya | collected 2012-07-19 ...
CATCAAAATGATGTCTATTCAAAGTTCGGCTACCGTCACAGACGACGTCATCAGGGAGTGGATTTGCCTTTGCATACAGGCACTCCTGTTTATGCTGCTTTTGATGGCAAGGTCCGCATGGCGAAGCGCTACAAAGGCTATGGTAATCTTGTTGTCCTACGGCACGACAATGGACTAGAGACCTTTTATGGCCATCTTTCCAAGATTTATGTAAAGGATGACCAGTGGGTGAACGCGGGAACAATTATCGGTCTTGGCGGCTCGACAGGTCGTTCAACAGGGCCTCATCTACATTTTGAGACGCGGTACAAGGGGTACGCTTTTGATCCTGAGTGGCTGATAGATTTTCACTCTGGTACGTTGAGACACAGGCTGTTCGTCTTGAAGAAAAAATATCTGAGCGCGAATAGTAAGTACGTTCCAGAGAGCGAGCAGGAGGAAATCGACATCCTTGAGGGTGATGCTAAGGACAAGGAAGAGGCTGCCAAGAAAGCCGAGGCTGAGAAAAAGGCCGCAGCCGCAGCTCAGTACCACACAATCCGTCAGGGTGATACCCTTGGAGCCCTAGCCCGTAAGTACCACACCACTGTCAAGGCTCTCTGCCGCCTCAACGGCATCAAAGAGACCACCACCCTCCGTCTCGGTCGGAAGCTCAGAGTCAGATAAAGCTGAATACTTAGCGGTAGTAAATCATAAATCCCTCTTCGGAATTTTTCTCGTTACTAAAATTCTGAAGAGGTGTTTTTACGTTAAGGATTACACATCAGTTTTTGAAACGTTGTAAATATCTAAAAGTGTTTTTATCTTTACTGAAATAAACAAACCTACACGGTATGAGAATTAATGCTATTATTTTCATCGGGATTCTCTTCATGCTATCCCTTTCCTGTCAGAAGAATGACAAGCAACTTATCACACAACCGCTTGAACAAAACGAAGGATTAAGACAAATACCCGTCGAAGAAGCACTGGCGACACTGAATGAATTTCTTCAGGCAAACAAAGGTGACCTTCTGGAAACAAAATCGGGAAGACCTAGGGAAATCGTTTCGGTGTTCCCATACTATGGGAGCCATAAAGGAGCCCAAACGGAAACACGGGCCACAAATGGGTCCGTGGACAATATTCCAAACGCTTACTTAGTAAATTTCGGATGGGAAGGATTGTCAAACGGCTACTTCTCGACGTCATGCCTAAATCCGTCAAAGGCCGAAGAGTACGATGATCCATCCAATAAATCTTCTTCAAGTTACGCTTACAGCTGGCATTTTAGATTAATTACTTACGATGTGCCATCCGATCACTGCACAGGAACGATTGATTACATGTATTGATTCTTAATGCCATGAAACGATATTGTCTTTATGCCACCTTATGCTTTATGCTTGCATCTTGCTATGTAGAGGGACCGATAACACTGGAAAAACACTTTATAGAAGTGGACTACAACGCTCAAGAGGTTATACTTAAAGCGGATGAAGAAATTCTTAATTTTACTTATGTGAGCACTGAGTCTGATGCCGATTCTATTAAGCAAGAATATAGCTCCCAAACAGCACGAATCATAGAAAATGATTGGTTTAAACTCATCCTTAATCGTAATAATCCTTATTGCGTTTATGTGTCGCTAAAGGAGAATTTGTCTGATAAGGACAGAAAACTAACAGTAAAGGTCATGCGTACCATTCGGAACGACTACGCGCTGATTGTTCAAAAAAGGGAACCAGTTCCGCGAAAATGATTGATAGAGAAGAGTCAGATAAAGCTGAATACTTAGCGATAGGAAATTTCTCTAATGGGCTGTCCAGTAGGGAATTGATGGTGAATTTGAATCGAAAAGAGGTGTGGAGCAAATTGCTCCACACCTCTGTGTGGTCCCAGTAGGGCATGATCCTACGACCCCCTGATTATGAGTCAGATGCTCTAACCAACTGAGCTATGGGACCGGCAGTTGTCTGTCTAACGGGCAGACAAATTTTTCCAAATTTACCAATCTTTCCGGAAATCCCAAATTAATTATCAGAATCCTGATTGCTTTTTTCGAAAGGTGGCGGAGTATTCTAATATTCATTAATTCCATTTGCGGCCATCCATTCCAGCAGTGGTGTGCTGTCAAAACCGACCGTACCTTTCAGGAACACGTTGACTCTGAATTCAGTATTGCGGCTTAACTGAAAGATATTCTTGAGAGTCTCCAGAACGCAGAACTCCGCTGCAATCCCGCATACGGTCACATCGTCTCCAGCTCTGAATAGGTCATTCGCAGAGAATGTGGTCTCTGAGTGGGCTGCACCACTTGGGGCAGGTGCTTCCGAGAACGCTCCATATTCTTCCCGGTCCTTGTTCCGTCCTTTTAGAATGAATCTGGTTTTTGCTTCGTCCAGCCCATCCAAAAGGCTGTCAGCGAGGCTGGCACCCATAGTGTAGTTGACACAGTGTTCTGGCCACATCCCGCCGTTTTCTTTGAACGAGCAGTGATCTTTCGGATGCCAGTCGAGTGTGAAGTACACGTTGTCGAAGCTGTTCTTGATCCGGTTGATTTCCTGAATAACTGTCTCCGCGCCCGGTACGGCCAGAGATCCGTTAATGAAGTCTCTCTGCACATCGACAACCAACAAAACCTTTCTTCCTGCCATGATTTCTATCCTTTAATATGTTCTTTTAGTGTTTCTGTTATCGCTTTTTGTACACCAAGTTACATTGGTAATTGAAGTACAAAGATAGTGATTCTTTTGGACTTGCCCGCTCCGTTACCGGACGCTGCCACATGGCTATCTTCGGTCAGGGGCACCGTAGCTTGGAGAGCATGGCGGCCTACGCGCTTCGCGCGCCCTATCCGGGTAAAGGGTCGCCCTGCCCTCCAAGCTACGGTTGCCAAAGCAAGGTAAGGCATTGTCTGATTCATTTTCATAAGGAAAAGTATCACCCACTCTAAGTCTAAACGTAACACGTTCTGTGTCAACGAGTGGTAGAAAACGCATTAATTATCATAAAGTTAACACTTTGCCTTGAGTGTTAAACCACTAAAGGCTAGTGGCTAAACTATTTACTAATAATGATTTATAAATCACGCCTACCTCTGGTCAGGGAACAGACTAAAAGTTGAGACGTAAAACGACAATTATGCCGTTAAGTGCCGTCGAACCCCTCCTTTTGGCGTTTGTGAACGACATTTTAGTCAAATAATGTCGTCCATTCTCTCCGTCACCGAAATGTCAATCATCTCACGTCAGAGTACAAGCGGAGGCGAGCCCTTATATGGCAGTTGGCAAGTCTTGGCCAGAAACGCCACATCCAGAATCTTGTCTTCCCGGAGGGTTTTGTCTGGAGTAAGAAAAATGACGATATTGAACCTCTTTCCAAAAATGAATTCTTCTTTCAATATCCTTTGAAATCAATGGGTTATGAGGAAAAGAAAAACGGACAAACCGTCATTTCTGATGATTTGTCCGCTTTGGCTCCTCAAGTAGGACTTGAACCTACGACCCCCTGATTAACAGTCAGGTGCTCTAACCAACTGAGCTATTGAGGAATGTTTTTCAACCTTTTCAGTTGTTTGTTCCTTTCGGGAGTGCAAAGGTACAACAAAAATTGATTAGTGCAAATTTTTTTGTAGTTTTTTTTGTGTACCTTTGTGTAAATTTCTCGGAGGAGGAAAATGGACATAGACTTGTTTTCAGAGATGCTCAAGGATTTGATCCTTGACAATGATGAAGTTACGCTTCCTGGCTTGGGGATGTTCGTCTCCGAGTTGATGCCCTCGACTTTTTCGGACAAAGGCTACACAATCAATCCTCCGTACCGCAAATTGTCTTTCAGGCAGCGATGGGCGGAGAATGACACATTGTTGTCGGAGTTTTACTCAAAGGTTAACGGCACTGATCTAGCCACTGCGACAAAGATTATGTCCGAGTTTATCACCGGCCTTAGAACCACACTTCAGACAAAGAAAATAGTTGTGTTCCCAGGTCTGGGACGTCTTCGGGCTACAAAGGAGAATGCGTTCTTCTTTATCGCTGATGAGGATTTGGACATCTACCCTTATGGTGTAGGACTGGAGCCTGTTTCGCTTAAGACTCATGAAGAGACCTCAGAAGAGGTGGCTCAAAGTGTTGCTGCATTACATGAAATTATCTCTGAGCCTATCGCTGAACCGGCTGTGGAGCCGATCACAAAGGCAGTGAATCAGCATTCGGAAGAGGCTGTACCCACTGTGGAGCCGATGTCAAAGGAAAGCGCTCAGCATTCGGAAGAGGCCGTATCAGTTGAAACAGCGGTTCCGAGAACGAAGAAAATAAACTGTAGGAGGTCAGTGGCGATAGTGTTGGCATGTGTTGTTTGTCTAGCAGCTTTTGCGCTAGGAATATTCCTGCTTCTTGCTCACATCGCTCCTGATTTTATTGATTCACTCCTCTATACCCCTGAGGAACTGAGAATTATTAATTATTGATGGCTATGGAAAATGTTGACGTCATTGACAATCGTTTCAGTAAGGACATCACAATCCCTTGCTATGACACGGATGCCTCGTTTCATCTGAAACCGGCAGCTTTCATGGATCACGCTCAGGAAATGGCCTATTTGGCTGCACGAGCACTTCATTTCGGCTATGACGATCTCCAAAAGCATCACACAGCGTGGGTGCTTTCAAGAATGCGCATTGACTTCCCTAATCCGCCAAAGTGGAGGGATGAGACAACTCTCTACACATGGCACAAGGGCCTTGACGGATTGTTTTTTTTACGTGACTTTGAACTCCGAAATCACGGAGATACGGACTTCTCCGACAAATCAAAGGCATTGGTGCTTTGTACATCCTCTTGGATAGTGATGAATGTTGAGACAAGAAGGTTGGTACGAAGTGAGGAGGTCTTGAATATGGTTCCGGAAACGACTCAATGTCAAGACAGTGCCATCAAGACTCCTTGCGGAAAGATAGTGATTCCAAAGAATGCCCCGGAAGAGGAAGTCGGTTGCCATAAGGCATCATATTCAGACATAGATGTCATTGGTCACACGAACAACGCTCGCTATGTAGTTTGGGCTATGGACAGTCTAGACTATAAGGAAGTCGCTAATAATAGAGTCAAGAGTCTCAGTATCAACTTTATAAAAGAAACAAAACCGGAAGAGGAGGTAAGAATATTCAGAAGTTTTGTTGAGAGCGAGGATTCCAAGACTTATTTTATAGAAGGAAGAATTGAAGATAAACCGTGCTTTAGCGCGCAGATAGATTTGTAATTAAATATGCGAGATTTGTTTCTTGGGGCGGGAATCGCCCATTCCATTTTGGTTTTCGCGGTAGTAATCGCGATTGGACTGTACCTTGGAAAGTTCAAGATCAAAGGCATTTCCATTGGCTCGACATGGATTCTGTTCGTGGCTATCCTTTTGAGTCATTTTGGCCTTCGAGTCGATGCCACCGTACTCAGTTTTATGAAAGACTTTGGACTGATTCTATTCGTGTTTTCTATCGGACTTCAGGTCGGTCCAGGATTCTTCCATTCTTTCAAGAAGGGAGGATTTCAACTTAACTTGCTGGCAGTTACAATGGTCCTCCTAGCTGTCGTTGTTACGGTCGCTATCCATTTCATAACAGGAGAAGACTTGAAAACAATGGTTGGTGTGATGTCCGGAGCTGTCACCAACACTCCTGGGCTCGGTGCCGCTCAGCAGACTATGGCTGATTCGATGCGCGCTGAGAACTACCTTGCCTCAGACATCTCTTCGGCTACTTCTGGTCTTGCTTCTGCCTATGCTGTCGCCTACCCGTTGGGTGTACTCCTTGTTATAGGACTGATTATGTTCTTCAAGGCTGTATTCAAAGTAGATTTAGGCAAAGAGAAGGATGCCCTAGACAATGAGGACAACAATGAAGATGTGGCAAGGCGCATGCATTGCGAGGTTGAGAATCCTGCCATATTCGGGATGACAATTAAAGATGCGACTAAGGACCTTGGCAATTCGATAGTGATTTCCAGAATCCTTAGAGATGGAGTGATGTCTGTGCCGGGACCAGACACTGTTCTTAAGAAAGGGGATAAACTCCTGATAGTTACTTCGCAGAAGAATGTAGATTCTCTTAGGATTACGTTTGGCGAAGAAGTACCAATGCACCTTCAGGATTGGGAGCAGATTGATGGCAAGATGGTCAATAGAAAAATCACCGTTACCAAAACCAATCTTACCGGTGTGACTCTCAGAAGTCTCAATGTGAGAGCGAATTATGGAGTGAGCGTTACTCGCGTGATTAGAGCAGGTGTTGGTCTTGTGGCAAGACCGAATCTGATTCTCCAGATGGGGGATGTTCTCAGGGTCGTCGGCCCGGAACTTGGAATTAATGAAGTGGCCAACCTTGTAGGCAATCAAACTTCTTCTCTCAACCGTCCTAACCTGATTCCAATTTTCTGCGGGATTGCGATAGGTGTTATATTCGGCTCCATTCCGATTGCACTACCTGGCATTCCTCAGCCGATAAAGCTTGGACTGGCTGGAGGACCACTTATTATAGCAATCCTTCTTGGCTATTTCGGCCCTAAGTGGAAGATTACTACCTACACGACCCAAAGTGCTAACTTGATGGTTAGGGAGTTGGGAATATCCTTCTTCATGGCGGCAGTCGGTTTGGGCGCAGGTCAGAATTTCGTGAGCTCAATTCTTTCCGGAGGATATTGGTGGATTCTTTACGGTGCATTGATAACCTTTATCCCAGTCTGTGCCATTGGCCTTATCGCACGGTACGCTTGTAAGCTGAATTTCTACCAGATTTGTGGTTTGATTTCAGGAGGAACCACAGATCCTGCTGTCCTGGCATTTACTCAGGGAGCCTACGGAACGGATTATCCTTCGGTTAATTACGCTACTGTCTATCCTTTGACAATGTTTATGAGGGTTTTGGTGGCTCAACTTCTAATCCTTGTCGCAATCGCTTGATTATGTTCGATTTGATCTACATGTCTGACACACCAGAGATCCTGCCTCTGCCTTCAGCGGACAACCCAGGGCCACGTCCTCGTCCAACAGGGGAAATGGTCCCTGTAGTTGAGGAGAATGGTTTGGTGATTGGCCAAGCAACCAGAAAATCCGTCCATGATGGATCAAAACTGATGCACCCTGTCGTCCACCTTCACATAATCAACCGTGAAGGATGCCTTTATCTCCAGAAACGTTCGATGAAAAAAGACCTTCTTCCTGGTCGTTGGGACACTGCTGTGGGAGGCCATGTTGACTATGGGGAAAGTTTGGAAGAAGCCCTTTTCCGTGAGTCTTCAGAGGAATTGGGTTTCCGTGAGTTCAATCCGATTTATCTGAAGTCTTACGTTTGGGAGTCAGCGCGAGAGAAAGAACTGGTCAATGTTTTCGCTGCCGTTGGCAATTTTGTCCTGAAACCAGACTTGGATGAAGTCTCGGAAGGCCGTTACTGGACGATGAGCGAGATAGAAACGAATTTAGACAAAGGACTCTTTACTCCTAATTTTGAACAGGAGTTTAAATCGATCAAGGACACTTTACTGGCATTGCTCTGATGGATAATCAAATTGACAAATTCATTAAGGACCAGCTTTCGGTCTGGCCTTTGGCTGCGGAGAATTACCGTAATCTCAAGAAAACCGAAATCAAACATCTGGAAGTGGGCGGACTCACTGTTACTGTCCAGTACAATCCTTGCCGCAGAATATCCTCTGAGGCAGCATTGGACAAGGAATCCATCAGCAGAAGGCCTTGCTTTCTGTGCCCGGAAAACCGTCCTAAAGAACAGACTAACATTGAGTTTGAAGGACGAAAGGGGAGAAAGTATCGCGTGACGCTTAATCCGTATCCGATTTTTCCTTCCCACTTAGTGATTTCAAGTTTTGACCACACTCCTCAGTCGATTTGGCATCGTTATCAAGACCTTCTGGATTTCGTCCATGAGAATAATGAATATGTCGGCTTTTATAACGGACCCGAAAGCGGAGCCTCAGCACCGGACCACATGCATTTTCAAGCATGTCCTCAGGGGTTGATGCCACTACAAAACAGGGTTGACGAACTCTTTGTCTCAGCCAATGCTCCATCTCTTGAATATTTGGCTAACGTCAAGGAAGCCAAGCTATTCCATCTTAATGAATATGCTCACGGGGTGTTCGTCCTCAGCGGAGCCACTGCCAAGTCTGTGGCCAAGTTGTTTTACAGGCTTTTGGATTGCGCACCCATTCCTGAAGGCTCAAGTGAGCCAAGGCTCAATCTAGTGGCTTGGTGTCATGAAGGCGAGTACCGTTCCGTTGTAATATTCAGAGAAAAACATCGCCCGCACAATTATTTTTCGTCCACGGAAGACCATTTGGCGATGAGTCCTGGTTGCGCTGACATGGCTGGAGTCTATGTCGCTCCTGAGAAAGAAGATTTCGACAAATTGGATTCAGCATTGTTGTCGCAGGTTGTGGATGAGGTTTCAGCCTCGGAAGAGACTCAAAAGGAAATCATCTGGCGTTTGACTAGAACCCAAAGCAGGCTTGAAGTCGGCATCATGTCTGGTCAGAAAATCGAGTTTGAGATTATTTCTGATGGTGCCGGACGCCAGGAGGTGGAGTATCTCGATGGCAAGATTTCGTATAACGGAGCCCTTTATGACGAGCTAGTGTTTGAGGCCCAGACCGAGGCTACTATGTTCGCTGAGCCATCGTTCATCCTTTATGGGGTGACCATTGGCGTGGATTTCCATTGGGAACGAAAGGTGACTCAGAAGTTTGCAGGCACCTTGAAATTCATTGTTGATGGTGACAAAGTTACAGCTGTAAACATTGTTGGAGTTGAGGATTACCTTTTGAGCGTGATTTCTTCGGAGATGAAGGCCTCTGCTGGTCTAGAGTTTCTGAAGGCCCATGCCGTGATTTCCAGGTCATGGGTAATGGCTCAAGTTGATCATCGTAGAGGCCAGTTCCTTCGACAGGCTCAGGGACCGGCTCCGGTCGCTGAACCTGCCATATCGGTCGCAGAGCCTGTCAAAGCGACCAACGAAGAGGAGTACATCAAATGGTTCGACCACGATGACCATACCCTATTCGATGTCTGTGCTGATGATCACTGCCAACGCTACCAAGGACTTACCATGGCAGTAGGCAACACTGTGCGCAAGGCCATAGACCAGACATGGGGACTTGTACTTACATCCGAAGGCGAGATTTGCGATGCTCGTTTCTCTAAGTGTTGCGGTGGCCGCATGGAACTTTTCAGTACGTGTTGGGAAGACAAAGACTATCCGTACCTTCAAGCACTTCCTGACACTCCAGATTGCCAAGAAGGCGGAGATGTGTTCTGTGATACGAAGGATGAAAAGATTCTGTCACAAGTACTTAATGACTACGATTTGGAAACCAAAGATTTCTATCGCTGGAGGACTGAATATTCAAGGGCAGAAGTATCGGACCTGATTCACAGGCGCTCAGGAATTGATTTTGGTACCGTTCGAGACTTGGTTCCGATTGAAAGAGGACCTTCTGGAAGACTTAAGAGATTAAAGGTGATAGGAGACAAGAAATCCATGGTCATCGGAAAGGAGCTGATTATTCGCAGATGGCTGTCAGATTCCCATTTGAAGAGTTCTGCATTTGACGTGAAGTGGATTGGTGACCAATTGATCCTTGACGGTGCCGGTTGGGGACATGGAGTTGGCCTGTGCCAGATTGGAGCCGCAGTGATGGCTAGCAGAGGCTATTCCTATGATCAGATCCTGTTCCACTACTATCCAGGTAGTAAATTGGAGAGAAGATAAACAATAATCACATAATGAATAACATTAACTTTACTAAGCGTAACCCTTGGATGTGGATTCCTACCCTCTATTTTGTGGAGGGTATCCCATATTTCCTAGTCAACAATGTTTCTGTCCTGATGTTCGCCAAGATGGGTGTTCCTAACGGGCAGATGGCTCTGTTCACTTCTTTACTTTATCTTCCATGGACTCTAAAGTTCCTTTGGAGCCCGTTTGTGGACATCATTAAGACAAAGAGATGGTGGATCATCACGATGCAGATCATCATGTCCATAGCCTTTGTCATTCAAGCTCTTACGATGCCTCATCCCTCATCTGAGGTTATTGCTGCCGGAACGACTCCGATGAGCTTGTTCACGTTTACTCTTATCCTATTTGTCTTTGCAGCATTCGCCTCAGCAACGCACGACATCGCTGCTGACGGATTCTACATGCTAGCTCAAAGCCAGAGCAGTCAAGCAGCGTTCGTTGGAGTAAGAAGCACATTCTACAGGCTTGCCAACGTGTTCGGTAACGGTGTGATCGTTGCGGTTGCCGGTATTCTTGAGACAAAGACCGGGAATGTTCCTCTTGCTTGGCAGTTGACAATCGGTGGCTCAGGCTTGCTTCTCACGGCCCTGACCCTTTACCACACTTTTGCCATCCCTAAGCCGGAGTCTGATGTTCCTAATATCCAGGAAGATTCTAGTAATAAGGTGTCAGAAATATTCGAAGGTTTCGGACGAACTGTCACTACCTACTTCAAGAAACCGGGCGTTTGGCTCGCTATCATATTCATGCTATGCTATCGCCTTCCGGAAGCCTTCCTCATCAAGATGTGCACTCCGTTCCTTGTCGCAGCTAGAGAAGCCGGTGGACTTGGAATGCAGACAGCACAGGTTGGTATTGCTTACGGAACTCTAGGCGTGATATTCCTGCTGCTCGGTGGCATCCTCGGAGGTCTTCTCGCTTCTAAATTGGGCTTGAAAAAGTCCATTTGGATCATGGCCGCATTCATGACTCTCCCTTGTTTGTCTTTCGTCTATCTTGCAGTGGTACAGCCAACTAGCTTTGCGACCATCAGCACATGCATCGCTATTGAACAGTTCGGTTACGGCTTTGGATTCACGGCCTACATGCTCTACATGATGTATTTCTCAGAAGGCGAGTTCAAGACTTCCCACTATGCGTTCTGTACTTGCTTTATGGCACTGAGCATGATGATTCCGGGCATGTTCGCGGGCTTCCTTCAAGAATCGCTTGGCTACAAAGGCTTCTTCTGGATGGTCATTGTCTGCTGCATCGCAACAGTAGCGGTGACATTCTTTGCTGACCGCAAGATTGACCCAGAATATGGAAAGAAATAATCAACAAAATGATAATTAATGAATATATGAGCTCATTTAAAAGAATATTCACTGCTCTCCTTTCCGCAGCGGTGGTTTCATCGTCCATGGTTTACGCAGCTGAAAAGCAAGTTGTGCGCACTGGAATCGAAGTCCTTGAAGGACGTGGTTTTGAGGGACTTGTGGGAAAGAATGTGGGGCTGGTCACAAACCCAAGTGGTGTTGATCGCAATCTTCGTTCCACCATTGACATCCTCAATGAGGCTCCGGGAGTCAACTTGAAGGCTTTGTTCGCTCCTGAGCATGGGGTTAGGGGAGATGCTTACGCTGGTTCTCATGTCGAGGATTTCAGGGATGCAAAGACTGGAATCCCAGTCTATTCCGTTTACGGAGCCAATCGTAAACCAAGCAAAAAAATGCTTGAGGGACTAGATGTCGTTATCTATGACATTCAAGACATCGGAAGTCGCTCCTACACATTTATCAGCACCCTTGGCTTGGTGATGCGTGCTTGTGCTGAGAACAACATAGAGGTGATGGTCCTTGACAGACCTAATCCATTGGGAGGAAACAAAGTTGAAGGCTGCCTAGTAGAACCGGGTTTTCATTCTTTTGTGAGTGAGTTCCGCATTCCTTACATCTACGGGCTTACGGTAGGAGAGCTTGCGATTATGATCAACGAGGAGGGACTGAACTGCGGAGAGAAAGGTGATGAGGCACCGCTAAAATGCAAACTTTCTGTCATTCCGATGGAAGGATGGCACAGGAATATGCTCTATCAGGACACGAATCTGCCTTGGGTGCTTCCGTCTCCGAATATTCCTTACCCTCAATCTGCTGTGAATTACCCGTCTTCCGGGATTGCAGGAGAGTTTCAGGGGTATCTTAACATCGGCATCGGCTACACCCTTCCGTTCGAGGTCTTTGCCGCTGAATGGATTGATGCAGATGCATTGAAGGCACGTCTGGACAGCTACAACCTTCCGGGTGTGGCTTTCAGAACCATCCATTTTAAGCCGTTCTCCGGAAGTCTTCAAGGGAAACTCATTCATGGTGTTCAGTTCCATTACACTGACTATGAGGCTGCCTTCTGCACATTGACTCAGTTCTATGTGATGCAGGCTGTGAATGAGCTCTATCCAGACAAGAATCCGTTCGCTCTTTCAAAGGGACGTAACAACATGTTCGATAAAGTTTGTGGTACAGATTATGTAAGAACGACTTTCGGGAAACGTCTGAAAGTTCAAGACATCGTTGACTATTGGTCTAAGGATGTTGAGGATTTCAAGAAACTTTCCATAAAGTATTGGCTTTATAATTAAACCACTTAACACCGAATTATCATGAAGAACATTCTGAACATTGCGCTTGCATCGGCTCTTACGTTGGCCATGCTTGCCCTCCCAGTAGATTCATATTCTCAAGAAAGGCGGTCATCCTCTTCAAGAAGTGGCAGCACGACATCTTCTCAGAGTTCCCGTTCATCGTCCAGAAGTTCTTCTTCTACCAGAAGTGCTTCATCTTCAAGATCTACTACTCGCAGCTCTCAAGACAATAACCGCAGAAGCAGCGCTGGTGTTTCGAGGAGTTCCCAGGACGACACCCGTAGAAGCAGCAGAACCGAGGCTTCTCGCAACTCTCAAGACAATAACCGCAGAAGCAGCGCTGGTGTTTCGAGGAGTTCTCAGGATAATAACCGCAGAAGCAACGCTGAGGCTAGGTCATCATCATCTTCTAGGGAGTCTTCTAATGTAAGAAGTTCGTCATCTAGCAGAAGAGAATCAACAACTTCAAGCCGTTCTTCCGAAGGAAGAGTAGCTAGGCAGATTGGTTCTTCTTCAACGAGAAGCAATTCCTCCCGATCAGCTTCATCTGATTCTCGAAGAGAGCAATCTCAAAGAGTTGGTAATGCCACAAGAGGAGGCTTGACATCTTATGACGGCAGACGTGATGTGATGCGCGAAAGCCGTAGTGATTTTATGAGAATCGGAGATGACAGGAATGTCCACAGAATCCCGCCACGTGATCGTGATTTCATGCCTTATGATCGCCCTGGACATTTCTGGGCGCATGATCATCACTACTACGGCTATAGGGTCCATCGTCTTCCTCCGCGCTATAGAAGGGTAACATATTGGGGTGTAGAGTACTGCATCTACGATGGAATTTACTACAGACCTTATGGTGACATATTCGTTGTCTGTCGTCCTCCTTTCGGAGTATGCATTGACCGGGCAATTTCAGACTTGGCTTTTGCTTCGGTTCGCTTTGCCTACTACAACAACACCTACAGGATGTACCGAGCTATTGATGCCAACAACCGTATCATTGAAGAGCAGAATCGTATCATTGCTCAGAACAATGCCACTATCGCTGCACAGAACAATGCATTTGCCCTTAATTCCACGAGAGCCAACAACGCTTATTCTCTTGCAGACAGACTTGGCCTCGTTCAGAGTTACGCCTACGCCAACCAACCGTACTACTATCAAGACGGAGTTTTCTACATTGTTAACTCCAACGGCCAGTACGAAGTCATTGTCCCTCCATCAGGTGCCTTGGTAGAGGATCTCCCAGATGATTACGACACAATCACCATGGACGGCTTGGATTTCTACAAAGTAGATGACACGGTTTATAGGTTGACCCTTGTTGAAGGGAAACCTTATCTGGAAGTGCTCGGTCAGATGTACGGAAAGCTGGCCAATCAGTACAATTATTATTCGAACAGGACTGCCTCCTACAACAGTCTTTACTAACAAGTTACTCGTAATGGACAAACTCAAGCAACTATTTGAAGAATACACAGGTCAGAAAGTGAACGATGCGGAGGAATTAAACTCCTCCGGAAGCAATAGGAGATATTTCCGTCTTAAAGGCGGGAATATCTCTATTATTGGTGTCATTGGTACGAACCGCGACGAGAACAACGCCTTCGTCAGCCTTAGCGCACACTTCCTCAGTAAAGGAATTAAAGTGCCTAAGGTGCTGGCTGTCAGCGAAGACAGAATGCGCTACATTCAAGAGGATCTTGGTGATGACCAACTTTATAATGTGGTCAGTCAGGGACGTGAGAGCGGTGAATATAGTTCTTACGAGTGTCGTCTATTGTGCCATGCAATGGAGATGTTGCCGAAGCTTCAGTTCAAGGGAGCCGAGGGACTTGACTGGTCAGTATGCTACCCAGAACCAGCGTTCAACGAGCGGATGATCCTCTTTGACCTGAACTATTTCAAGTACTGCTTTCTGAAGGCTACTGGACTAGAATTTAATGAAGTGAGACTTCAGGACGATTTCGAGAGACTGAAGTTTGACCTTATGCAGGACATGGGCGAAACCTTCATGTACCGAGATTTCCAGGCGCGTAACGTTATGATGAAGGACGGGGAACCGTACTTTATTGATTTTCAGGGTGGACGTAGGGGGCCGATTTACTACGATGTGGCTTCATTCATTTGGCAGGCTAAATCCCGTTACCCTGAGAACCTGCGTAAGGAGATGATTCAGACTTATCTAAGAGCTTTGAAAGGCTTCACGGAGGTCAACGAGGAACATTTCAATGAACGGCTCCGCTTATTCGTCCTCTTTAGGACACTTCAGGTACTGGGAGCCTATGGTTTCAGAGGCTATTTCGAAAAGAAACCTCATTTCCTTGCAAGTGTCCCTTATGCTTTGAGCAATCTTCGCCGTCTTCTTCAGAAGCCTTTCGAGGATTATCCTTACTTGAACGAGATTCTTACTAAGCTTACAACGATGTCTCAGTTCAACAACATTGCGGAGGACAAACGTCTTGAAGTGAAGGTGTTCAGTTTTGCCTACAAGAAAGGAATCCCAGTTGACACGACCGGTAACGGTGGCGGCTATGTGTTCGACTGCCGGGCAATCAATAATCCAGGGAAGTACGAGCATTACCGTCAGTTCACCGGCTTGGACAAAGAAGTCATCACGTTTCTTGAGGATGACGGAGGGGTGACAAAATTCTTGAATAATGTCTATGAACTAGTGGATAATCATGTCAAGTGCTTTATCGAACGGAAGTTCACTCACCTTCAAGTCTGCTTCGGATGTACCGGTGGGCAGCATCGTTCCGTCTATTGTGCGGAACATCTGGCGCAGCATCTGGCTGACAGGTTTGACATAAAGATCACGGTTTCCCATAGGGAACTAGACATTGAGAAGATTCTGTAGATGAAAGCGATGATTTTCGCAGCGGGTCTTGGTACAAGACTTAAGCCGATCACTGACACGCTCCCGAAAGCCTTGGTCCCTATCAATGGAAAGCCCCTTCTTTATCATGTAGTTACGAAGCTTAAAAATGCGGGCATTTCTGAGCTCGTGATAAATGTCCATCATTTCCCAGATTCTATCATTGGCTATGTCCACGAACAGGATGATTTTGGAGTTAATGTCCGTTTTTCAGATGAGAGGGATTTCCTTAGGGAGACAGGAGGAGGAATTGAGTATGCACGCCCATTACTAGAAGGAGGACCATTCATTGTCCATAATGTTGACATTCTTTCGGACTTGGATTTGAAATGGTTTGTCTCTCAAGCGCACCCAGATGCATTGTCCAACATCTTAGTAAGCAATCGTAAGACGCAAAGGTACTTCTTGTTTGATGACCAGACAAGGCTAGTCGGTTGGACTAACCTCGCAACTGGAGAAGTTAAAAGTCCCTACGGAGACATAGATCCTAGCAGATTTCGAAAATATGCCTTTGCAGGTATCCACTGTGTCTCAGATAGGATATTCAAGGTGTTTGATGAGGATGGTTGGGATGGACGTTTTTCTATAACTGACTTTTACATTAAAGAATGCGACAAACATCCGATTTATGGAATCGTGCCGGATGATTTGCATATTCTGGATGTGGGTAAGATTGACAGCTTGTCCGAAGCTGAGGAATTTTGTAAAAACACACTTAAAAACAACTGATATTATGGCAAAAAGTAAGTTTTGGTCCGAGTTCAAGGACTTTGCGATGAAAGGTAATGTGATCGACTTGGCAGTCGGTGTAGTTGTCGGAGGAGCTTTCGGCAAGATTGTCACTTCATTAGTGAATGACATCATCATGCCGTGCGTTGGTGTCCTGATTGGAGGTTTTGATTTCACCAACCTTAAAATTGTACTCCATAAGGCTGTTATGGATGGTGCAGAGGTAGTAAAGCCTGCCGTTACCTTGAACTACGGTAATTTCATTCAGGAAACTGTGAACTTCTTGATAATCGCTTTTTGCATATTCCTAGTCATTAAGGGATTGGCTAAATTGCACAGAAAGAAGGAAGCCGCTCCTGAAGCTCCTGCCGCACCTGCACCTAAGCCTGAGGATGTGGTTCTTCTTGAGGAGATTCGAGACCTTCTGAAGGAGAAGAAGTAACGATCTCTTTGAACCTCTTCGGAGAGCAGCCTACGGCTTCTTTGAAATATTTCCCGAAAAAGGACTGGTTCGCGAAATGCAAGGCCTCGCTCACTTCTTGAATGGTGTAATTGCCACTCTTGAGCATTGTCTTTGCATCCTTGATGACAAAATCGCGGATCCAGTCCTTTGCATGTTTGCCGGATTCCTTGTAAATCATCTGGGCAAAGTATTTCGGAGAGATGTACAATTGTCTGGCGTAGAATTGGATGCTTCTTTCGAAAGTGTAGTTTTGGCTGACTTCAATAAGAAAACGTCTCAACAATTCGTTGCTTCTCCATTTTGTCACAGGGTGGATTATCTCCTTGTTCTTGTTGGCTATTCTTGCCGAAAGGTAACTAGCAAGCATGATTGAAGCTCCTTCCAGAGCCTCTTTCTTGAACATATCGCTCTCATAGAGGATAATGTTTTTAACTGTCCCGAAAAAGGACACCATTCTCTTGCTCTCTTCTTTCGTAAGTGTCAGAATGCTTGGCTCATATAGTGAGTTTCTCAAGAATCTTGTACTGCTATAGGTGAATTTCATAAGGCTGCTGTCCGGCATAATCGAGACGGAAATAGCCTTGAAATCATTGCTTATGACTATTTTTTCAGCAATGTTACCGAGGCTGACCATGAATATGTCGTTTTCTTTTATAACATATTCATTGCCTGAAACTCTAGTTCGTGCCTCGCCTCCTAGGCAAAGGAATATCGCGGTGAATCGCATCTTCGCAGGGAGAGACGGAAAACTCTTGATTTTTCTCGGCCATTCCTCATCTATGGTGTCATTCAGGAAGAGTTGTCCGTCATATTCAGTCAACCCAGGAAAGTCTCTGAGAAGTTTAATGTCGAAGTTGTTGATTTTCTTGAATTTATCCATAGTGGAAATGTTTGTCTAACACATACATGTAATTAGCTGGGATGGACAAAATATTCAGGACATCACTTTTCTGAATATCTTGAATCCTAGGATGGCAACAGTTATGCTCATAAGCGGGCTGATGATGTTGAAAAAGCAATATGGAAGGTAAGTAAGCGTTGGAACACTCAGGATTGTGGCTTGTGTCATTCCGCAACTGCTCCAAGGGAATAGTGGAGAGGTAACTGTCGCGGAATCCTCAACTGCACGGCTGAGCAACCTGTCCTCATAGCCTTCCTTGTCGTAGATGTCCTTGAACAAGCTAGATGTCAGGATGATGGCAAGGTACTGATCGGACACGATGCCGTTCAGAGCCGTACCTGTCACTACTGTTGATGTCACAAGGCTAACCCTGCGTTTTGCCATTGGGAGAATTATTGAGGCTAAGTGATGAAGCATTCCACTAGCCTTCATGGCAGCTCCGAAGCACATCGCGCAGATTATCAGATAGACAGTGTTTAACATTCCGATCATTCCCTTGGAGGCGACAAGCTGGTTTACTTCCGGATTGCCTGTGTCAACAGAGACGGAGTTGTAGATTGACTCTATTGTGCCTGTGAACAGAATCTTTGCCTGTGATTCTGTTCCGGATATTCCAGCACCGATTTCTCTAATTATGTCTGGTTGGAAGATTAGTGCTGCAACTGCTGCAAGCAGGGTTGATAGGCCTAAGACTATCAGTGCAGGCAACCGTCGCGCAATCATTATCGCGGTCAGTGCAGGAACAATCATAAGCCATGGAGTAATGTTAAACTTAGCTTTGAGTACGTTGGTATATTCATTAACTAGGTTTGCATCATTCCCCGTGTGAGAGAGCCCAAGGATTAGGAATATGATCAAAGTGATCACGATGGACGGTACCGTTGTGTACATCAGATAACGGATGTGTTTGAACATCGGAACTTTGTTCATTGAGGACGCCAACACAGTGGTGTCTGACAAGGGGGAGATTTTGTCACCGAAATATGCCCCGGAGATGATTGCTCCAGCGATCACACCATCGCTGAATCCTTCTGCCTTACCTATTCCCAAAAGTGCTACACCGATTGTCGCAATAGTTGTCCAGGAACTACCTATCATGACCGAAACAAGGGCGCAGATGACACATGCGGTAAGAAGGAACACTTTGGGACTTATGATTTTGACTCCGTAGTAGATGAATGTAGGGACTATTCCACTCATTGTCCATGTGCCAGAAATTGCCCCTATAAGAAATAGGATGACTATGGCTGTAGTCACGTCTCCGATGTTGTTCTTGATCTCTTCCTCAAAGACTTCCCATGGAACTTTGAACAGCCACATTGCTAGCCAAATTGCTATCCCGGCAGAAAACAACAACGCAACCTGGCTGGCTCCGAGAATAGCATCACTTCCGAAAATGCTGATGTTCAATGCTAAGAACACTATCAGGACAAGAATAGGAATTAGGGAAATTCCCATTCGGTACATTGTGATTTTCTTCATTATAATAAGTCCGTTTTCAAAATCGAGTGCAATTTAATCTTTTTTTTTGCATTTTTGCGCAAGAATTAACAAGGTCTGGATTTAGTTGACTGTAAAAAATAAATATAAGGTATGAAACAGATGAAAAATTTCAAGATTGTTTTGGCAGTTGCGGCCTTGGTTGCCGCTTCGCTGTCTTCTTGCTCCAAACTTGATGACGGGAATGAATGGCTAGGTACTCCGAACGCTCTCGTAACTGTAAAGACAAATGGAGCGGACACCTATTTCCAACTGGATGAAAAAACCACCCTTGAACCTAAGGGATGGAGCAATCCTTTCAAACGTGAGGTAAGGGCGCTGCTCCGCTATGAAGAGAACAAGGAGGCTAGCCGCCTGTACTCCAAGACGGTAAAGGTCGTTTGGATTGACTCGTTGCGTACGAAACCAGCTGTCCCTTATGATGAGGATTTTAAAAACGCTAAAGATGATGGTGGGCTGTACATCTACGATGATTGGGTTACATGCTGTGAGGATGGTTATCTTACCCTTCACTTCGCATCATGGGTCGGGCAGAGCTATTCCATGGAAAAGAAAGTCCACTATCTCCATCTTGCTATTGATCCGGAGACTTTGGATCTTTACCTTAGACATGACAGGAACGGAGATAATGAATATGGTGCTCCGGCAGATGGCTTCATAGCTTTCAAGATTGATGATCTTCTTCCTAATGTCAAAGATGGCGAGACTTTGACCTTGCACTGGAAAGATTATGACGGAGACAGATCTGCCAAGGTGAAGTACTCCTCGCGTTTTTCTTTACCACAGGAGTCGCAAGTTCTTGACTGATAAATGATTTTCCTTGTCTGTTCGGGATGGGGACGCTGACTGGAGACATAGAAAGGACTCTTGTCGAACAGGCAAGGAATGGTGACCGTACCGCGATGAAGCAGATATACGACTGCTACTCTAGGTATCTTGCGGCCACTTGTTCCCGTTACATTCCGAATGAAGGTGACTTGCGTGATGTCTTACAGGACAGTTTTGTCAAGATTTTTTCGTCTTTAGACAAATTTGACTATCGTGGGGAAGGCTCACTTAAGGCGTGGATGAGGCAGATTACCGTCAATGAAGCATTGAAGCTGATCCGTAAGCGGAAGCGATCTGACACTGTTGAATACAAATGGGATCTTCCTGACAAAGAGGAGGAAGAAGAGCCGGATGTAGGGAAAGTTCCTCCCGAAGCTATCCAAAGAATGATTCAAGCTTTACCAGAAGGCTATAGGACGGTGTTAAACCTGTATGTCTTTGAGCAGAAGAGCCACAAGGAGATAGCAGAGTTGATGGGAATCTCTGAAAGTACTTCGGCATCTCAACTTCATAGGGCACGGGCTATTTTATCAAGACAGATACGAGATTACATGAAAAGAATGGAGGCGACATTATGAGTGATAATGATTGGCTAAAAGACTTAGAACGAAAAATGAATGACTACGAGGAACCCGCACCGAAAGGACTGTGGGAGGACGTTGAGTCATCTCTTTTTCCTAAGGCAAAACGTGCTCCAGTCATTGCTCCGATTTTTTGGCGCTCAATGGTGGCAGCTGCAGTCGTGGCACTTGGTGTCTTTGTTGGCCTTCGTTTTTTTGATTCCGGAACTGACAGCACGTTAGACAACTCACAGAGAATCTTGGCCTTAGATCAGCCTTCTTCAGCCATTTCAAACGAAGGCCAAGATTCTTCTGTTGAGGTATTGATGCCCGAAGCGGACGTTAAGACGTCCTCCGTTGACGTTAAACTCATAGGCAAACGTCCATCCAGTCATCTTGTCGCTCAGGCAAATAGTCTGGCAATTGAGGAAGAACCCTCTCAGCCTGAGCCTATCCATGAAGAGGAAATGGTCGAGATCTCTCTTGATGTTCCAGACGCTAAGGACGTTCAGGGAACAGTCTCTGATCATTCCAATCATTTTGACCATGAAGGTGAAGATTGGTCGAACTACATTTCAGCTTCTGATGAGTCTCGTGGAAAAGTTGAAAGTAAAGCAGTTTTGGAAATGTCTTTTTCTGGAACACCTTCTGACAGCCATCGTGAATGCGCTTATGATCTCCAGATGTTTTACCGTGGATCCTCACCGGCATCAGCTCCTAGCCTGACAGGTGGAACAGGAGACAATATCGGGGATGACGCAATGATTCAAACTAGAGGAATAGCACCAGATAATACCTTGAACTCAACAACTGTCATTTCTAAATCAGACCATAAACGTCCTGTCAGATTTGCTTTGACCGTCAACTATCCACTAGGTCGTAGATTCGGGATTGAGACGGGCGTTGCATTTACGACTCTTCGTAGCACGTTTACTAATGAGGTTGGTAAAACAGTCTCACAGACTGAGCAGACATTGAGGTACGTAGGGATCCCATTGAACGCATCGGCATTTCTTCTGGACGCTAAATGGGTTTCCCTCTATTTGAGCGCTGGAGGAATGGTTGAAAAGTGCGTCTCTGGCAGTCTTGCGACATCTGATATGCTTTCCGGAGTCATGCAAGGAGAAGTGGTGAAGACTAAGGTGAATGATAAGGGCTTACTGTGGTCATTAAATGCTTCTGCCGGCATTCAAGCCAACATTTCCAAGAATTTTGGTATCTATGTGGAGCCAGGCCTAAGTTATCATTTCGATGATGGATCTGATCTTCAGACGATTTACAAGGAACGCCCGTTGGACTTCATGATGACATTCGGAGCCAGAATCACATTCAAATAATGCGCTAGCCATGTCTGCCATTTTCGAGGTGGCATGATTCTTACCTGATAATTTTTAACGGTGGCGTCAGCCATCGTTTTTTCGTTTTGAATATATTAGAGTATTTATCAAAATTTTTGATACAATATTGAAAAGATATTCATATATTTGCCGAAAAGTTGAATAAGTATGCTTTGATATGAAAGGTAAAATTGAACGGCAAAGGATAATTAAAGAAGTTATCAAGGATAACAAGATCCCTAATCAAGAAGAGCTATCCATGTTCTTGAGTCAGCGTGGGCTTTTTGTTGCTCAGGCCACACTTTCTAGAGACATCCGTGAATTGAACATCACGAAGATTCATGATGGCAACGGCTACTGCTACAGTCTTCCCCAGCCAGGAATGTTGCGAAGCATACTACGTGATTCCTCCATGAGCTCTGAAAGCATCGACAGCATTGAGTTCTCTGGCTCTATGGCTGTGATTAAGACCAGACCTGGCCATGCCGGAATGATAGCTTCAATTATTGATGAAAACCATTTCTCTGAAGTGATGGGCACCCTAGCAGGTGATGACACTATTCTGCTTGTGTTGAGAGAAGGTTTTTCGCACGATTCCGTTGTGAGTTCCCTTTCTGGGTTGTTCAAGGGGATTGGCAACAAAAGGGTAAATTAGAAATATATTAACGAACTTTTCAAACAATGACTCAGGACGAATTGACTGTTGAGGTCGCTTCGGAGAAGCACCTCATTTATGTCGATGAGATTCTAAAGACTATAGAGGATGCGGCTAAAGTTAGAGGAACTGGCATCGCGAAGAGAAAGCCAGAGTATGTCGCACAGAAAATCAAAGAAGCTAAGGCAGTGATTGCTCTAAAAGGAAAACGGTTTGCTGGTTTTAGTTATATCGAGACTTGGGAACACAAGCAGTATGTGACTACCTCAGGACTCATAGTACATCCTGATTTCCGTGGCCTTGGTCTAGCGAAAAGGATCAAAGATTTGACTTTTTCGCTGGCACGCACACGGTGGCCTCACGCGAAGATATTCAGTCTCACCAGCGGTGCTGCTGTGATGACGATGAACACACAATTGGGCTACAAGCCTGTGACTTTCGCGGAGTTGACCAGCGATGAGGCCTTTTGGAAGGGCTGTGATGGCTGCATCAATGTGGATGTGCTGAAGCGAACTGACAGGAAGTACTGCATCTGCACCGGAATGCTTTTCGATCCGGAGGAGCACCTCCCAGCGAAAATACCTCAGGAAGTCCTCGAACGCATCCGGAAGATCGATGAGGCCGAAAATGACAACAAAAAGGATTAATGAATATGGAAAAGAAAAAGGTTGTGGTCGCCTTCAGCGGCGGCCTTGACACATCATTCACGGTGATGTACCTCGCCAAGGAAAAAGGCTATGAGGTTTACGCAGCCTGTGCGAACACCGGTGGATTCAGCGCCGAGCAGCTGAAAGACAATGAGAAGCACGCCTACGAACTGGGCGCCAAGGAATATGTCACCCTTGACGTGACGAAGGAATATTACGACAAGAGTCTCCGTTACATGATCTTCGGCAACGTGCTGAGGAACGGAACGTATCCGATCTCGGTCTCCTCCGAGAGGATATTCCAGGCCATGGCGATCGCCCGCTACGCCAAGTCGATCGGTGCTGATGCCATAGCTCACGGATCGACAGGAGCCGGCAACGACCAGGTCCGTTTTGACATGACGTTCCTCGTGATGGCTCCGGGAATTGAGATCATCACCTTGACAAGAGATATGGCGCTTACCCGCCAGTTTGAGGTCGATTACCTCAATGAGCATGGCTTCAAGGCCGATTTCAAGAAACTTAAATATTCCTACAACGTTGGCCTTTGGGGCACGTCCATCTGTGGCGGTGAGATTCTGGACTCCACCCAGGGACTCCCGGAGGATGCCTATCTGAAGCAGATCACCAAGGAAGGCTCCGAGATCATCGCGATCGAGTTCGACAAGGGCGAGATTGCTGCTGTGAACGGTGAGAAATTCGCTGACAAAGTCGCAGCCATTCAGAAGATCGAGTCCATCGCGGCTCCGTACGGCATCGGCCGTGACATGCACGTCGGGGACACGATCATCGGCATCAAGGGACGTGTCGGTTTCGAGGCCGCTGCTCCGATGCTGATCATCGCTGCCCACAAGTTCCTTGAGAAGTTCACCCTCAGCAAGTGGCAGCAGTACTGGAAGGATCAGGTTTCCAACTGGTACGGAATGTTCCTGCACGAGAGCCAGTACCTTGAGCCTGTGATGAGGGACATTGAGGCGATGCTTGAGAGCAGCCAGAGGAACGTGACCGGCAAGGTGACGATGGAACTTCGCCCGTGGTCGTTCTCCACCGTTGGTGTGGATTCCCCTTGTGACCTTGTCAAGACCAAGTTCGGGGAATATGGCGAGATGCAGAAAGGCTGGACTAGCGAGGATGCCAAAGGCTTCATCAAGGTCACATCCACCCCTCTCCGTGTCTACTACACCGCCCACAAGGACGAAGGCGAGCAACTGGAAAAGGAATTGTAATTGTAATTGTAATTAATAGATGAATGTTTCACCCAACTTCGGAGGTACGAAGTGCCGACAGGGCCTCCCAGCGAGGGAGGCGGTGGAGGGTGGCGCTCCCACCGGGAGCTGTCGCGAAGCGACTGAGGGGTGAAATGATAATTATTTATGAAATAAATGATTATAAATGAGTATATACGTGTCGGAATCGTAGGGGCCGCTGGCTACACTGCCGGTGAGCTTCTGCGGATTCTGACCAATCATCCGAACGTTAAGGTGGTCTTTGCGCAGAGCGGAAGCCACGCAGGCGAACCGGTGTGGTCAGCCCATCAGGATCTGTTGGGGGAGACCGACTTGAAGTTCAGCGCTGATGCACCAGTGGAACAGGTCGATGTGATATTCCTTTGCTCCGGACATGGAAAGTCCAAGGGTTTCGTGCATTCGCTGCCTGAAACCTACAAAGGTGCCATCATCGACCTCAGCAATGATTTCCGTCTGGCCGCAGATTCAGAGGACTTTGTCTATGGTCTTCCGGAAGCGTTCAGAGACAAGATCAAGGGCTCCAAGCACATCGCCAATCCTGGATGTTTTGCTACCTCGATTCAATTGGCGCTCCTGCCGATGGCAAAGGCCGATAAGTTGCCTGAGATCCATGTGACAGGAATAACCGGTTCAACCGGTGCGGGTCAGGCTCCGTCCGAGACAACGCATTTCAGTTGGAGAGCGAACAACCTTTCCATCTACAAAGCGTTCACTCATCAGCACCTGGGCGAGATAGGGGAGACCCTCCACACCCTTGCACCGAGCTTTGGCGGAGAACTGAACTTTGTCCCGGTCAGAGGCGACTTCACCAGAGGAATCCTGGCTTCGGTCTATTTTGACTGTGATCTTTCCGAGGAGGATGCCATTGCTCTGTACAAGGATTACTACAAGAACGAGCCTTTCGTCCATGTCATCGACACGAATCCGGACCTCAAGATGGTCGTGAACACGAACAAGTGTGTGCTGAATGTACGCAAGCACGGACGCAAGCTCCACGTTGTAAGCATTATCGACAATCTTGTCAAAGGCGCTTCCGGTCAGGCTGTCGAGAACATGAACCTCATCTTCGGCCTTCCGGAGGACACAGGACTTCATCTTAAAGGCACACGGTTTTAGAGGTCACTTCGACAAGCTCAGTGACCACCCTATTCCGGTCGCTGAGCCTGTCGAAGCGCCCGGAACAAACAAAAAATAAAGACAATGAACTTATTCGACGTATACAGCCTCTTTGACGTAACCCCCGTCAAAGCCAAAGGCACCAGAATCTGGGATGACAAAGGTCAGGAGTACCTTGACCTCTACGGCGGCCATGCCGTCATCTCAGTCGGCCACTGCCACCCTAAATACGTGGCCGCCATCACCGACCAGCTGAACAAGATCGGCTTCTACTCCAACAGCGTGAAGAACCCGCTTCAGGTCGAACTTGCCCGAAAGATCGGAGAACTCTCCGGCCTTGAGGACTACTCCCTCTTCCTGATCAATTCAGGGGCGGAAGCCAACGAGAACGCCCTCAAACTGGCCTCTTTCCACACCGGGAAGGACAGAATGATAGCATTCAAAGGCGCCTTCCACGGAAGAACCTCCGGAGCTGTGGCCGTCACTGACAACCCGAATTATTCGGCTCCGTTCAACTCGCACCACAATGTCACCTTCCTGCCTCTGAATGACATAGAGGCCGTCAAGGCTGAACTTGCCAAGGGAGATGTTGCCGGAGTGATCATCGAAGGCATTCAGGGAGTCGGAGGAATCGTAATCCCTGACGACCAGTTCATGAAAGACCTGCGCCAGACCACCAAGGATGCCGGCGTTGTTCTGATCCTTGATGAAATCCAAAGCGGCTACGGCAGAAGCGGCAGATTCTTCGCCCACCAGTGGGCCGGAATCAAGCCGGACATCGTCACGATGGCCAAAGGTATGGCGAACGGTTTCCCCATCGGCGGAGTTCTGATCTCTCCTGAGTTCGAGGCCACAAAGGGGATGCTCGGTACGACTTTCGGCGGCAACTACCTTGCGATGGCCGCAGCGAACGCCGTCGCTGACATATTCAAGGAAGAGAATCTCGTCGCGAATGCCTTTGAGGTTGGTGAATATCTCAAGAACTCCATACCGTCCTCTCCGAGGATCAAGGAGGTACGTGGCCGCGGCCTGAAGGTCGGCATCGAATTCAATGAGCCGATCGCAGAGATCAGAGGCCGCCTCCTTTACGAAAAACACATATTCACAGGCGTTTCCGGCAAGAACATGATCCGCCTTCTTGCCCCGCTGACCCTCACCAAGGCGGACGTTGAGATATTCATTAACGCATTGAAGGAAGTATTATGAGAAGTTTTTTTCACGTTGGCGACATAGGCGACCTCGGCAAGGCGCTTGAGGAGGCGAAGCAGGTCAAGGCGACTCCGTTCGCCTGGCAGAACCTTGGCAAGAACAAGACGATCATTCTGATCTTCTTCAACAGCAGTCTGCGTACCAGACTGAGCAGCCAGAAGGCGGCTATGAATCTGGGAATGAACTCGATAGTGCTCAATGTCAACGGTGACAGCTGGAAACTTGAGACCGAGATGGGCGTGGTGATGGACGGTGACAAGCCGGAGCATCTGCGCGAGGCGATCCCGGTCATCGGCTGCTACTGCGACATCATCGGTGTGCGCTCGTTCGCCGGTCTGAAGGACAAGACCTTCGACTACAACGAGACAATACTCAAGCAGTTCATTGAATATTCCGGCAAACCTGTCATCAGTCTCGAATCTGCCACGGTCCATCCGTGCCAGGCCTTCGCGGACCTCATCACCATCAATGAATATAAAACCGTGGCTCGCCCGAAAGTGGTACTGACCTGGGCTCCTCATCCGAGGGCTCTGCCTCAGGCCGTGCCGAACTCGTTCGCTGAGTGGATGAACGCTGCCGATGTGGATTTCGTAATCACGCAGCCGGAAGGCTATGAGCTTGACCCTCAGTTTGTCGGCAAGGCTCGTGTGGAGTACGACCAGATGAAAGCCTTCGAGGGTGCGGACTTCATCTACGCCAAAAACTGGTCTTCCGTCTCGCACTATGGCCAGATACTCAGTCAGGACCGCTCATGGACCGTCGGCGCAAGGCAGATGGCCGTCACCAACAACGCCTACTTCATGCACTGCCTGCCGGTGAGAAGGAATATGATCGTGACCGACGAGGTGATTGATTCCCCTCGCAGCATCGTCATCCCGGAGGCCGCCAACCGTGTCGTCTCCGCCCAGGTTGTGATGAAGAGAATGCTGGAGGATCTACAGTAATTTTTGAGGAATATGATAAAGGATTCATTGAATATAATTAAGGTCGGGGGAGCGATTGTGGAGAATGAAGAGTCTCTTCAGGGGCTACTGATGTCGTTTTCAAGCCTAAAGGGCAGAAAGATTCTCGTGCACGGAGGCGGCAAGATCGCCACTGAGGTGGCTGCCAAGTTGGGCGTGGAGACTCAGATGATTGATGGCCGCAGGATCACCAGCGCGGAGATGCTGAAGGTCGTCACGATGGTCTATGGTGGACTTGTCAACAAGAATCTGGTAGCCCGTCTGCAAGCCCTTGGGGTCAACGCCATTGGTCTTACCGGTGCTGATCTTAACTTGATAATGAGTGTCAAGAGACCTGTCCAGCCGATTAATTTCGGCTACGTAGGCGACATCAAGTACGTCAACGCCAAGGCCTTGGAAAACCTTCTTGAGTCCGGTGCCGTGCCGGTTCTCGCCCCGCTGACCCACGACAAGGAAGGCTCGATGCTGAACACCAACGCTGACACCATCGCTTCGTCCGTCGCCCAGACCCTTGCCTCCGTCTATGACGTGACCCTGACATATTGCTCGTCCACCCCAGGCGTGATGAAAGACTTGAACGACCCTTCGAGCGTAATCCCGACCATTACCAGTTCCGATTTCGCCTCGATGGTCGCTGACGGCACCATCTCCGAAGGCATGATCCCGAAACTCCAGAACGCCTTCGAGGCCATCAACTCCGGAGTCTCCCGTGTCGTCATCACCTCAGCCTCAGCCCTCTCCTCCGGCACCACCATCATGGCCGACCCTGAGACCGACGACTAGTTTTTGTTCTGGCGCTGCCGTAATCAGCAAAGACTCTCAGCGACATTTTTGCATAATACTGCTACCCAAGAGTGCCAACGGACACCCTCGGGTAGCATTTTACCCCATAATCGTCGCTCAAGAGAATCAGTAAGCCACAACAAGATCATTTTTAGGCAATATCGCTCCCGTCGCAGTGAAATTTCACTATGACGGGAGCATTTTGGTGCGAAAACGTTCTTCCCGCCAACTAACCGCTCTTTACAAAGCTTGTGTAGGTGCGAGATTTCGTATGAGCGATTCTACACTGACAGATAGCCTTTCTCAAAGGCGGAAGGAAAGCGGAATTTGGATTCGCGGTCGGAGAATCTGACGGTGAGGTAATTGTCGTCTATGAATATGACCGTGCCGGGGCCGAGGCTTTTGTGGGTGACGGAATCGCCGGCCTTGATGTCATTCCACGTCTTGTGTGAAAATGCTTCTCCGGCAGAAGAACCGTGCCCCAATGTGGATTCGCCATCCTTTTCGGCCAAAGGCAAAGTCTTCTCCTGCCTGCCGGCCCTAGAGGCATCAGTGGTCAGGTTCTCTGCAGCACCGCATCGTCCCACGCGATTTTCCACATGCTCAGCCGCATCAGTGGGCAGGGTATCGTCGGCACAAGATTCATCGGCATCGATTAATCTGTTCTTCGTGGAGATGAACTTAAGGGAATCCACGGCTCTGCCTACCGCAGTCCCAACCTTGGAGGTGTCGACGACGGTGTCCCAAAGACCGACCATGGTGCCAGAATGCCTGTCGATGCCGGTATATTCAAGGGACGAGTCCTCGTAACGCTTGAACTTGTAGACAGCATCGTTCATCAGTTCGCTGTTGAAGACACCGAGACTCACGAGCAGGCTGAAATCCTTGAGGGTCAAGCCCGTGACCTTGCGGAAGAGTTCCGGCTCAAGCTGCTCGATGACGTCCTTGAGGCAATATTCCCGGAAATCGGTCAGGTACATGAACACCGGGATGCGGGTCGCGAATTTGATGAGTTTCTCCTGGATCTCCTTCCGCTTGCTCTTGAACTCCTTCTCCTCCTCGCTCAAACGCTTCTTTTCCGAGGCGGAGAGGTCATCGCCTTTTTCCTTCTTGGTGTTCTTGACGTGCTCGGACTTGTTGATGATGGTCTCGATGTCGGAGTTGAGGTTGCGGAAGCCCTCGATATTCATCAATGCCCTCATGGCCTCAGGGCTGTTCATCAGGCGCTGGAGGGTGGCGTTGTCCACATTGACCAGCACCGCGCTCTCCCAGCGTCGGGCGAGCAGGGTTGCTGTTGTTCCGCTCATGGCCATGTCCAGAACTCCGGCGGCGTCGATCTCCTTCATCGACGAGCCGTCGAAGGCCAGGATAGGCAGGAACTTGATGAACTCATCCACCTTCCTCTCCGGATTGGATTCGTGGACATTGAGCCGGCAGCTGTATTCGGCGACCTGCCTCAGCGCCCTGTTCGGAGCGAAATCAAAGACATAGCAGAAGGGCTTGAGGATGACCTCCTCCCCACGTTCGTCCTTTATGGTCCACGGGGACTGCACCCTGAATGCGGCCTGGAAATATGTCTCCGGAGAGGTCGTGTTTCTAAGCATCAGAATCCCCGTCCACGGCCTGACCGTGACTCCAGTGGAGAGTTTGCCGCAGGAGAGGGTGATGGTCTTGATACGCTGTGGGTCCTCCATGGCGTCATAGACCGGCTCCACAGCCTGAGCGCCCATCCCGGCCTCGCTGCCGGCCGCCACAACCACCTTGTAGTCATCGAAGAAACGGTTGCAGCGCTTCCTCAGAAGCCTGGACATGGCACGGCACGCCGCCACGGACGGCAGGAACCAGTAGGTGTGTTGGAGATAACTGAGCAAACGACTGTCGGAGAACGGCATAGGCGGTTTCTCCTTGCCCAGTTTGAGTTCCGTCACGATGGTCTCGGTGTAGGCGCCACGGATCAGATCCAGCCATTTCTGGACATGTTCCTCGTGCAGGAAATGGTCGTCCTCCGCCCTGAAGAACTCGTTCAGGTCAAACTCGTCGAACTCACCGCGGGAGGCAATCTCGCTGATGCTGTCCGGCAGCTGATAGGTCAGCATCACCATTTTGGGAAGCTGGGCGTAAGGGTTATGCCCTCCCTGCCATGCCTCCTTGGCGGCCTGTTCGTCCGAGTAGGTCCAGTTGAAGATCTGCTCCTCGATGAACTCTCCGGTGGAGATGGCCCGGAACGGCGTGCCCGAAAGGTAGAGGTAGGCCCCGGTGCGCAGCGGCATCAGTCCTTCGTCGTACATCTCCCTGGCCTCCAGCTCTCTTGCGTTGTCCGCATCCTCGGCGAGGATCTCGCCCATTTCCTCGGCCCGGCCCAACGCCGGGTCTTTCCTGTCGTAGAAGTTCCTGGCGTTCCTGCCCCACGCTCCGTAATGGTACTCGTCCAGAACTATGCAGTCCCAACCGACCGTCTGGATCCATTCGTTCGTGGCCTTTATGCCTCCGGCTGCATTCCTGCCCAGGACATCCTGAAAGGACGCGAAGCACACGAAAGGCCTGCCCTCATCGACACGGTTGAACTCCCGGTCATCCTGCTTTTGGCAGAACTGCCAGCCAGCGAAATCCTTGTGGGTCAGCAAATCCTCCTCCCAGGCGGTCTTGACGGCCGGCTTGAAGGTGAGGACAAGGATTTTTGTCCAGCCCATCCTGAGTGCAAGTTGGTAAGTGGTAAAGGTCTTGCCGAAGCGCATCTTGGCGTTCCAGAGAAAGTGCGGGGTCAGTCCCCGGTTGGCAGGGTCTTTCCTGAACGCGTTGAAATAGAGGGCGGTTTTCTCAACGGCCCGTTCCTGTTCCGGACGCATCTTGAAGTCCTCGGTCCTCTCAGTGATCCTGTCATTCCCCGCCACGGCGGCTGCGATGGCCTTCTCGACCGTTCCCACATCACAGATGCACCATTCCCCTTCTGGATTAGGAATATGCCCGTTCCGGAGAATGCTCCGGACCAAACGGTCATCGAACGTGGACCCGTCCTTGCGCATGGCAGGGCGCTCAAGGACAATCCGGTACCTCACGTGACTTGTCTGGTTCTGTTCCCGCGCGCGGATCTCCGCCGTGCGCGTGGTGTAGCCCACCTTGAGCCACCCCTTGTGGGCCGGATAGTCAACATGCTCATAGGCATAGATGGTAGGGGTCGCTGCGACCCTGCCACGGAGTAGATCTTTTGCCGCCATCTTTGCAATTATATTCGTGAATATGTTCGTGAATCAAACATAGGGGCTATTCCATCGGTCGGATCATGGATTCGATGAACGCGATCTCATCTTTGTCGAGGCCGTACTTCTTGTACAGCATCTCATCGGTCCACGGGTGCGAGAAGTCTTGGATCGGGACAAACTGGTAGACCTTTGACGATGCCATCTGGGACACTTTAGTCAAGAACACCATAAATCTGAAAAACCTTGTGTGAATATATGAAATAACATTTTTCGTTTCTTCCTCATTCTTAAATGGCCCAATTGCCACATATGTTTCTGTACAACAAGTACCTGGTTTTCCGAGAATTGGTTTACCTATTATTTGATGAGGATATGTATCACCCGCATTGTATGCTCGCGAAATAAAGATTTTGTAGTCGTATATCAGTTTTTGGTTTTGACCAACCTCATCTCTTGTAATATAGCCCACACCTCCATTTTGATATAGTGTAATGGCACCGTGAAAATTGGTTGATTTACCTTTCACGAATGTACGTAATCCAAATGGTCGTTGTGCACTCACGAGATGTTCCAATGTATTCTCCTCAAACGCAGTTACTTTCTTGTATATAGAAACTCCTTCTGCATAACGAATAAACACATCGCTGTTTTTCTCCTTCAGATAGCGTTCCGGCTGTTCTTTCACGGAATCACCGTTATGTGTAAAGATCTGGCACATTCCCTCATTGTCCCTATCCCACAAGAAATAACATACGCCTCCCTTGATTTCCACACCAGTACCGAAACAATCTGAGGCGTTAAGGAAGTCGTGCAGCACTCTTATGCGCTTATCCCCGATCATAGCCGACCGAAACTCGTCAAGTCCGCGGCCACCTCCATACCAACGTGCAGGAATAATCATCGACAAATATCTGGGCTTCAATCTCATGGCCTGATTGACAAAAAGGTTGTATATTGGCATCGCGCTGGCCTGCGCTCCACCATCGCTCAGTTGATAGGGCGGGTTTCCTATGATTACGTCAAACTTCATATTTCCAAAGAATTGATTGGGGTTGTCTGTGTGAATGAACATGTAGGCGTACTGCTCCGCCTCGGAGCCGCGGTCATAGACAGCCTGGGATGCACCGCAGTACTTGCATCTGCCGCTCTCCCATGCGTGAGAACGGTTGGAGTAAAGAATATTCCCGCCTTCCGTGTCGAACCGGGAGACGCTGAAATCCCCGTTGGCGAATCTTGAGCAGTAGAGCGAGCGGCGGGAAAGATAGGATGTCAGCTCTGTGACAGCGATGCCAAAGACCTGATTGTGAAGAATATGATCGATCCGGCTCTGGCGATCGGGGATATTCCTTTCCAACCCTTTGTCCAGCCGCTTGACAATCTCGCGTAGAAAGACTCCGCTCTTGCTGAACGGATCCAGAAACTTTGTGTCCGGACTTCGGAAGAGTTCCTGCGGAAGAAGGTCGAGGATGCGGTTCGCCAGTTCCGGCGGGGTGAAGACCTCGTCGTTGCTCAGGTTCGCCAGGCAATTGAGGACGTCGGGATTATAGTTGTTTGTCGCCATAGGTCTGCGCGTTTATATTCAGGAAATGGACAGGAGCGAATGTCTCCACGGGGATGTCCGAGAAGAGGCCGTCGCTTTCATATTCACCGACCAGGTAGGAGAACTCGTAGTCACGCCGGTTGACTTTGTCGCCTCCGATGAAGCTCCATTCGCTGATGTGGATCCATTCGTCGGGTTTGTCCGCGCGTCTGTAGGTGAGTGCGTCGCCGTGGATGATGTTCTTGGAGAGGATGTAGCGGACGGACTCGATGCAGGAGTCTTTGCACTTGGATTTGAAAAGCCTCCGGTACTGCTGCGTGAAGTAGTTCAGGAGCCTTTCCCGACAGGCGGTGGTGTTGTCGGAGAGAATCTCGATCCCGTAGATGCTGGAGACTGCCCAGACGGCGTCATGCTCGTACTGGATTTGGGAATATTGCCGGGCTTTGACGCGGGCCTCGCAGACCGCGAGTTTGCGGCTGAGAATCTCGATGAGGAAGTTCCCGTCACCGCACGCCGGCTCCAGGAAACGGGAGTCGATCCGCTCCGTCTCCGGCTTCACAAGGTCGAGCATCGCATTCACCTCACGGCGATTCGTGAACACCTCACCGTGAGCTGACACCCGTTCCTTGGACTTGATCTGGGTGGCCATTCTGCGCTTTCGTTGTACACAGGCGACTTATTCGAGGCGGGATTTCTGAGGACACAAAAGGCGCAGGTAATCCTTACCCACGCCTGAGGTCCTGAGATACACCTACCAACTGAATAAGTCTTACCTACGCCAAAGCGCAGGCACTTACTGACTTATCCGGTGTTGGTTTTTGAAATTTCTCAGGTTTCAGGCAACCGAATAAATAGCTTGTGCTAGTTATTATATTTCCACAATGCTCTTTCGAACCATTGCAGCCACAAACTTACATAAAAATCTTCGATTTTCACTCCAGCCGCACAAGAAAGAAACAATTTCAGTGTGAATCTTCCCAAAGACACCACAAGAATCTAGAGAGTGACCAAAAGAATATCATTCTTTCTTTCGAATTCTCTTGACAAAATGAAAAAACATCCTTAAATTTGCAATGGCTAATGATATTTGGAAAAAGGAAAGTAAAAGCAAGCATCTTTTCCCTAAAAGGGATGCTTGCTTTTTGTTTTTATTGTCACATACCGAGGGGGTACTACAAAACAAGGACGGCTGTTCTCTCAACTTTTTCATTATTATATCATTTAGCCAAATGAGAACAAGCCCATATCTTGTGATAGTCGCCATTGAGGTGGGGATTATCAGACTTGTCAGGGTACGAGCCTACAGGCGAGTGCGTTTCGGCAAGGTTGAGAGAGTGCGAAGCCACTACAGACGTCTTTAGGGTGATTTCTGTAGTCATTTCTCGCTCTGAGCCGTAAGGCTCTCCGCTTCACCCCTCGGTTTTTATCCGTATTCCATCAACCTTCGACTATTTTGCCGCTTCATTTTCGGGGTCAGCCATGCCGTAGCCTTTGCTGAGTTGCCCCATAGTTTGTCCGGTGAAAGCCTTGCTGGCCGGACACATGGACTTGATTCCGAAAAGGTCACAGATCTTATCTGAACACCTCCACGCTCGCTTCGGATCGGGTCATTGCGGTCACGCCACCATATACTACGTGCAATTGGTCTGGCTTGGCACCCGAATACTTCGACCAGTATTTCAGTCCGTCCAAGAACGACTCATTGAATGTCTCTGCTGACTTTATCTCAAATGCGTCCTCTTTGTCTCCGTCTCTGTAAATCATATCCACCTCGTTGCCTGCACTGTCTCTCCAAAAAGAAACAGAAGGTTCGATTATCCCTTTATTGAAATCATTCTTGATAAAATCCGCCAAGACCATATTCTCAAAAAGATTACCCCTAAGGTAGTGAGTGTTCATTTGAGTCTCAGTTTTTATCTCCAGAAGAGAAGCTGCGAGTCCTGTATCATAGAAATACAACTTAGGTGTCTTCACCAGACGCTTTGAATAGTTCTTATGGTCTGGCTTAAGAAGGAATATGATATAGCTTGACTCCAGTATGGAGAGCCAAGCGTCAACAGTTGGCACTGATATTCCACAATCATTCGCCAGCGAAGATTTGTTCAGAAGCTGTCCGATTCTTGCCGCGCAAAGTTTTATGAATCTGATGAATTTGCCGAGATCAGTAATATCCTTGATGTTTCTTACATCGCGCTCGATGTAAGTGTTGATGTAATTCGGATAATAATCGGTCGGTGAAATACCTTTGTCATAAAGACGCGGGTAGCACCCGTTAAGCAGTTTCGCGTCTGTGGATTCAGGGAATATACCACCGTCTTTCATCTCTTGCCTTGAAAAAGGGAGGAGGTGGAGCAATCCCACCCGACCGGCCAGGGATTGGTCCACGGCTTCCATAAGTTGTAAATTCTGCGAACCAGTGAGAATGTACATTCCATCTTTCCCTGCGTCATCACTATGCGTCTGAAGATAGGAGAGCAAGGACGGGACCCTTTGAACCTCATCAATGATGGTCTTGTCCGGATAAGTCGAAATGAAACCGCGTGGATCGTTCTCCGCGAAAGCCCGATTGTCCAAGTCCTCCAAAGACACTTTCCTGTAATCAGGAAACGCATCTTTTGCAAGTGTTGTCTTACCTGATTGTCGAGGACCGGTAATCACCACGAATGGATACTGGTTTGAAAGCGCTATGGCTTTCTGCTTCATTGCTCTTAATATCATACGCACAAATTTCTTGCAAATTTAAGATTTGATTTTATGATTTGCAAGAAATGACTCGGAGTAAGGTCGTTTTACACTTCCGGTGCGAGGCGGCTGAGGAACGAGCTGCGGAGGAAACGGATCTTGCCATCAGCGAAGCGGACCTTGCAGGAACCGGTGTTGGTGATCTCAAGGACTTCGCCTTGGCCGAAGATTTTGTGGAACACGGTGTCTCCGACGGTGATGCTGTCGGCTCTTTCCACATCATCAGGACTGTCATCTGCCTCGTTCAGGTTCTCTTTGGCGATCTGCTCCTGAAGCCTTCGCCAAAGAGCTTCATCCATGGCACCTTCCGTGACGAAGAGGGCACGCTTTATCTCAGCGATGAACCTTGACGGAAGCTTTTGCTGCTGAGCCTGAACGTCGTAGCCTTCAGACTCGGTAAGAAATAGACATTTCTCAGCCCTCGTCGCAGCGACGTACATCAGCCGCCTTTCCTCCTCAAGAGCCGTTCTCTTGCGCTCGCGGATGCTTCTTGCGTTCGGGAATATCCCATCGCTCAGCCCGATGATGAAGACGTACGGAAACTCCAGCCCCTTGCTCTGGTGGATGGTCATGAGCCTGACTTTGTTCGTCTCTTTCCGGTAGTCAGCGTTGGTGTAGAGGGCGATGTCCTGAAGGTAGTCATAGAGCGGAAGCTGCTCCCACTCCGTGTGCTCGCTTTCGTAAAGCCTTATGGAATCAACCAGTTCCGTGATGTTCTCCAGACGCTGCTCGTCATTGTCATCGCGATATTCCTGCTTCAGTCCGGTCTTTTCAAGAATATATTCAAGCATCGAGCAGACTCCCATTGAATATGCCCTTGAGCGGCATTCCTCGATCAGCGCCACGAACTCGTGAAGCGCGTCACGGTTCAGTTTCGGATCTTCGATGTGGTTCTTAAGTGCCTGATAGAGAGTCGTCCCTTCCTGAGAAGCGTAAGCAGTGATGAGTTCGAGCGTAACCTTGCCGACCTTTCTGGACGGAGTGTTGATCACCCGCTCGAATGCAAGGTCATCATCCGATGCGACAAGCCTCAGATAACTGATGCAATCCTTGACCTCCATCCTTTCGAAGAACCTCACTCCTCCCCACATCACGTACGGGATGTTCGCGCGGATGAGCGCCTGTTCGATGAACCTAGAAAGATGCGCCGCACGGAACAGCACCGCGAAATCTGAATATGCCGCCTCGCCACCGTCTATTCTCCGAATGATTTCCTGACAGACCCACTGCGCTTCCTGCCGCTCGTCTGTGGCGTGGAAATGAATGATCTTCTCTCCTTCACCCCTGCGGGTGAACATCTGCTTGTCTATCCTGTTCTTGTTGTTGACAATGATGGAGTTAGCCACGTTGAGGATTCCCGGAGTGGATCGGTAGTTCTCGTCCAGGATGATGTCCTTGTCCGCACGGAAGGCCAGAAACCTGTCCGGCTTCGCCCCTCTCCATTCGTAGATAGACTGGTCGGGATCCCCGACGATGAACAGGTTGCCACACTTTTCAGACAACGTTTCGACAATCTCCCAATCCCCGGTGTTGCAGTCCTGCGCCTCGTCCAGCATCACATAGTTCATCCTCTCCTGCCACTTCTCCCTCACTTCTGAATATGTCTGAAGAATATGCCTGGTGAATTCTATAAGGTCGTCGTAGTCAAGGGCCAACTTGTCCTTCTGCTTGTACAGAAGCTGGACACTGAGCGGAAGGTCTGTCCTGCCGGTAACCGGCGATGCCGGTACAAGATACTGCTGGACATAAGGTTCCGCTGCCTTGGTCCCTGCAAGAGCCTCCAGAAGCTGCCGGACGGTCTTCACGCTCCGTTCCGTGTTGTTCTCGGTCAGCACCTGCCTGGCCAGGGACTTCATGTCCTCCTCGTCAAGGATCTGAAAATTCTTCGGGTAGCCGAGCCGATGGATCTCCTCGCGGAGGAACCGGACACAGAACCCGTGTATGGTGCAGACAAAGTCGTTGGTATAGCCCGGTGGCACCAGCTGTGTGATCCTGCTTTTCATCTCCTGCGCCGCCTTGTTCGTGAAGGTGAGGCACAGGATGTTTGCCGGGTCAACACCCAGTTCGTTGACGATGTAGGCGTACCGGTAGGTGAGTGCCTTGGTCTTCCCTGAACCCGCTCCGGCCACGACCCGCACCCTGCCTTCTGTCGAGGTCACCGCCTCCCTCTGCTGTCTGTTTAATGTCCCTAAATCCATATCCACAAAAGTACATAAAACTGTTCTAAGTAAGCGTCAAGTAATCCTTAAAAATACAAATCGTCATAAAATTATTGTTATCGTTATCTAAATACCTAAGCTTTTGTTGTACATTTGCATCGTTTGGTGTCGGTGACTTTAAGTGTTGGTGAAATATAACATTTTGACGATCAATTAAATGAAGTGCTGTCTTTGGTCGATTTGTCCTAAAGGATTAAGTCTTTTTCACTGATGATGAATAAGTTACTCCCCACCAGCTGATACTCAATGGGTGACGTGTAACTGCTTGTCACACTGCATTTAAGATGATTCTCTTCGGTGGAATTATGCTGGAGATAAAGGTTTATTTACGTGATTGTCAACATGTTACGTGTCACTGGTTGATACTCAATGAGTGCTGCGTAATGGGTTGAAAATCTTTTAGTTGACGTGTTCTCTTTGGTGAAGCATGACTAAAGGGAATCCGCTAAAATATTAATAAATAAAGACTTAGATTTATGGACACTATAGATCTTTTGATGAATATGATCCGGATTCCTTCCGTGAGCCGGGAGGAGGACAAAGCTGCTGATTTTCTGGAAGGATGGATGAAAGACCACGGCTTTGATGTCAGGAGGTCGGGCAACAACCTTTGGGTGGAATCCGGTCCGGTGGACGGGAGGCCGACCGTTCTGCTGAACGCCCACATCGACACAGTGAGGCCTGCATCGGGCTACACCCGTGATCCGTTTACGCCAGAGATTGAGGATGGATGTCTGTACGGTCTTGGAAGTAACGATGATGGAGGATCGTTGGTTGCGCTTCTGGAGACATATTCAAGGCTCATCCTGAAAGAGCAGCCGTATAGGTTGATCTTCTCTGCTACAGCCGAGGAAGAGGTGAGTGGGAAAGGAGGCTTGGATCTTATTCTGCCTGAGCTTGGACGAATTGATTTCGGGGTGATTGGCGAGCCTACAGGGATGCGGATGGCCGTTGCCGAGAGAGGGTTGATGGTGCTGGACTGCACGGCTCACGGGAAGAGTGGTCATGCCGCCAGAAATGAAGGTATCAACGCGATCTACAAGGCTATCGAGGATATTCAGTGGTTTAGGAATCATAGTTTTGACCGTGTGTCGGATTTCCTCGGAGCCGTCAAGATGTCTGTAACGCAGATTAACGCAGGGACTCAGCACAATGTCGTTCCGGACAAGTGCACGTTTGTCGTGGACGTGCGTCCGAACGGGATGTACACCAATCCGGAACTCTTGGAGATGATCAAATCCTCAGTCTCGTGCGAAGTCAAGGAGCGCTCCACCAGAATCGGAAGCTCGCATCTTTCGTTGGAGCATCCCGCTGTGGTGCGAGGCCTTTCCCTTGGCCTAGAACCGTTCGGCTCACCAACGACCAGCAATCAGGCTCTGTGCGATTTCCCTACCCTAAAGATAGGCCCAGGTGATTCCGCACGTTCTCATTCGGCTGATGAATATATCCGCCTGGATGAAATCGCGAACGGTGTTGAGACTTATGTCGCCTTGCTTGACGGCTTGCGACTGTGAGTGTTTTCTCTACGCAGATAATCCAGAGAGCCTCTAACCTGAATTTTTCACGTTACAAAAATTCAGAACAGAGGCTCTCTGGATTTCAATCATGCTTCAGCAGGCTCAGTCACTTCGACAAGCTCAGTGACCGTGCTTGGATGAGCTTAGTCACTTCGACAGGCTCAGTGATCGAAGTTTTTAAGATGTAAGTGAGGTGATCGCTGCGTGGACCTTATCGAAGCCGAAGCCGGAGATGATGCGGGCCATCTTAGCAGCGATGCGGTCGTTGCAGAGATTGCCAAGAGACCCTTCGTGGGTGTGGTGCAGCGAGCCGTGATATTCAAAAATCCCTTTTCTTATGGAGTCAGCCACCTGCCTGTAAGCGTCTCTGAACGGCACTCCGGTCTCTACCAGATGGTTGACCTCCTCCACACTGAAAGCCAGCTTGTACTTAGGGTCACTCATCACATCGGTGACGACATCCATCCCTCGGATTGCATATTCAACAATGTCAAGGCAGTCGTTCATCTCCTTGAAGATTGGGAAGAACACTTCCTTGAGAATCTGCATGTCCCGGAAATAGCCGCTCGGCAGGTTGCCGGTGATGAGACGGATTGTGTTCGGCACTCCCTGAAGCTTGTTGCAGTGCGCCCTCACGAGCTCGAACACGTCCGGATTTTTCTTGTGCGGCATGATGCTGGACCCGGTGGTCAGAGCGTCCGGCAGGTGGATGAAACCGAAATTCTGACTGGAGAAAAGGCATCCGTCCATCGCGAGCCGTCCGACGGTCTCAGCGACTGATGAATATGCGAACGCGACCGCCCGTTCCATCTTTCCGCGCGTCATCTGCGCATAGACCGAGTTGTAGTCCAAGTCCTCGAAACCAAGCAATTCCGTTGTGAGAGTCCTGTTCAGCGGAGCGGACGAGCCGTAGCCTGCTGCGGAACCGAGCGGATTGAGGTTGACGACCTCCCATGCAGCCTTCATCATGCTGAGGTCATCGCAAAGGCTCTCAGCATAGGCCCCGAACCATAGCCCGAAAGAAGACGGCATGGCCACCTGCAAGTGGGTGTAGCCCGGAATCAGTACGTCCTTGTACTTCTCGCTGGCCTCTTGAAGCGTTCTGAACAACGATTCCACCTTGTGCACGGTCGTCTCGATTTCGGCTCGCGCATATAGTTTCAGGTCCACCAGAACCTGATCGTTACGGGAGCGCCCGGTGTGTACTTTTTTGCCGATGTCCCCAAGCCTGCGCGTCAGCATCAGCTCGATCTGCGAGTGGATGTCCTCAACATCCTCCTCCACGTAGAGTTCTCCCTTGCAGGCTGATGAATATAATTCCTTGAGCACCGGCAGCAGTTTGTCTAGATCTTCCTTTGAAAGAAGCCCGACGCTCTCCAACATCGTGATGTGGGCCATTGTGCCCATTATGTCGTACGGGGCGAGTTCATGGTCAAGCTCACGGTCGTTGCCCACCGTGAACGCATCGATCCTCTCGTCTTCCTTAAATCCTTTGTCCCAAAGTTTGTTCGCCATGTTTTATATACGTTAAAGTAGTACAAATATAACCAATATTGATGCAGATTTCTCAATCCGATGTGGAAAACTTCGGAAGTTCTGACATTATTAATATATTTGTGGATGCGCCCGGAAGCTCTCAGCTATGAGGTTTCTAGACAAAATCACAAAACTAGTAAAAACATAATAATCAGAAAATGAACCACAGATTCCTAAGAACAATCATGGCGGTCTTGGTGACTGGAACGACTGGGACTGTCACATCAGAGGCCAAAGTCCAACTTCCTCAGATTCTCAGCGACCATCTCGTCCTTCAGCAGAAAACCGATGCCAATCTTTGGGGCAAGGCCACTCCTTCCTCCAAGGTGTCCGTAAAAACCACATGGAGCGAGGAGGAATATTCAGTGAAAAGCGATGGGGACGGAAATTGGAAACTTTCCGTCAAGACTCCGGCTGCGGGTTACACTCCATATTCGATAACAATTTCGGACAAAGATGGCTCCGTGACCCTTTCGGACATCCTTGTCGGTGAGGTTTGGCTTTGCGGAGGACAGTCCAACATGGAGATGCCGTTGGACGGTTTTGGCTCATGTCCTGTGGAAGGGGCTCTTGAAGAGGTCGCCTTGTCGGGCCGATACCGGGACAAAATCCGCCTTGTGAAAATTCCTAAGACAGGTGCCGAGACCCCGCAGGAGACAGTGGAAGGAACATGGCAGGTTAGCTCGCCTGAAACCGCTGGCTGGTTCTCCGCTGTGGGTTGGCATTTCGCGAAGATGCTTAACGCTGTCTTGGATGTCCCGGTGGGATTGGTGTCCTGCAATTGGGGCGGTTCGGCTGTGGAAAGTTGGCTGCCTAAGGAAGTGGTATATTCCTACCCTGAGAACACTTTGCCGTCAGGGCAGTACGCTTCAAAGAGGGAGCCGGGCGGTTGGTATCACTACCATAGCCCTATTATCATGTACAACGGAATGCTGTATCCGATCCGCAACTACACCCTGAGGGGATTCCTTTGGTATCAGGGAGAGACCAACGCAGGGTTCCCGCAATTCTATGCCGAGAGGCTGGCCACGATGGTGAAAGTCTGGAGGGATCTTTGGGGACAGGGTGAACTTCCGTTCTATGAGGTTGAACTGGCACCGTACATCTATGGCGGTGACGGCACCTCAGGGGCGAGAATACGTGAGGCGCAACGCAAGGCTGTGGAGCTGATCCCGAACAGCGGAATCATCACGACCAATGACCTTGCCTATCCTTATGAATATGACCAGATCCATCCTTGCAAGAAGAAAGAGGTGGGGCAGCGTCTGTCCTATCTAGCTCTGAACCAGACGTATGGAATGGATTACATCCCATTTGAAGGGCCTCGTTTCAAGGATTACGAAATCCGAGGGAATGAAATCGAGATTTCGTTCTACAATGACGAGAACGGGTTCAGCCCTTGGAGGGAGATTGTCGGTTTCGAGGTTGCAGGTGAGGATCGGGTGTTTTATCCTGCTGAAGTCCGCAAAGGGGCAGGATGGAAGAATCTGGTAGTGAAGAGCGATAAGGTTCCGGCTCCGGTGGCGGTGCGTTATTGCTTCCGGGATTTCCAGATTGGTAACCTTACCGGGAGACGCGGCTTGCCTGTTGTTCCGTTCAGGACTGATAATTGGTGACGACGTCGCTTCGGCAGGCTCAGCGACCGCACAGTACGGTTGGTGAGCCTGCCGAGCCACCGGCAAAGCGACCAAAGTGAAAAAAATCCTGCAATTTTTCGGTTTTCCATTGGAAATCCGTAATTTTGCAAGATTTTTTTACGGTATATGCAAGACATTAGGAACATCGCGCTCATCGCGCACGTTGACCACGGTAAGACAACCCTCGTGGACAGGATGATTTATCAGGCAAATTTGGTACGTCAGCCTGAGAATCTCGGTCAACTGATTCTCGATAATAATGACATCGAGAGAGAAAGAGGTATCACTATTCTGGCGAAGAATGTGTCTGTTACCTATAAAGGTGTTAAAATCAACATTATAGACACTCCTGGCCATAGCGATTTCGGAGGAGAGGTCGAAAGGGTCCTGAACATGGCGGACGGTGTTCTTCTGCTTGTTGATGCCTTTGAAGGCTGCATGCCTCAGACTCGTTTCGTGCTTCAGAAAGCCCTTGAACTGGGTAAGAAACCTATCGTGGTTGTTAACAAAGTGGACAAACCGAACTGCAGGCCAGACGAAGTTCAAGAGGAGGTTTTCGATCTCATGTGCTCTTTGAATGCCACTGATGACCAGCTTGATTTCAAGACAATCTTCGGAAGTGCCAAGCAGGGCTGGATGTCAGACGATTGGAAGAATCCTACCTCGGACATCACACCGCTCTTGGATGCTATCCTTTCAGAAATACCGGCCCCTAAGGTAGTTGAGGGCACCCCTCAGCTACAGGTAACATCTCTTGAATATTCCCCTTATGTTGGTCGTATTGCCGTTGGTAAACTGACTAGAGGAGTCCTCAAGACTGGCCAGCAGGTCAGCCTTTGCAAGAGATATGATGTGGTTGAGAAGCACAAGATCAAGCAGCTCATGGTCTTCGATGGCCTAGGAAAAGCAAATGTGGACACAGTGCAGTGCGGTGACATCTGTGCTGTTGTCGGCATTGATGGCTTTGAAATCGGTGACACTATCGCTGACAGTGAGAATCCGGAGGCACTTCCTCCAATCTCCATTGACGAGCCTACAATGAGCATGCTCTTCACGATCAATAACTCTCCATTCTTTGGCAAGGATGGCAAGTATGTGACCTCAAGGCACATTAAAGACCGTCTAGACAAAGAGTTGGAAAAGAACCTTGCCCTCAAGGTAAAACCGGGACTCAATGCAGACTCATTTGTGGTCTATGGACGTGGAGTTCTCCACCTTTCCGTACTAATAGAGGAGATGCGTCGAGAGGGTTTTGAGCTTCAGGTCGGCCAGCCTAAAGTCTTGGACAAGACCATCAACGGACAGCGCTGCGAGCCTATTGAGGATCTTTCCATTGAGGTCCCTGAACAGTTTGTCGGTGCGGCCATCGAGCTTGCCACCCGCAGGAAGGGCGCGCTTCTGCACATGGAGCCGAGGGGCGACAGGACGCTGCTTAACTTCGACATCCCGACCCGTGGACTTATGGGTCTTAGAAGTAACCTGTTGACAGCCTCTCAGGGAGAGGCTATTATGGCCCACAGATTCAAAGAGTACCAGCCTTACAAGGGTGAGATAGAGAATAGAACTAACGGCTCGCTCGTGTCCCTTGAGACGGGCACCGCGATAGCATATTCAATGAACAAACTTCTGGACAGAGGTAAGTTCTTCATTGATCCAGGTGACGAGATTTACTGCGGTGAGGTTGTTGGAGAGCACACGAGGGAGAGAGATCTCAACATCAACATCTGTAAGACGAAGAAGCTTACTAATGTGCGCGCTGCTGGTTCCGATGAGAAGGTAGTACTGCCGCCACCGGTGAAGATGTCGTTGGAGGAGATGCTTGAGTATATTCGTGAAGATGAACTCGTTGAGGTGACTCCACACCATCTGCGGATGCGCAAGATTCTTCTTGATCCTATGGACAGGAAGCGTTCAGGCAACTCTGGTGATGATGAATAGGCAAACTATTCAAGAAAAGATTTTATTTTCGGAAATTTTTTCATACCTTTGCAACCCTTAATCTGTTTAGCGGATCGATGGAGAATATTTTTATAGTTCCTTTAAATGGATTAGCCCAAGGGCAGACTGAGTTCCGCTTTAGGGCAGGAAAAGAGTTCTTTGAGCGTTTTGAGAATTCAGAAATACTGGATGCGGATTTGAATGTGGTTGTGACTGCTGAGAAGTCTGGACACTTCATCGGAGTCGATTGTGATGTAGATGGTGTCGTGACGGTGGAATGTGACAGATGCTTGGAAGAGTTGACACTGCCAGTTAAGACGGGTTTCAGACTCAGCGTCAAATTCGGGGAAGAACCTGCTGTCAGTTCAGATCCCGCGGAAGGTGAAAGGGAAATAGTTTGGCTTCCAGAATCGGACGCAGATTTAGACATCGGTCAGATTGTTTATGATTATGTGTGTCTGTCGCTTCCTGTTCAGAGAGTTCATCCAGAAGGAGGATGTAATCCTGAAGCTATGAAATATCTGAATTCTGATCATGCCCATGAGGACGATTTTCAAAGCAAGGATTCTTCATTGCCGTTTGCGTCACTGAAGGATTTAATGGACAAAATGAAATAATAAATTTAAGAATATTTAACTATGGCACATCCGAAACACAAAGTCTCAAAGCAGAGAAGAGACAAGAGAAGAACCCACGACTTTGCTCCGGTTCCTACTCTCGCTACCTGCCCTAACTGCGGCGCAACAGTGATGTATCATCACATTTGCCCTGAGTGCGGTTACTACAGAGGACGTCAGATCATCGAGAAGAGCGCTGAATAGTCTCTTCGGTAGATAGCTATGGTCCCATAGTTCAACGGATAGAACGGAGGTTTCCTAAACCTTAAATATAGGTTCGATTCCTATTGGGACTACAAAAGAGGTTCGCTAAATTAGTGAACCTCTTTTGCGTCATTTGGATAATTTGAATATTCTGAGTAATTTCGTAACTGCATTCTGAGTGGTCACTGAGCCTGTCGAAGTGGCCGCCCTCGTGAAATCCATCAATAGTTGTCGCTTCGACAGGCTTAGCGACCGAAGTTCGATTATGCCGTCACAGATGTTGCCCTCATTGTTGCTTTACATCTTGGCACTAGGTTACACCCCAGGGCCGTCCAATCTGTGCGCTTTCCATTCTGGAATTCATTTCGGACGAAGACATGCAATGAAAGTGTGGTGGGGATTTGTCATTGGCTTCCTGTTCATTGACATCACTCTGGTTCTTGTAACACACTTCTTGGGGGATGTGCTTGGCCCTTATGTGAAGTGGCTCTCTTACGCAGGTGCCCTCTACATGCTTTGTTTAGCGGCCATGATTATCGTTAAATCAGGCCAATCTAAGGAGAACATGGCTCGATCTTGTACTGTTAAAACTGGAATCCTTATAGAAGTTACCAATGCTAAAGTCTGGATGTTCTGTCTGACCGCTCTGGGAACATTTGTGCTGCCATATTCAAGTTCCTGGATTGAACTTGCCAAAGTCGGAGCTTTGCTGACGCTTGCTGGACCTGTCGCTAACTTTGTCTGGCTTGTCGCTGGATCTGGACTTAACAGCTTGACAGAGAAGTACGGTCGTCTGATTGACACAATCCTTGCCGGAGCCCTTGTCTTTTGCGCTGTGATGCTTGTGCTCTGATTGTCAGCTGCGTGGGAAACGGACTGTGAAGCATGCACCTTTGAGCGAGAATGACTTAGAGTAGAAAATCTCTCCGTTGCATTTTTCGAGAATATTCCTGCAAATTGAAAGGCCTAAGCCGGTTCCGTTGCTCTTCGTCGTGAAGTTAGGAGTGAATAGTTTGGAACGGTTTTCCTCGCTGACCCCTGGCCCATTGTCCTCGAAGACTATGTCGTAGAAGCCATCCTTGGAGGATAGCCTTAGAGAAATGACGATTCGTCCTTGCATAAGTTCCTGCCCTTTCTCTTTGTTTTCGGCCTGAGCGTTCTCAATCGCCTGTACTGCATTGTTGATAAGATTGACAAACACTCTGGTCAATTGTGGCTTCGGCCCCATGACGGTGGCGTTGTCGAGTCCCATGTAAGAGAACTTGATGTTGTCTCGGCTGTCAAACAGATCAATTTCTTCTTTCAAAAGCTTGTCCAGATTGATCTCCACAGGCTCTTCGGTGTAGAGTTTCGCGAAAGTAGAGAACTCGTTGGCTGTGTCAGCGAGAAGGTCGATTTGTTTGAGAACCTCATCGGAGATTTCATCGAATCTGTCTGCCCATGCAGGATTGCCGTTTTTCTTCATTCTTATCAATCTCTGAATCTGGAGTTTGATAGGGGTGAGAGGATTCTTGATCTCATGAGCCACCTGACGTGCCATCGTAGCCCACGCCTTGTCTCTTTCAGCCTGAGTAAGTTTCCTTGTTGAGTTGTAAAGATCGTGGACCATCAAATTGTAGGCGCGAACGAGACGAGCGACTTCGTCATCTCTCTCATAGACAATGTACTCAAGATTGTTGATGCTGGCTGCATTCATTTTCCTACCCATTTCAGAGAGAGGCTTGAACATCTTGTCAACTGCCTTGGCAATGATGACCCTAGCCAGAAGCAACAAAATCATGAAGACCGTGATGATCGTGATGGAATGAAGTACAGCTTCCGACTTGAAATCAAAACTTTCATCCGTGAACGGAGAACACATGATTGCTATCATCTTGCCATGCGCATTGAACACTGGCGCATAGAGGAAATTCGTTCGTTTTGAACCTATTCTCTCTTTGCTGATGTAGTACCTTTTGTTCTTGAATATGATATTCTCATAAGCGTCAGGACTCATTCTTGACCCTAGCATCATCATGTCGAACACTTCTGGAGTTGTGGACCGGAACTCTTTACCACTTGTTGTGTAGAGAGTTATGTCTGATTTCATGGTGTTACTTATGTCTTCAAGAATCCCAGAGGCTTCCTGAGGACTGAAATCGTTGAAATCCTGAATGTACCGACATCGGGCTTGGAGCAAAGTCTGAAGTGAAGTAATCTTGTCTGCCATAGAGGATTTTAGGTTTGCGTTGTTCCTTCTATAGACGAACAGAACGCTGACGGCAGCCAAAGTGATAAGTGTCATGATCAGAGCAAGCATCATGGCTGCATTAATCCTAGATTTGTAGTAGTTGCTCTCGTGCTGCTTTGGATGGATGCGAGTCAGAGTCAAGAGAGTCAGGCAGAAGTAGAAGACAAGTGTCAAGAAAAGGAAGGCCACGCAGTAGGAAAAATCCTCGGTCTTTGGCCTAGAGACAATGATTAAGTCATTGTTTGAGATCCTATTGACGAAATGTGTGTAGCCGTTCATTCGCACAACCCCGTCAGTGGCGGCCTCAATCTCCATTTCAAGTTCCTCGTCCACTATGGTAGGGTAGGAATAGTTGCCTTTGTAGGACGCCAATGTCTTTCCTGAATATTTGGCATAGGAGTACCTTGCCGGAATTAGGACATCTCCAGGAGCAGAATAGCCGAGAAGTTGTGAGTACCCCTTATTTTCGCGGTTTGACTTAGGAGACACCGTAAGAAGCATCATTGTCACACCGTTCCCTGAATTGTAGTAGGCGAAACTCCCCGTATAGAGACTATGCCTCCCTGCATCTCGAATGTACCTAAATCGCGACCCATCAGAGATGGGGGTGCCTCTAGTTACCATATTCGTGAAATATGCAATGGCGGCTTGGCTTTTCTCGTTTTCAGGGAATAGCTCCACCATGAAGTCATAGTCTTGGGCAATCCTCATCAAGTGATTTTCAATGATTCTGTTGAGAATGATGCCGTTAGAGTTCGGAATTACCGCAAGAGTGGAAATCACTTGGTCAGAGGCTATCTTTTCTTCAACTCTTCGTAATTCGAGTTCAAGGCTGATGTCTCTTTCCATCGAAAGCCTGTTGGCCCACACATTGACTCTGTTTTGCTCTTTCTTGAATCCTAAGGTTCCTGCCATTACCACCATGTAGGCCGCGAATGCGATGGCGGTGATAATCCTACTTCCGGCTGAAAAGAAGTCGTGCCGTACACCCCCGAACAAATGTTTGAGTGCCGGCATGATCATTTGTGTCAGAAGCGGCACTGTCATCAGTAACCCGATTAGTGTCAGATAGACAAGCAGACTGAATATGTTTAAGTCATTAAGTCGGTAAAGCTCAAGTGAAATGTTGGAATTTAATATGATACTTCTGAAAATCACATGCACAAAGGCTAGCACCCCAGCAATCATGAGAAAATTGATCACCGTGTAGGTGACGAGGCAAGCCTTGCTGTGTTTGGCGCTGAGTATTCTTCGATAAATGTCGTTTCTTGTGACGAATGTACAGCAGACACTTAGTACAATAAGCAGCGAGGCGATCAACACTGCCCCTAATGAATTGAACAACTGTCCATCGGCATAGACAGTAGGAGAGAATAGTGGAGCACTGTTCTTCATGTTTTCTCCCCATAGATATGTTGCCGTTATTACAACGAAAAGTCCGGCAAGCACGATTAGAAGTCGTTTCAAGCTCCTTTTCTGGGCTAGATGGAGCAGTGATGCTATGATGAAGCATGCTATCGCGAACCAAATCATAGTTGAGTGCATGGCCGCAGATTGGCCTGCAACAGAGTCAACTACAATTTTGAACACAGGTTTCCCATCAATGACAGTCGCAGAACCACTGCTTTCCGACAGAGGGACAATCAGGTAATTCCGTCCAAGACCAAGTTTCTTATTAACCCCATTCGGACTGTCTTCCGACATGGAATCGACTATCTCTAGACCAGCAATTACCTTCCTGCTGCCAAGGGTCTCTGCTTTGACCAAGAACCATTTCTGGCCGTAATTGACAAATGTTACCTCTGACGTCACTTCCGCGAGAGGGGAGTAGATGCTTTCTCTAGGTTTTGACAGTCTTGAGAACACGATTCCAGAGCCGATGTTGTCGTTTCTTACAGGGAACTGATTGCTCCAGGACTGAAGGGTGTCGTCAATGTACCTATAGATGACCATGTCAGAAGGAACATCATTATGACCGGCCCATGTTCTACGATCTGCGGTAAGAGCTGAACTGATGTACTCGTCAAGGATGTGCATGCGATGAGTTACGCTCCTGCTGACTCTGAGAGCTTCTCTTTCAGTGTTGCCGGGAAGTTTGCTGACGGACAGCGAGAATGCGAGAAGGATGACAGCGATAGCCAAAAATCCTCCCGCGAGACAGTTCCTTATGCCAAATCTTCTTCTCATTCGTGGTGATAAGGTTCCCCTCTGATAATAGTGAACGCTCGGTAGAGCTGTTCTGCGAATATGACCCTGACCATCTGATGTGAGAATGTCATCCTTGATAAGGAGATCTTTCCATCGCATCTAGAATAGACCGCATCCGAGAATCCGTAAGCTCCTCCAATCACAAATACAACATCTTTGCCACCGCTGATCATGGATTTCCTGATTTGTTCGGCAAATTCGATTGAACGGTATTCTTTGCCATGCTCGTCCAAAAGAATAACCCTATCTGAGGGCCTGATGCTGCGAAGAATTAGCTCTCCTTCTTTCTCCTTGATTTGCGATTTTGTGAGGGCGGAAGTGTTCTTCAATTCGGGAATCTCATAGGCACTGAAAGGCACGTAATGCGTCAGTCTGGAGGAATATGTTTCCAGACCTTTCCGTACCCATTCAATGTCGGTTTTCCCGACTGTAAGCAGCGTGATCTTCATCTCTGCAAATTTAATGAAGATGTCTCTATTATTCAAGAAAATAGTTTTAGAAAGTTGGCTCGGAATTTGTAATAAAAACCCTTTTATTATGAAGGTTTTCGTGAGGATATTCACCGTCCTTTCGGTGCTTTTGTCATGCGTCAACGGCAAAGCTGCCGCTGACAGTTATGATGTTTTCGTGCCGATAGCAAAGTATTTGGGACGAGGTGACGCGGAGAGATTGTCAGCTTGGTTCGATGACAACCTTGAGATTACAATCATGTCCACGACCAACGACTCCAGCAAAAATCAGGCGAAGCAAATCCTCAAAGCCTTTTTCGACAATCACAATCCTCGCTCGTTCGAGATAGGCCATACTGCTTCGCGCTCCAATTCGAAGTACGCCCTAGGCTTTCTGAATGCAGGAGGAGAAGTTTTTGAGGTGACGATTTTTGTCAGTGACTGCGGTGGACGGTATAAAATCCAGCAATTGAAGATAGACAGGATTCGATAATCTCAGCATTACTTCCCAAACCATGACGTTCAACTTAAGACAAATAATAGGAATCCTATCTGTAACCATTCTCACAATGACCCTTTACCTGCCTAATGCCTCAGCTCAGGCTACGAAGGTCAAGGGGCGTGTGACGGACGCATCTACAGGTGAGGGCATTCCTTTCGCAGGCATTTACTTCAAGAACTCTACAGTTGGGGTGTCGGCAGACATTGACGGCTATTTTTTTCTAGAGACAAGAGACACTCTGTCTTTGCTCTCGGCCTCGATTCTAGGCTATGAGGAGGAGGTCCGGAAAGTGACAAGGCACGGTTTCAACGAAGTTAATTTCAGCCTCAAGCCGATCCACAGCGAACTCAATGCAGCTGTCGTAAAGCCAGATGACCGTTACATCCGATCGATACTAAGGAAGATAGAAGAGTCTAAGTTCAGAAACAATCCGGAGAAGAGACCGATGTACAACTGTGACGTCTATACAAAGATGGAACTTGATGTCACTAATCCAGAAAGTCCGATGATCAGTAAATTCCTTCCGAAAGATTTCAATTTTGTCTATGACTACATGGACACCTCCGTGGTGTCCGGAATGCCATTTCTTCCGGTGCTGATCTCAGAGACGACATCTAAATACTATCACAGGAAGGATCCTCCGTCCAACAGGGAAATAATCAAGGCGACAAGAATTTCTGGTGTGGACAAAAATCCAGTGTTGGCGCAATTTACTGGAAATATGTACGTCAAGACCAACTTCTACGATAACTACATCAACATATTCCAAGTTGAGATTCCGTCCCCTCTGTCTTCTTCCGGTACGACATATTACAACTATTATCTGGTTGATAGTTTGAACATTGAGGGTCGCAAGACCTACAAAATCCGCTTTCATCCTTCCAAATGGGTGTCCTCTCCAACCTTCGATGGTGAGATGTCTATTGATGCAGAGGAATATGCTCTTAGGGACATCCATGTACGCCTAAAGAAAGGCTCTAATGTGAACTGGGTAAGGGACTTAACCATAGATGTTGAGAACTGTCGCCATGAGGATTCGACATGGTTCTACAAGCAGGACAAGATGTACGTGGATTTCTCGCCAACGATGCGTGATTCCTCGAAGATTGTCACTTTCCTAGGCAACCGTCAGATAGACTATTCCAATCCGGATTTCGTTACCTCCTACAAGGAAGATAAGGAAGACATAAGCGCACAGGTCCAGGCGGGCAAAGATGTCATCAACAATGATGAGGGGTATTGGCAGAGTGTACGACCTTTCCCTTTGAGTGAAAAGGAAAAGGGAATATACAACATGGTGGACTCCATTAAGAATGTGCCTCTGTACAAGGATGTCTATGCATTGGCGGACATGGTGGTCAACGGTTTCCTCAACACGAAATATGTCGGATTTGGTCCATACTCATCCCTGTTTAGCTTCAATGAACTGGAGGGAGGGCGTGCCCAATTGGGCATCAGGACAACCAAGAAGCTCAGTAGGAAATTCAGGCTCATGGGGTATGCCGCCTATGGTTTCAAGGATAAGACACTGAAAGGAGGTGGTACATTCGAGTACATGTTCAACAACCAGCCTACCAACAAATTGGTGGTTTCGTACAAGCATGATGTAATGCAGCTTGGCAAAGGACCGACGATTTATGGGAGCGGAAGTCTGATGTCTTCTATTCTCGCTAAGGCCAACAGCCAGAAAATGAGTATGGTGAACGACTATGCCCTTTCCTGGCAGAAGGAGTGGTCCCAGAATTTCAACATGATCATTGCTTTAGAGAGCCGCAGGATATTCTCGAACATATTCGTGCCTATGGTCTCGCCTGAAGGGAAGATTTTCAATTCCGTTGGGTACAATCAGGCTCACATGCAGCTTCGTTTCTCAAAGGATGAGATTGTCACCAGAGGTACGTTCGAGAAGCATTACATGTACTCAAAGTACCCTGTCGTGACATTGGATTTCATCGGCTCCACTAAAGGAATAGGAAAGAATGAATATTCTTATTTCCGTCCCGAACTGTCAATCCACTACACTCTGCCGATTCCACCGATCGGGCTTTCAAAGTTCGATTTGAACACCGGAACGATTGTCGGGGAGGTTCCGTACCCAATGCTTAAGATCCATGAAGGGAACGGGACATACACTTTTTCTAGAAATTCATTTGCCTGCATGGATTACTATGAGTTCGCCTCTGATCTTTGGACAACGCTTTTTTGGGAGCATAACTTCAAAGGCTTTTTCCTTGGTAAGATTCCTTTGCTGAGGAGATTGCAGTGGAGAGAAGTGGCCTCGCTAAGAGCTGCTTACGGAACCATACGCAAGCAGAACAACGGAATTGTCGGCAGCGAGGACGCTTCCGCTGTGATGCTCTTCCCTGAGAAGATGGGCAAACTGAATCGGCCTTATGTCGAGATGGGCGTAGGCATCACCAACATATTCAGATTCCTTCGAATCGATGCCTTTTGGCGAATGACTCACCGCTATGAGGTGAAAGACGGTGTAAAAGTTCCGCACGACAACCGCTTCGTGCTCAACTTTGGCTTGGAGTTCCGGTTCTGACGCTTTCTTCTTATAATGTCATTCTTATTCCGATAAGATATTCCCTTCCCCTTAGCTTCGTGACTGTTGAGACTGTCCTATAGTTGAAGATTGTCTCATCGGTAAGCTTTTTGATGTTGAGTAAATTATGGCATTCTGTGAATATTGAAGCCTTTTTTCTCTTCCACACTACGGAAAACTTGATCAATGGGTTGTTGCTGAAGGCCTTGTCTGGTCTCCATTGCTTGCCGTAGAATAATTCTGAGTTGATGGCCAGATTTCGGGCCGGATAGAGATTAACCTTTGCGGATAAATTAAAAATCTGACTGTTGAGGGTCGTGAATGCTTGATCCTTTTGACAAATCCATTGTACGAAGGCTTCTGCGTGGAGCCATCTCAGCGCTGATGTCTTAAGCCCTCCGGAAGCCCTCCAGCAATCCGACAGATAGTCATAGACATTGCCTTGCAGGAAGTCTTTCCCGTCTCTATGATCATAGCCTACGCTAAAATCAAGACATAATGTCTTGAGCCCGAAATATTTGGAGAACTCGGCATTGCCTCCGTATGAATTTGAATATGTTGAAATGGGAAGAAGAGATGACACTGTCAAGTTCTCAGAGTAGCTATAAGATCTAGCCTGTCTGGCTGTCGTTTTTGAAAAGAATGCTGACATTGAGGCGAAAATCATGTTTAAGTGATTCGAGTAGTTCAGCCCAGTGTTGGCGTTAATCCGGTCACCTTCTGTCATGAGTCCATTCTGTCGAACATTTCGGTAGTCGGTCATGATTGCTGCTTTGGCCAAATTCTCTGGATTCGATCTCGTGACGCTGTAGGACATGTTCGCGCTTGCCTTAAGGTTTTTTGTCACTCGTTGAATCAAAGTGAAAGTGGGTGTGAACTCAGGCCATGCCATGGTTGGGTCATGATTGCTTGACACAGTTGTCAATGAAAACGGAAGGAACAGACGGATTCTTGCCTTGCCGATGTTGGTCGTAGCGGCAATTGATAGCCCAGGCTTCAGCATCAAGGCATTGAATTTCTCTGATGTAAGAAAGTCGTCAGTTGTCAGTCCGACAAGACTGGCATCTCTGGTTAAATAACTAACATCTAGTTTTCCACCGAGGGTGATATCCAAAATTTTCACCCGGACCTTGTAAGACACTTCGTTTGTATTCTTGAAATCTGAATTGTTGAGAGATTGTGAGGCATCGAGCGCCCCCGTTGAATAATTCGCTAGGTGATTGTTTCTTACAAAGTACATTAGACTAGACATCTTGACAGCTCTTTTTTGTGATGTCCTAAGAGTGGCATCAAGGTTATTCTGAATCTTGAATGAAGGAAGATTGTAGCCTTGGTTGTGCCAATGCGAACCGCTCATCTGTGAATCGTTTCTTCTGATCTGGCCTGACAACATGATTTCATCGGACAAGAATACCTTCCGATTGTTTTTCTCTAAATTAAGTTTGACAAAACCCATCCTCAGTCTGTCTGTCATGGAAGAATTGTCGTTTATGATCATGGTTCCACTATCTTCAAAGCGCACCGTCTCGACTTTGTCTCTGGATTCTTCGTAATTTTCTGAACCAAGGGAGACAGCTGTCCTAAGTTGAATGTCATCTTTGAGCCTCTGAAGATGATTTATCGTTGAGGTCCAAGAGACATTGTCGTACCAAAACTCATGTGGTAAGTCTATCAGACTCTTGCGTGGATTCAGGCTGGTACTGAAATCGGAGTCCAAGCCGTTGTCATTTATCAAGAAACCACCCGTTTTACCGAAATATCGTTGTTCCTGAATCTCTTTGGTAATGTCTTCTCCTTTGCTGTTTCCTTTTATGAGGAAAAGGTTCTGCTGTTTTTTTGAGAACCTGCTGAGCATTGCCCTGACATCAAACAAAGGAAATTCTGGGGCTCCGATTGCGGCATCACCGCTGAATAGCCAGGTTCCTTTTGCATTTTCTTTCAAAATAATGTTCACGGCTGCTTTACCGGTATGTTCCAATCCGGCAAGTGCTTGGACAGGCTGATGATCTTTGTAAACTTCGACACTTGCGACAGATTCCAAAGAGAAATTTTTCGTCACTGAGCCATAGTTCGCCCCCATCAGATCCAGTCCCTCAATGTAGAATTTGTTAATGTAGCTGCCGTTGTAGAGGATTCCACCGCTCTTTGTCACAGTGATTCCAGGTAGCCTTTCCAAAAGCTCTCCCAATGTCCTGTCTGAGCGCTCCTTGAATGCCCCTGCTGAGTAGGTGAGTGTGTCACCTTCCTCTTTGATCACATCAGCCTTGATTTTGGATGCTTTTAGACTGAGTTTCTGCTCTTTGAGTTTTATCAAAAGATTGCTGGTCTGGTCAAGTTTCATCTTCACAGAGCTGAACCCGAGAATAGAGACAGATAATGTCAGATTCTCCGTTGAGTTTCCGGCATCAACAACAAATGCTCCATCGCTGTCACTTAGGCAATTGACAAGAACTGTCCCTTCGCGGCTGAGTAGCACAAAGGCACCTGCGACAGGCTCTTTCGTCTTTTCATCTATGATTCTGCCGCTGACGTGCTTTTGAGCAAAACCATTGCACGAAAGAACCAGCGAGATAAGCAGAAGGATAAGTCGCTGTTTTGTCATGGCTTTCTATGTCATTTCCCATTCCCGATAGGAATTATAGGAATATACTTAAGATAACTTCCGCTTATGTCTTTCCCGTCAACCACTGTTTTTGATATTCCTGATGATTGATGCAGATAGTCTATGTCGGTTCGCAGCTTGTAATAGATTTTTTCTGCATCATGAATATTCCCGGAAAAGACAATACCCAAACTTTGGCTCTTGTTCCGTTCGAGGATTCTTTCCAAATGCTGATAACGGTCAAGCTTGCTGTCGATTTCTTCTATGTACCTCATCCGGAACAAGAACAGTTTTTCCGAATCCTGAGCTTTCACTATCAGACCTGGCGCTCCGAAAAGAAGCCAAGGCCCAGTACTAGCTGGGATCTCATCTGTGAACCAGATTGTCCATTCTCTTCCCATGTAGTCGGCACGTGCCATCTTGGTACGGTAGCCTTCAATCTCTTTCCCTTCTCCCAATATCTCCCATTTCGGAGTCTCTAACTTCCCTCTTCCTCTCAGGTAGTTCAAAGAGTATCTGTAAACTTGGTTAAATTCAGAAGATGCGTAGTCAACGAACAGTACATTTTTGGATGAGTTGTTGGACATTCGTGTGATTTGCCCATATATTTCATCATCGATGATGTTTCCATGCGAGTCAAAAGCTATAAGACTTAAAGAATCCCTCAAGAAACAATTGTCGCTATAGAACGAGGAATGTTTTCCGTTGAAATCAACGGTCATGTCCATCTCCGTTTTATACCCGTTGCTATTCTTATCATCTTTGTGTTGGAACACATAGGTAATCCTCAGCCCTTGAGCCAAAGCGCAAGGACTGAGAATCATGAATCCAATCAAGAGGATCGCTATACGATGCTTATGACGGGTCAAATTCTGATTCATCTGGACTTGGACATAAGGTTGATTCAAGACTATCATTAATAGCCAATAATTGTTCTGCGCTTAGCTCCTCTTCAAGTGTTATGAGCACGGCTTTTCCACATGATAGAACAAAACTGTAATAGTGTTCAACGGCTGCAAAAGCGAGCGATAGACCCATAATTAGGGCAAAAGAGGTTAGGATTAATTTTTTTTTTCATAATACTTTTGATTTTTGGTTCATGGACAAAGATATGATAAAACGTTTAAGAATGCAAGAGTCGCAATGAAAAAATATAATATTTAATGTGGGCTGATTGGTTTTGTGGCAGGTATGGCTTATTTTTGTAGTCGTTATGAAGAGAAGATTGACTGTTTTATTACTGATAGTTGTTTCATCAGCACTGCTGAGCGTTCCGTTTCTAGTTCCGGGAATGGGATGGTTGTCGTTAATTGCTTTTGTGCCACTACTTTGGGCCGAGGACATCGCCACGGGTGACGAGATGAAAGGTTTCTGCTGGTGGCACTACCTATGCTTTGTGCTCTGGAACGCGGCTACGACGTTTTGGGTCTGCAACGCGACGGTGGGCGGAGGAATATTCGCAATCCTTGCCAACGCTTTTCAAATGTCGCTCATCTTCGGCCTGTTCCGTTGGAGCCGCAAATGGCTAAGCGGTGCCCTGCCTTACATATTCCTCGCTTTCGCTTGGATTGCATGGGAACGGTGGTACCTCACCAGCGCACAGATCAGTTGGCCTTGGCTCGTGCTGGGCAATGCCTTTGCGCGCACTACAGGATGGATTCAATGGTATGAATATACCGGTACCCTTGGTGGCTCGCTTCTTGTCTGGGCAGCGAATCTCAGTGTTTTTGGGATTCTGGAATCCCTTGCAAGCGGTCGTTGGATGACGTTTAATTGGAAGGCCAAGTCAGCAGCACTACTGGGAACTCTGGCCTTGTTTGTGGCTCCTCCTGTCGTGTCTTTATTCCTGAAGCCGGAGCCATGTGATGAAACCCTCGATGTTGTCATTGCCCAACCGAACATAGATCCGTACAATAAATTCGGAGGAATGACACAGGCTGAGCAGAATGAGTTACTGCTTAGTCAATTCGCTGACATTCAGGACAGTGTGCCAGTGCTTTTGGTCGCGCCTGAGACTTTCACGTGGGACGTAGTCACAAATGATTTGTCTTCCAGTCCTACTGTCAAGCGATTTACTTCGTTTTTGTCGGAGCATCCTAATGCCAACCTGCTTGTCGGAGCGTCTTCGAGAACTTACATGAAAAGGGCTCTCAGGCCATCCTACACCGCACGCCAGGCAGGAGATGGGGTCTGGATGGAAACACACAACTCGGCCTTGATGCTGGACGCTTTCAGCTTCCCGGAGATATTCCACAAAAGCAAACTAGTTGTAGGTGTGGAGATGACGCCTTACCCTGCATTCTTCTGCAAGCTAGACGATTGGCTTGGCGGGGTGATGGGGCGCAACATCGGCCAGAAAGAGATCGGGACGCTGCATTTCAATGAATATACCTACGCTTCGGACAGCCGCGTTCTCGCGGTTTCCGACAGCCTTCCTTCCGCTGGATCGGTTGTTAGTGAAGAGGTTCATGTGAAGGAGACAATCCCTGTCGGCTGCGCTGTCTGCTACGAGTCCGTCTATGGTGAGTATTGCACTGGCTATGTCCGTAAAGGCGCCCGTCTTTTGACCGTGATCACCAATGACGCATGGTGGGGAGACACGCCCGGCTACGTCCAGCACCTGTCATATTCCCGTCTCCGTGCCATTGAGACCCGTCGTTGGATCGCCCGCTGTGCCAACACTGGCATCTCCGCCATCATCAACCCGTCCGGGAATGTGGTCTCCCACACGTCTTGGTGGCAGCCGGAAGTCCTGAAAGGCAAGGTAGGCCTAAGTGACCAGCAGACCTTCTTTGTTCGCCATGGTGATTTCATAGGTCGCCTCTCCACCCTAATGGCCGCCCTAATTCTCCTCGCCACCCTTGTCCGTCGTTTCACCAGGTAGCTACTGCCCGCTAGGTGTGTCGCTTCGACAGGCTCAGCGACCGCTGATACCGGCTAGCACGGGTCGCTGAGCCTGTCGAAGCGACCTTGTCATGCGATTCTGTCGAAGCGACCTCCCCAACCTGGCAAATACGAAAAAAGGGACCTAAAGTCGGCCCCCTTTTTCATCATAAAGTTCATTTTGCAGAACTGTGTAGTCGGTCACCTCGATGAGGTTGATCCGACACTTGTACTTCTTCTTCCATTTCCCAAGGAAGGATTTGTCCGAGAGCATAGCGGCACCGCGCTTTAGGTAGGCCCCCAGAATAGGGCTTACTTTTAAAGTGAGATCGGTCTTGCCGTGCTCTACATTGTAGGCGATGTTCCTCTCAATCTGCTCGTCTATTACAGTACTTGAAGAAATCTTGCCGGTACCATGGCACACTGGGCACACCTCAGCTGTGTTGATCTCGGTAACAGGGCGGATCCTCTGACGGGTGATTTGCATCAAACCGAACTTAGTGAGAGGCAGCACGTTGTGCTTGGCTCTGTCAGTTTCCATGAGCGATTGCATGTACTTGTGCAGCTCGTTGCGATGCTCCCCAGAGTCCATGTCAATGAAGTCCACGATCACTATTCCACCCATGTCCCTAAGTCTTAATTGCCTAGCAATCTCCTCTGCAGCGATCTTGTTGACCTCGAATGCGTTCTCTTCCTGATTGTCGGTCTTTGCGCGAATCCCGCTGTTAACGTCAATTACGTTCAGAGCCTCAGTCGTTTCTATGACCAAATAGGCTCCCTGCTTCATTGGCACCACCTTGCCGAATGAACTCTTGATTTGTCTCGTTACCTCGAAATGGTCAAAGATAGGATCCTTGCCGTTGTACAGCTTCACAATCTTTTCCTGATCTGGAGAAATCAAGGAAATATATTTCTTTGTCTCCTCATAGACCGCCTCGTTGTTGACATAGATGTTCGAGAACGAGTCGTTCAGGAGATCTCTAAGGATAGTGGTGGTCTTGCTGTACTCAGTGAAGAGCAGTTGAATGCTTTTTGATTTGGCAATTTTCTTCCAGGAAGACTCCCATTTTTCGATTAAGGACTTCAGCTCAGCTACGAGCACCGCAGCGTTCTTGCCTTCCGCAGCCGTGCGGATGATTGCCCCGTAATTCTTGGGAAGAATGCTTCTGACGAGAGTCTCAAGTCTCCGCTTTTCTTCCTTAGATGAGATCTTTTGGGAAATGCTAACCTTCTGGGCGAAGGGAATCAGTACAATGTTACGTCCTGCCAATGAAATTTCCGCAGTCAGTCGTGATCCTTTGGTAGAGATCGGCTCTTTTACGATCTGCACAATCACCATCTGGCCAACTTTCAGCACGTTCTCAATGCGACCCTCTTTCTCAAGAATAGGCCCTATCGGAATGCTTGAGTACAACGCACCAAGATCAGTGTTAGGATTGCTCTTTTTTACGAACTCATCGAATGAGGTGAAATAGAATCCCAGATCCAGATAATGAACGAATGCTTCCTTCTTGTCACCGATGTCCACAAAAGCAGCATTGAGCGCAGGAAGAATCTTCTTCACTTTTCCCAGATATACATCTCCGACGGAAAAACTGTGCCCCTTGCTGGACTCTTTGTTCAGTTCAATCAGCCGATGGTTTTCCATCAGCGCGATGTGAACTTCGGTCGATGTGACATCGACAATTAAATCTTTCTCAGATTTTTCTGACTCCATAAGGAAATAACAATGGTGATAAAATAAATTTTGGCGAAATCGCCAATTTATTTCTTGAATGTTACTAAAAAAGGCTGTCCGGCACTTCCGGTCAGCCTTTTTCTTCTAGCAGACTGCTAAAATGGCAGGCACAGAAGCGCTTTACTTCTTCTTGTGTCTGTTCTTGCGCAAGCGTTTTTTACGCTTGTGCGTAGACATCTTATGTCTCTTTCTCTTTTTTCCGCTTGGCATAATAAAAGATGTTTAAAAATTATTTTTCCTCCTTTACTGCATTCACGAAGATCTTGGCTGGCTTGAAAGCTGGGATGTCGTGTGCAGGGATGGTCATTGTAGTCTTCTTGGTGATGTTCCTGGCTGCTTTCTTAGCTCTGTGCTTTACGATGAAGCTACCGAAACCACGAAGATAAACAGGCTCTTTTCTGATGATTGAGTCCTTAACAGTGTCCATGAAAGCCTCAACAACGGACTGAACTGCGATTTTCTCGATTCCGGTTGACTTCGCAACCTCATTTACGATTTCTGCCTTTGTCATAATCTATTAATATTTATTAGGATTTACCATAATATCCCCCAAAGTTCGTTTGGGGATGCAAAAATAGACTTATTTTTTTAATATTCAAAATCATATACATAAATTTATTGCCCAAATTTTATGGCACGGAGATTGACAATATCTCGGACTGCTTAATAGGCTTCTGTTTTTCTGCCAATTTGGCAGTGAGAAGCGTATGGCATTTTAAAACGGACATTATGAACACAACATTATGAACACAGATATTAATAAGGACATTTTCTTCCCAGCAGGAGCTGCGGAAGTGAACATAATCCCTGTGATGCAGGGAGATGAACAGATGAAGGTGGAGGCGGCTGATCTTCCTGACACCTTGCCAATTCTTGCCTTGAGGAATGCTGTGCTATTCCCAGGCATGGTTTATCCTGTCACAATTGGCCGTCAGAAATCGATAACCTTGATTAAGGAAGCGGAGAAACGTGACTCTTTCATCGGAGCGGTTCCGCAAGTGGACATCACAGTTGAGGATCCATCGGAAAAAGATCTTTATGAATATGGTACCGTAAGTCGAGTGATGAAGGTTCTCGAAATGCCGGATGGTACGATCACGGCTATCATCCAAGGCATTAAGCGCATTCAGATGGCTGGAGTGGTTTCTTACGAGCCTTACATCACAGCTAGGGTGAAGTACATTGAGGACATTGTCCCAGAGAACGACAATAGCACGAAGATGATTGCAGAATCACTGAAAGAGAAGGCTGCTATCATCATAAAGTCATCGTCTTTTGCTCCTAAGGAAGCGGTGGGTGCTCTCAAGTCCATTGACAATTATGCTTTCCTTGTGAACTTCATCGCGACGACTATCGAAATAGAAAACTTCATGGAGAAGGTTCAGCTCCTTGGCATAGATGACATTACTGTCAGAGCTATGAAGCTACTCAAGGTGCTGGACACTCAGATCCAACTTCTAAAGATTAAGCAGGAAATCAACCAAAAGGTCAAAAGTGACATTGACCAGCAGCAAAGGGAATATTACCTTAACAATCAGCTTCGTACCATCCAAGAAGAACTAGGAATGGACGAAGAGGAAGAGTTCGAGAAGTTCCGCGCCAAGGCAAAGACAAAGAAGTGGCCTGAGGCTGTCGGAAAGCAGTTCGAGAAGGAACTTGCCAAACTGGAGAAGTACAATCCATCCTCACCTGACTACAGCATCCAGTACAACTACATTGAGTTCATGCTTGACTTGCCTTGGGGCGAGATGTCCAAGGACAATCTTGACTTGAAGCACGCCAAGAAGGTTTTGGATAACGATCACTACGGCTTGGACACCGTGAAGGAAAGGATCATTGAATATCTTGCCGTCCTCAAGCTGAAAGGCAACATGAAGTCTCCGATCCTCTGCCTCTACGGCCCTCCGGGAGTCGGTAAGACCAGCCTCGGCAAGTCCATCGCCAAGGCTTTGGGCAGGAAATATGTCAGGATAGCCCTCGGTGGCATGCACGATGAGGCTGAACTCAGAGGACACAGGAAGACCTATGTCGGAGCCCTTCCTGGACGTATCTTGAACGGAATCGACAAGGCCGGCACGTCCAACCCTGTCATCGTTTTGGACGAGATCGACAAGGTCGGCAATGACTACAAGGGAGATCCGTCTTCCGCTCTTCTGGAAGTGCTTGATCCTGAGCAGAACGTAGAGTTCCATGACAACTATCTGGACATCGACTACGACCTTTCGAACGTGTTGTTTATCACCACTGCCAACAACATCTCCACGATTCAGCCCGCCTTGCTCGACAGGATGGAACTGATCAACGTCACCGGCTATCTGGCCGAGGAAAAGATGGAGATCGCCAAGCGTTACCTAGTGCCTAAGCAGCTAGAGGAGCACGGAATAGGCAAGAAGGAACTTCGCATCGACAAGGCCGCTTTGGAGAAGATCATTGATGAATATACCCACGAGTCCGGAGTCCGTGGCCTTGAGAAGCAGATCGCCAAAATCGCTCGTGTGACGGCCAAGAAGATTGCCTTGGGCGAATCCTATCCGACAGTCATAAAGAAAGAGCATCTTAAGGAATATCTTGGTTTGCCGACCAATTTCCATGATCTTCAGAAAGGCAATGAGGCTCCCGGAGTAGTTACAGGCCTTGCATGGACGCAGATGGGAGGTGAAATCCTTTTTGTTGAGAGTTCCGTGAGTGGTGGAAAGGGGGCGATGACGATGACCGGTAACCTTGGCGATGTGATGAAGGAATCAGCTACGATTGCCTACCAGTACATCAAGGCTCATCCTCAGCTTGCCAAAATGACATCCGAGGAGTTCGGAGCCAAGGACATTCACGTCCACGTTCCGGAAGGAGCCGTGCCTAAGGACGGACCGTCTGCTGGTATAACTATGGTGAGCTCAATGGTTTCCGCACTTCGTGGAGAGGCTGTGAAACCAGGAATTGCGATGACCGGTGAGATGACCCTAAGAGGAAGAGTACTTCCTGTTGGTGGCATCAAGGAAAAGATTCTCGCAGCGAAACGCGCAGGCGTCACCGAGATTGTGATCTCCGAGGACAACCGCAAGGATGTCGAGGACATCAAGCCTATCTATGTCGAAGGTCTGACATTCCATTATGTCAAGAACATTGACGACGTGATTTCGTACATATTCAAAGATTAATTTCTATCTTAGCGGCCGATAAGGAATCCTTGGAAGTTCGTTGGGCCTCAGGTGCTTTCAGGGGGCGTTAGACAATCTGTTATGGACGTAAAGATAGAACAAAGTTGGAAAAAAGCGCTGCAAAGTGAGTTTGACAAGCCCTACTTTGCTGCGCTTGTGCGTTATTTGCATGGCGAGAAGGCTCAAGGGAAAGTGATTTTTCCTCCCGGCCCTGAAATCTTTAGAGCCTTCGAGTTGACCCCTGTTGACCAAGTCAAGGTGGTGATTCTTGGCCAGGACCCGTATCACGGTTACGGGCAGGCAATGGGGCTTAGTTTCTCCGTACCTGACAACGTTCCTGCACCTCCATCCCTCAAGAACATATTCAAAGAGATTGAAAATGATTTGGGAATAAGGATGAGCGGATGCCCGAATCTGGAGAATTGGGCGCGTCAGGGAGTTCTTCTTCTGAACTCTATTCTGACAGTCCGTTCGGGTGAGGCAGCTTCACATAGCGGAATCGGCTGGCAGCAGTTTACCGATGCTGTTATCCGTTATATTTCAGACAATTGCAACGGAGTTGTTTTCTTGCTTTGGGGCAATTACGCCCGAAGCAAGAAGGAACTTATCGACACTTCCCGTCATTATGTGCTTGAGGCGCCACATCCGTCTCCGCTAGCAAGAGGTGCCTTTTTCGGTTGCAGACATTTCTCCAGAACGAACGAGATTCTTGTGAGAGAAGGAAAGACTCCGATTAACTGGCAGTTGTAAACATTCTTAAAGAAGAGTAATCATGAATCGAATAGCATTGTTCCCAGGGTCCTTTGATCCGTTTACGTCTGGGCATCTGAACATTTTGACCAGAGCTTTGACAATTTTCGATGAAGTTATAGTGGCTGTGGGAATCAATCAGGACAAGCGCGGCTTCTTCACAATGGAGCAGCGGGAAGACATCATCCGTCAGGCTACCAGCGATATGGAAGGAGTGAGAATTATTCACTATGAAGGGCTTACCATAGACATCTGCCGCGAACTCGGAGTCCGACACATTGTTAGGGGTGTTAGGAATATGACAGACTTCGACAACGAGCAGGCGATTGCGGATGCGAACCGTCATCTGGCCCCTGAAGTCGATACCATTATCATTCCTACCGCTCAGGAATATTCACACATCTCTTCTTCGGCTGTCCGTGATGTCGTTCGGCATCATGGCAATCTTTCGCAGTTTATTCCGGATGGAGTCGTGTTGCCGGAAGTCAGATGAAAAGAGGAGCTGTAATATTCATTGGCCTTTTGTTGTGGCTGCTCCCATCGCTTCGTTGCGTTGGGCAGATTGATTCAACACGCCTGACGGAACTGGATGCGCGGTTGGAGGAATACTTCCGTACTCTTGAACCTGAAAGGATTGAGGTGAAGAACGAGGAATGCGACCTTCTGATTGATTCTGCTCAGGATTCAATTCTGCGTCGTCACATCGCATTGAAGATTTATGATCATTATCTAGAGTCTCCTGTGATGGGCGATGAAGCTGTTGCTATTTATTTGACAGACAAGTGGTTCGCTACTGGCAAGATTGACATGGGTGGCGATGAGGTTCTGCTTAATGCCAAGATATTCGCTGATTTTAACCGTCAGTCGCTTCTTGGGATGAAGGCTCCATTAGCTGAGATGGAAACACCTGATGGAGAGAAAGTTGAAATTGGCGGCCCCGCGAGTCGTTACCGTGTGCTTTTTTTCTATGACACTGAGTGCTCGAAGTGTAGGTTGGAGACGTTGTTTCTGCGCTCTAAGCTTAATGCAAAGAATTGGCCGATAGATATTTATGCTATCTACACCGGGGATAATCCACAGAGTTGGAAGGAGTGGCGGCAGACAAAATTCGCTGTCAGTGCTCCTAAAACTAAAGTCATCCATCTTTGGGACCCGGAAATCGACTCGGACTATCAGATGAAATATGGCGTAATCCAAACTCCTAGGATGTTTCTTCTTGACCGGTCTGGTACCATCATCGGCAGGGGAATGGACACACAAGCCTTGGAGCAACTCCTTGGCATTGTCCTTTCTGATGTAAATTATGAATATGGCGGCTCGGCTTCCGCTGCCCTGATGGACAAACTCTTTGCAGCAGATTCTAATGTTATGTCAATGGCTAAAGCGTTGGAATCTCGAACTTTAGCTAAAGGCGACACCACGTTTTTCAAGCATCTCGAAGGTGATCTGCTTTATTGGCTGACATCACGTCGCGATGAAGTCTGCAAGGAAGGTACATTGCCTTTCATTAATGAATATGTTATCTCGCGTCCAGAGATCTGGAACACGGCTGATGACACCCTTAAAGTCGTAGGGCTTGCCAGAATGATGACGGAGCTGCTGTCCCGTACTCCTGTTGGCTCAAAACTCCCGAAGTACAATCTTCCCAGTTGGAATCAAATCAGAAGGAAAGGTGGCTACATCGTCTTTCACACCGAGGGATGTCCTTACTGCGAGGCCGAACTCTCAGCTGCTGACTCCCTTGGCTTGAGGATCATGGACGTGAACGTTGATGAGATAATGGCCTCTGAGCCTGAACTAGCCAAGACCTTGCTGGACACTTTCGACCTGTCTGCGATGCCTTTCATCCTTGAAGTCGGTCGCCATGGAATCGTTCGTCGTCGCTACGTCTCCTTTCTCTCCGATTACCGTGGTTCGGCCCTTCGACAAGCTCAGGGACCGCAAGCTCACCAACCGGTCGCTGAGCTTGTCGAAGCAACATCTATCCAGTAATACTCCGCAACACCCGCGTCAACTGATCCGAGCAGGAAGTCCCGCGCCCATGACAGTTGACCCCGGACAGGATCTCAACAGCTTTCGAGGCCTCCATACCCTCTAGAAGCCTTCCAATTGCCTGTAGATTCCCATCGCATCCCTTTATGTAATGCAGATTGTGAATCTTCCCGTCAATTAGATCGAAATCAATCTGAGCAGAGCAGACAATCGCACTCGGAACAGCAGTGATGTGCCTGACACCGTCAGTCGTTTTGTCAGAGATTATTTTGAAATCATCGCCAATAGCCATGTCAGTAATTATTAAACGTTTAATCTTACAAAAATATAAAATATTTGTGAAAATTACCGTAACTTTGCACGGCATTTGAAGAGAACCTATGCCGAAAAAAACGTATATTAATTTCTAAATTCATAGAATTATGGTATCATACAAAGATCTTGGCCTGGTCAACACCAGAGAGATGTTCGCAAAGGCCGTAAAGGGTGGCTATGCTATTCCTGCATTCAACTTCAACAACATGGAGCAGCTTCAGGCTATCATCCAAGCTGCCGCTGAGAAGAAGTCACCGGTTATCCTTCAGGTTTCCAAGGGTGCGCGCAACTATGCCAACCAAACCCTTCTCCGCTACATGGCTGAAGGTGCTGTTCAGTATGCCAAGGAACTCGGTTGGGAGCATCCTCAGATTGTTCTTCACCTTGACCATGGTGATAGCTTCGAGCTTTGCAAGAGTTGTGTTGACATGGGATTCTCATCAGTCATGATCGATGGCTCCGCTCTTCCATACGAGGAGAACATAGCTCTTACAAGAAAGGTAGTTGATTATGCTCATCAGTTTGATGTAGTTGTAGAGGCTGAGCTTGGTGTCCTTGCTGGAGTGGAAGAAGAGGTTTCCGCAGAGGAGTCTCACTACACAAAGCCAGAGGAGGTCATTGACTTCTCTACCCGTACAGGCTGTGATTCACTCGCAATCTCCATCGGTACTTCACACGGTGCTTACAAGTTCAAGCCTGAGCAGTGCACAAGAGACCCTAAGACTGGTCGTCTCGTTCCACCTCCACTCGCTTTCGATGTTCTCCACGAGATTGAGAAGAAGCTTCCTGGATTCCCAATCGTGCTTCATGGATCATCATCAGTGCCGCAGGAATATGTTGACATGATTAACAAGTACGGTGGAAAACTTCCTGACGCTGTAGGTATTCCAGAGGATCAGCTTCGTGAGGCTGCCAAGAGTGCTGTCTGCAAGATTAACATTGACTCAGATTCCCGTCTTGCTATGACTGCAGTTATCCGCAAGATTTTTGTTGAGAAACCAGCAGAGTTCGATCCAAGAAAGTACCTCGGACCAGCTCGTGACGAGATGAAGAAGCTTTATGAGCACAAGATCGTTGATGTTCTTGGTTCTGACGGCAAAGCTGAGTAAAGTTGTTGTGGAGATTAAACTCCTGACAATCAGTAAATAAGATAATCCCCTTCAGTTGATTATGACTGAAGGGGATTTCTTAATTTATTTATAAATAATTAGTTATCCTCCACTCCTATTAGAAGAGAACCATGTGAGCTGGGAGCATACCAGCAGTGGCTGACCATTTGAACTTGAGGTCTTTGGTGAAGCACCATACTTTGCCTGGATCTGTGTAAGTGAGACCAGAGTCAGCAATGTAGATGTCTCCATTCTCAGGATTTGCTAGAATGCCATAAGGGTTAGAAACCTTGACTGCGTCAGTACCGGACAGGGACGTACTTGTTACGGATGCATTCTTGACGTTGACTTTGTAAAGTGTGTTGGAATAGCCACCAGAAAGTTCATCAGCGTTCCCTATTGCGTAGATAAACCCGTTGTCACACAGGGTCATGCAGCTGACGTGTACGTCTTTGACCGCAGAAGACTTGCCCCCGGAGATCCGGTAAAGGCCCATCGGCTCCGACATGGACTGGATCCATTTACCGGAAGCATCCTGTGACCAAGTGCTTTCACCGTAGCTGGACACCCAGACATCACCGTTGGCACTGGCAGCAAGAAAGTGCAGATTCGAGGCTGTTTCTATCTGACTGCTAACCTTGAATGTGGAAAGGTCGATGACACTTACTGTTGACTCATGGACATAGTTGTAACCTCCACTGTTGGCGACATAGAGCTTGCCACCTGCGACAGCTAGGCCTTCAGGCTGGCAGCCAACCTCAACCTCACCTTCAACTTTGTAGGTGTCAGTGTTGATTTTATAGACTTTACCTTTGGTTTCTTCGCCTCCGTAAACAGCTCCTGCGTAGGAACTTACGTAGGCATAAGACCCGTCAAACGTAATGTAGCGCGGATCGGGTACGGTGATCGAGGACAAGTAATCCTCGTCCTTGGCATCCAAAACATGTATGGTGCTGGAGCCGTTCATCACGAGCCACAATTTGCCGTCTTGGAGAGCGATGTCATTACCTGTGTCTCCAAGTCCTTGAACTATAGTAGGATTCATCTGCCCGAAGGCGTCTGAAATGTAATTTCCGTCAGAGAACCTGAAGAAATCTAGAGTGGAGTTGTTCTTCTGGTAGTTGCCTTCATTTAGGACAAACAACTTGTCGAACTTCCCGTTTTTTTCACCTACTGCGACATTGACACCCGCAAGGCCTGCATCCCTGGAGGTGGTTTCATCTTTGGAGCAGCTGACCACTATCGCGGCCAACAGCGTGCTGAAAACCAGCAGTGCAATTTTTTTCATGATATTTTAAAGAACTAAATTGGTTGCTTTTTGCGCCTAGAACCTTTGGCGATGGTCCACTTCGACAAGCTCAGTGACCGAAACAGACTAAGCAGCTGCGAAATTACAACTTTCAGAAGGAATATTCAAGTTTGGCTGAAAGATTTGTGCCGGGCATAGGGTAGTTGTCAATGATTTCGTAGTTCTCGTTAAGGATGTTGTTGCATGAGACACGAACAGTTAGTTCGCTGTTTCTGAGCCGAAATGACTTGCTTAAAGTGGCGTCAAGAGTCTGCCACGGGGCAATCCTATACGCTGTCATGTTAGCCGATGAGGAGTACCTTTCTCCCGCGATGAAGGCGATGACATCGAACCTCCAACCATCAATTTCAATGAATATGCTCCCAGAGCCGCTGTGGAGAGGAATGTACGGAATCTGCCCTTTGTAAGTCACAGCATCGCTATCGCTAAGGTCCGTGGCCTTCTGGAAAGTGTACTGTCCGCGACCTCCAAGATGGATCTTCCCTAAGTCTTTCTCGTAGTTGGCACTGACATCTGCTCCGAGAATGTTCACTTTTCCAATGTTGTACATGGACCAGCGGAATTGATTGGATGTCGGTACAGCGATAATCTTGTCTTTCAGTCTGTTATGATAGATGTTGGCCTTGATCGTCAATCCATGGAGCGATGCATTCCAGTCCAATCCCAAATCAAATTGCACTGCGTCTTCTGGAACTAGAGATTTGCTGCCGGTCGTTGTGTAGTAAAGGTCATTGAATGTCGGCATTCTGTACGACCTCTTTGCAAATCCGTTGAGACTGAATTTGTCTGAGAGTCTCCATTTGGCTACGACCGAAGGCATTAGTACGTTCCGCTTTGCCTTACTTCTACTTTTACTTGATGACAAAAATGAATCCAACACGTTGATGTAGAGAAGGGTAGCATAGACCTCAAATCTTCCGACAACGAAAGCATTGGTAAGCGAGCCAAAAGTAGAAAATCTGCTCGGATAACAGAACCCTCGCAAATTTGAGTCAAGGTAGCCGTACTGGATGTCCACTGACATATTCATTTTCCACCAATCACTTAGAACGGCAAGGGCCGCTGTTGAGAGGTAACCCGTGTGATTTTTGTATAGAAAGTCCGCTGGGTTTAGATCTGGGCGCAGTTCTGGAACATCGAGATATTCCAATTCATCGAACGAGTATTTGAACCGGGTCATGACAGACCATTTTTCGCCCAGAGTCCTCCTCCAGCGCCCTTGGATGAAAACATTCATGTCTTCTTGACGATCCTCGCTGAGAGGATATTCATTGGCTCTTTTGAAGACGGGTCCAGGCAGACCGCGTTCAGAACCGAAGAAGTAAGCGTGTAAGTTCCAGTCCGAGGTTGATGTCTTGCTGCTGAAAAGCTGCCCTTCTAGCCTCAAACTTTGGATGTCGCAGTTCTTTCGGATCATGACTGTGTCGTAGCCTGCCATCGTGCCCTCTGGAGTCTGTCTGAAGTCGCTGACATGGAACTTGTACTGTCCGTTGGAGGTGACGGCCTCACCAGTTAGACGGAGCGAAATTCCATCTTTTAAAAGCCGTTCGAATGTCATTCCAGGCGAGAAAGTTCCGAACGATCCTCCGCGAAGCCAGAGCCGACGATTGCTTCTACCAGAACCGAACTCTGGCCGGGCAGTTTCAAGGTAGACGGTACTTGCTGAGGAATATTCCTTGGCACTTTGAAGCAAAGAGGCTTTCTGACCGTTGAAAATGCTGACGCACTGGAGGTTTTCGGTTCCGAAACGTCCGAGATCTACCTGCATGTTCTGGGCATTGTCAACTTGAATCCCGTCGAGGAACACTCCAGTGTGCTCGCTTCCCAGACTTCTTACATTTATGGTCTTAAGTCCTCCTGCCCCACCGTAATCCCTGACTTGCACTCCAGAGAAGCGTCTGATAGCCTCAGAAAGATTGGCAGATGATTTCAAGTCTTTATCTGAAATCCTTTGGGGGACAACCAAGCTACCGTAGGATGCTGACACGATAGATGATGTCAAAGTGTCAATGAGCTCGTCTGCACCGTAAGCCTCTGCCACTGATGCTGTCAGAACGGCCATGACCATTAATGAATATGTCAGTGTAAGCGATTTCATGTTCAATCTCCACCGCAAATGTAGATATATTCTTTGAAAATGAATTTTGAATTTGAATTATAATTTGTTAGTTTTTACTTGTTTTTGGTTTGGGATTCTCATTTTTATGTTTATTTTTACCGAAAATTTGAACCACATAATAAACATGCGCATCAAAAGATTGCTGATTGCAGCTTTTTCGTTTCTTTTTATTGTCCTGCCGATGTCTGCACAGAAAGGTAATCTTGTAAACATAGGGCTTCAGGCGAGAGTCGATTACCAGCGGAAGTATCTGGACGGAAGTTCTGTGAAGGATAATTGTGGCTTCAAAGGCAAAAATGTCAGCATTCTCATTAATGGAGAGTTCAACGAACACTTCTCCTATAATTATAGGCAGCGCCTTTATCGTGGCCACGGCAATGAAAGTTTCTTCAATGCCACTGATTTCTTGTATTTGACTTATAAACCGGATGAGCATTGGAGTTTTTCAGGAGGAAAGCAGATTCTTGAGATTGGAGGCTATGAATATGACCTTGCACCGATTGACATTTTCTTCCTTTCTGAATATTGCAGCAACATCGCGTGCTACCAGATGGGGGCCTATGCCGGGTATTCTTTCGATTCGGGGAAGGACATGATGAGGTTCCAGTTCTGTCAGAGTCCTTTTCGTCAGGAACACAGTGACATGTACGCCTACAACCTGATGTGGAATGGTTCACACGGATGCTTTGATTCGATTTGGTCCGTGAATCTCATTGAATATCTTCCCGGCAAGTTCATCAACTATCTCGCGCTCGGCAATCATTTTACATTCGGAGATTTCTCTGTGTTTGTGGATTTTATGAACCGCTCGGTGGTTGACAAAATGTCATTTTTGAGAGATTTTACCTTGATCGGGAAGGTGGAATATTCATTCAATGAGAAGTTAAGTGTCTTCGGAAAGGCGAGCTACGACTATAATGATCTAGATGAGGTGGGGGATTGGTGCGTGATGCCGGGAACTTCGATGGGAAGAATTGGCTGCGGTGTAGAGTATTTCCCGCTTTCAGATAAGAGAATCCGTCTCCATGCCACTTTCTGTCATTCTTTCGGGGACAACGGCAATCCTGCGGGAGCGCTGTGGGACGACCAACAGATTGCCAGCATTGGGCTCACATGGAGAATGAAGCTACTAGGCATGTAATTTCCGAATATTTTTCGCAAGATGGGATGCTTCGGCAGGTTGGTCCTACCTTCCGACATTGAATGTGATTCCAAAATTGACATCAGAGTTCATCTTGTTGTACGGGTAGAGTAGCGCTCCTTTTGCCTTAGCCAACTTGAAGTTAAGATGATCCGAGCCGATGAAGAAACTTAGTCTGTCCGAGTGCAGACCAATGACAGCCCCAACGGACGTGCCGAATTTTGAAAAGCCGCAGTTTAGGCCGCAACTAAGCCATCTAGAATGATGAATGTTGGCGAACAGTCGAGCCTCAGACCAAGTGAATGAACCATTTACTGATGTCGTGCTTAAAATGCCCACTGACAGAGCCTTGTAAAAAGGCATAGTGTATTCAGCACTGGCATTGACAATCGCGGAAAGCATTCCTCCTTGGCTGCCATCTGTCTCTGTCTTCCTGAAATCGAACATGTCCATCATGTCATCCTTAAGATCATCCAGCTCTTTTTTCAGAGAGTTATCCTTGCCCCCTTCAATGGAGAAGTCCTCGAATCCATCGAATGACCATCCTTCACCACTTGTTTTAGCTGTGAAGGTTTTACCCCAATACATGTAGCCGAGGTCGTTGACTGCCAAGGAAAGTTTGAGACCGTCCATGATTTTTAGCTCTGCCCCGAGATCAATTGCGGCACCAAACCCGCTGATGGAAGGCTTACTCTTAACTTTAACATTGTCAAAATCAAGTAGATCCTTATCGGACGGATCAGAAAGTTCTTCTCCACTTTCTCCTTTGGTCGGAACATCAAGAAATGAGGATGCTTTCAATGTTCCTTGAGATTGGACAGACCATTTGTCTTCAGTCATGCGGATGTCCATCCTTTCGATGTCGGCCTCTGCATTGGCTATGCCTGCAAGAAGTTTGACACGTGCTCCGATGCTTAGACGGTCAGAGATGCGTTGGCTACGCCCGAAAGCGAACTCAAGCCTGCTATTGACTTTAGCAGAAAGTCTAGAGACTTCGTAGGTCTGAGACTTGCCTACATTCTTCATAAAATCAAATAGGCTGTAAGGCAGACAGATGTCAGCATTGGTCCGCATGCTGATGTCAAAGGTCGTGAATGAGTTCTTCTTTTTTGTCCCGATGGAGAACAATGAAACACTATTGCTCAGGTTGAGATAGTTGTCGGTACTTAGCTTGCTAAGAAATTCCTCGCTGCTTACGGATGGGTTCATGAATGTTGTCAGCTTCCCGTCTAAAGGATAGAGAAAAGTGCTGACTCCGAGATTGCTTTGAGTCTCAAGGTTGAATCCGCTGATGGCAGGTATGGCAAAATAGCTCGTTTTGGAGGCGAAAGCCGGATTGAATTCATGCCTGAAATTGTAGTCTTCCATGAAGAATGCGGATCTGAAGGCTTGCTGGGCAGATGCACTGCAAATGCTTGATAGTGCGGTGATAATGAATATGCTAATCTTTTTCATTGCTTTGTTCTTTGTCTATAACTCAGAGGTGATTGTTCCTTGGAGCTTTACCTTCATGTTCTCAAACTTGATTCCTTGTCCTCGGTTGAGGCATACTCCAAGATGATCTTTGTCAGGACCGGATATTCTAAGGTGCATCCTTAGTCCGTCAAGTTTGCGCATTTCTTGCTCCGTTGCCGTTAGACTGATTTTCATTGGAGACTTGGCCGGTTTCTCCACAGAACCGGATGCTACGTCACCATCCACGTTGACTTTTATTCCAGGGATAATCTTGCCATCCTTGTCGATTGCTGATGCTTCCAGCCCTATTCCGAGAGGAATCATATTCACAAAATCAAAGGTCACTTCTGCACCTCTGACTTCTAATTGGACATCGTCATCCTTAGGGTTGAACATCTCTCCCCATCCATCGAAATCGCTGTCATATTCAATTCTAAGATCACTTCCGAAAGACAATGGTGCGATTATGGTGTAATTACAGTAGAAGGTGTAGGTCTGATCGCCCCTGACGGTGATAAATTCATCCTCAGCTTTGGTCTCTATGTTTGTGAGGGCCATCTCTTCTGGGACATCTTTGACGACATCAGATAGGTTTGGGACCTTGATGTTTAAGTAGTTATCAGGAACGTTTCCCCCTGTTCTGGACAGGAATATTCTAGTGACAGCATCGCTTTCAATCTTGATCTCGTCTGTGGCCGGAGCTCCATTGGCACCGATGTGAACGCTTCTTTTAGAACTCCCTTTGTAGGATTCGAGATCAGCGTCCAGAGTCATGGCTAGCGGGCTGTCGTTGCCCACAATCAACATTACTTGAGGATTGTAAAGGTCAACCACAGCTCCTTCTCCACTGATGAAATCAGGTAATGTGCCAACTTTGGCCACTTTAGGTGTTACTTCAATCTTAGGATTGACCTTGACTGTGACGTCTTGGATGTTCAATGCTGTTATGGTTATGCTCACATCAGCGAAGATCTCTTCTGGAATGTCGCTGAATGTCTTGCCAAAGTCATCTGAGAGCATTTTTAGCTCAAATCCAGATAGTTCGATACTGTCGTCCAGCAAGACCTTGTGCTCAAAGGCATTGAAGCCTTGCCCGTACGGGAATTTTGAGAAGTCTAGCCCTGTAATCATCAATTTGATCTCATGAATTTCGGGGCTCAGTTCCACCTGTCCTAATTTCAAAATGTTGCCCTTACGGTCGAATGAATATTCCATACCGCCTGAGAGAATGTCAGAAATCTCAAGATAGTCAGGGAAGTCGATAGCCAGATTTCTAATGGTCGCCTTGCCGATGTTGCTGTGGAACGAGACTTTGGCGAGGGCACTTCCTGTTACATCCTTGATGTCAATGATTTCTTCTGGGACCTCTTGGTCAATCTTAATAGGGGTGGAAGATGCTCCAATCATTCTGGTTAGCTCGATTCCACTTGGGATAGGTAAACCAGAGGCTGGTTCTCCGTGGAATATTTCGGCTATGATGTCTGAACGTTTGAGGTAAGCCTTGTTTCCACCCAAAGTCACCAACTCATCGGTGATGGAGAAGGAAGGAACCGAGAAAGACGTTTCTGTGCGTTTCCCGAAAAAGGTCAGTATGTAGTTATCATTCAAATCCAGAGCCAGCGTTCCGGACTCATCGCTGTCAAGGTCGAAAAGGTCAAGAACCGAGATGGTCTCGGAGTTTCCAATCGGTGCGCTAATCTCTCCATCAATGATGAAGGTCTTGTCGATGTCTTTCGTAAGATCGTAGTCTTCGTTGACGCATGAGGTGAACATTGCTGGTATCAAAAGCCACAATGATAAGGTTGAAAAGGATCTAGTGGACATAAATAGTTGATTTTTCATTGATTACCTTAATCAATCTTTGCAAAGTTACGTAAAAACGATAGATAATCAATCCCAAACTGATTTAAAATGCCTATTTTTGTACTCAATGGACATTATTAGGATAATCGAATTGTTGGCACTGGTGACAGGCGTCCCGTACATCATCTTGGAGGTTCTGCAGAAGAACAGCATGTGGTATTTCGGAATCGCTACCGGGCTTGCGTGTGCATACTCATTTGCTGTTCAGCATCTATGGTCCAATGCTGCCTTGAATCTTTACTATGCCGTGATGTCCGTTTGGGGACTTTACCAATGGCGGAAGGATGCCAAGGCCTTGGAGAAGGATTCTGAGAATGCCGGTGCAACGGTTCACCTTGGACGGTTGGATGGAAGGATAGCATTGTGGAGTGCGGTGGCCTTTGTTGTGGGTACTGCTTTCCTTGTTTGGCTGCTTCGTGTTTTAGACGGTTCAAGCACTTTGCTGGACTCTGCTTCCGCCATGATGTCGGTTATTGCCACATACTGGCTAGCCCGGTCTATTCCGTACCATTGGATCATTTGGATTGTGACGGACATTATTCTGGTGGTGATGTGCTTTACTCAGGGACAGTACTGGCTCATGGTCCTGTACCTTGCTTACGTCATGGCAGCAGCCTACGGACTTTACCATTGGAGCAGAAAAGGAAAATATATCAATTAATAACACATGAATATGCTCAATTACAGAAAGTTTATTCTAAGCATTGCTTTGACCGTACTGGTCGGCATGGTTTCCGTTGCCCAGGGAAAGAAAACCGTTTATTATGATGCGTCAGCATTCCCGCTTTTCGGGAAATGTGTTGAAGAGACATCCGCGCGCTATGAGCGCCTTCCGGAGGCTCTCAAAGGTGTCGTCAGGCAGCCGGTTTGGGATTTGTCTCGCAATTCCTCAGGGCTCTACATCCGTTTCCGTTCCAACTCCACAAAAATCTGCGCCAAATGGAGTTCTACCTATCCGCGTCATTACATGCCGCACATGGCAGACGCTGGTGACAGTGGTCTTGATCTTTACATCCTTACCGAGAAAGATGGTTGGCGCTTCGCTGGTAGCGGGTTCGATTGGGGACGGGATAAGGAGGTCAAAAGCAGGAAGATAGTGGCCAACATGAAGCCCCAGATGAGAGAGTACATGCTCTATCTTTCATTGTACAATGGAATTACTTCTCTGGAAATCGGTGTGGATGAAGGTTCTGTGATTGAGGCTCCTGCGGTAGAGAGTCCACGTTCTGACAGCCCGATAGTAATGTACGGTACCAGCATTCTTCAGGGAGGATGTACTTCTCGTCCAGGAATGGCCTTCACCGCTATCCTTGGAAGAAAACTTGACAGGGAAGTCATCAATCTTGGTTTCAGCGGCAATGCCAAATTGGACTATGAGATTGCTGATTATATCACCAAGGTCAAGAATCCAAGTTTGATTGTGTTGGATTACGTACCTAATTCGGACGCTGAGTTGATAAACGAAAAGGGTGAGAAATTTTTCAGGATAATCAGGGATGCATTCCCGGATGTCCCAGTGATTTTTGTAGAGGATCCAACGTTCCCTCATTCACGCTTCGATCAGAAGATGTACGAGGAAGTTACTTCAAAGAATGCTGCCCAACACGCTCTTTTCAAGAAACTTAAAAAGGCTGGAGAGAAGAAAATATTCTATGTCTCCACAGATGGCTTGATTGGTGACGATGGCGAAGCCACCGTGGATGGAGTGCACTTCACCGACCTAGGAATGATGCGCTATGTGGAGAAGATGCTGCCTGTCATGAAGAAAGCGCTCCGGTAATTTGTCGGGATATTCATTTAAAAGAAGTAATTTTGTGTGATTTTGATTTCATAGCTTAAAAAGATTTGAATATGATTATAATTGTAGAAAGTGGTGCCACCAAGACTGATTGGTGCGCAGCTTCCGCTGACCAAGAACCTATCAATGTCAAGACTGCTGGAATGAATCTGGCCACAATGCCTCAAGAAGCAATCGAGAAGATTGTTAGGGAGGCTGTTGGTGAGTTTAAGGATAAAGGTCTCTCTGGAAAAGTCAGTGAGGTGCACTTTTATGCTGCCGGTTTGATTGTCCCTGAGGGCGAGAGGATCCCAGCACAGGCTGAGGGCCTTGACAAGGTGCTTAGGTCGTTTTTCCCGGAGGCCGAGATGGAGTACGCCTCGGATCTTCTTGACGCAGCGCGTTCTGTTTGTGGCCATAAGCCGGGAATCGCAGCTATCATGGGAACCGGATCGAACAGTTGTCTGTTTGATGGAGAGAAGGTCGTCAAAAATGTTCGCTCAGCTGGATTCATCCTTGGGGATGAGGGTGGTGGAGCCAGACTGGGCAGACTGTTCATGTCCGACTTCCTCAAAGGCCTTGTGCCTGAACCTGTCTCAAGCGAGTTCGCCAAGGACTTCAAGGTGGACTACATGACTGTGGTTCAGAATGTTTACAGAGGTGACGCCCCTTCAAAGTATCTTGGCTCGTTTGCCCCATGGATTCTGGAGAGGTACGATTCGTGTGAATATGTCCGTGGCCTCGTGGAGCAGAATTTCAAGGATTTTATTGAAAGAGTGATCATGCAGTATGACATTGACAAATACCCTGTAGGTGTTGTGGGCGGCTTCGGTTACGCCAACAGACACATCCTTGAGAAAGTCGCGAAGCCTTACGGGATTCGGTTCTCTACCATCATTCCGGCTCCGATTGAAGGCCTTGTGGAATACCATCTTGGTAGAAAATAAATTAGATCTGCCTTGCAGAGACAACGTTGATAATTTTTGTTATGGAAGACAATAGAACAACTGAACAGTCATCAAAGTATGACCATCTTGAGAAGATGTCCACAGAGGAGTTGCTGAATGCAATCAACACGGAGGACAGGACAGTACCGGTCGCTGTGGCTGGTGCTATCCCACAGATTCAGAAACTCGTGGATGGAATCGTTACTAGAGTTCCACACGGAGGTCGCGTTTTTTACTTAGGCGCTGGTACAAGCGGACGCCTTGGAATTGTCGATGCGTCCGAGATTCCTCCTACCTATGGTGTCCATGATGTGTTTATCGGCTTCATGGCCGGTGGAGACTCTGCGATTCGTGACGCTGTTGAAGGTGCTGAGGATGATCTAGAGGGAGGATGGAGAGACTTGCAGGCATATTCACCGACAAAAAATGATGTTGTGATTGGTATTGCTGCTTCGGGCACGACTCCTTATGTGATTGGTGCTTTGAAGACTGCCCGTGAGAAAGGTCTGCTTACCGGTTGCATCACTTGCAATGAGAACTCTCCTGTGGCTGCCGCTGCCGAGGTCCCGATTGTTGTAGTCGTTGGTCCTGAGTTTGTGACAGGCAGCACAAGGATGAAGGCTGGAACAGCTCAGAAATTGGTCCTAAACATGATCTCGACGGTTTCTATGATTCGCCTCGGTCATGTCAGAGGTAGCAAGATGGTGGACATGCAGCTTACTAACAAGAAGTTGGTGGATCGTGGTACCAGAATGATCATGGGAGAGACTGGAATAGAGGACTACGACTTCGCTCGCAAACTCTTGCTTGAGTACGGTCAGGTTCGTGCTGCTGTGAACGCCTACCAAAAAGGTGAGAACAAGTAGATGACCGCTCCAGAGAAGTTTCCATCTAAATTGCTTGAAGACGCTGTGCAAGCCATAGGCTCCCTTCCGGGAGTGGGCAAGCGCAGCGCCTTGCGCCTTGCTCTTCATCTGTTGAAGCAGCCTTCCGAGAATGTCCATCATTTCGCGGACTCAATTGTCAAGATGCGAGACGAGGCAAAGTACTGCCGTGAGTGTTGGATGATTTCTGACAACGATGTCTGTACAATCTGCTCGGACAAGTCTCGTGACCGCAAAACAATCTGCGTGGTGGAGAATGTCCGTGATGTCATGAGCATTGAGAACACTGGCCAATACCATGGGGTCTATCATGTGCTTGGAGGAATAATCTCTCCAATCGCAGGGGTCGGGCCGTCAGACATTACGGTGTCTCAACTTGTTGAGCGAGTGAAGAATATGCTTGCATTGGACGGGGTAAAGCCAGAGGAAATAGAGGTCATCTTGGCCTTGAGCGGGGATGTAGAGGGGGAAACGACTTCTTTCTACATCTACCGTAGAATAGCGGAATATTCTGTCAGAGTCTCTTCTTTGGCCAGAGGCCTTGGCTTCGGAGACGATCTTGAATATGCCGATGAGCTCACTCTTGGACGCTCAATCGTCAATCGCCAGGTCTTTAAACCGTAATCCGCATGGTCTTATCATTACTCGAATCGTTGCTTCTGGCCTTGTCGCTCTGTGCTGACTGTTTTGCGGTCTCCACATGTTCAAGTGTCACACTTAAAGGGATATCCTGGCGGAGTGTGTTTCCGATAGCCTTGGTGTTCGGTCTTGTGCAGACTGCTCTTATGGCTCTGGGCTGGCTGTTTGGTGACATATTCGTTGGACATATTCAGAAAATCGCTAGCCTCGTAGGATTCCTTCTGTTGCTCTATGTCGGAGGGTCGATGATTCTTGAAGCTATCAAGAATGAGGACGAGGCGCGTGATCTCAATGGTTTGAAAAATGTCATTATCGGGGCGGTGGCGACCAGCATTGATGCTTTTGCTGTTGGAGTTAGCCTTTCCATGGGCTTCGTTCCGACTGGCAAGATGATGATGAACCTTGCCGCTGTGTTCATCGTGACGATTCTCTCCGTGATCGGAGGAATGTTCGGAGGCCAAAAAATAGGCTGCCGTTTCGGTCGTCCCGCTGAACTCATTGGTGGCTCCGTCCTGATTCTCATCGGCCTGAATATTCTGATCGGGTTCATTTAAGAATATATTCACCCACTCTGGTGCTGTCACGGAGTGACTGGGGTTGAAAAATTAATGAGGAATAAATTATGAACTAATCTTTTTTAGTCCATAATTTATTCCTATTTTTGCAGACTGACTTCTCCGTAATGTCAGCGAATTGAAGTGGAACCTTTCCCACGCTTGGGCCGGGAAATAATCAGAAGAAAGATTATGATCGCGATTTTCTACAGACAGAACGGCAAACTGTTGGTTTCCCAGTCTGAAACGGAGCTTTCTAAGATAAAGCGAGACGATGCCCTTTGGATTGACATTCTTTCTCCGTCTAGTGAGGAGAAGCACACTGTCGATGAGTTCTTGGGAGAGGAAATCCAGAGCCGCGCTCAAGCCGAGGAGATCGAGAGTTCATCACGTTTTTCTGAGACAGAAAATGCGATTTTTGCCAACACCAACTTCTTGATGCCAGGTCCTGAGGACTACTCGATGGAAGCTGTTTCCTTTACCTTCGTGGGGAACTGTCTTACCACTTTGAGAGATGTTCCCCTGAGGAGCTTCACCGAACTTCAACGAAGGATTGTCGCAATGCCACAGTCTTATCCTAACGGCTACACGGTCTTTGCCAGCATCATGGATCAACGTGTCGATTTGGATGCGGACATGATCGAGTTGATGAGTAAGGAGATTTCTCAGTACAGCAAGAGAATTAATCAACAGGAAGACATTAACGAGGATTTCCTCTTGGACATCAATCAGTTGCAGGAAAACACAATGCTCGTACGCGAGAACATAGTCGATAAGCAGCGACTGATTTCCAACATGATTCGCAGTGACAAATACCCTCAGGAGCTTCAAGGACGTTTTTCGGTTCTGCTGCAAGACATCACCTCGCTCATCAATCACACGAATTTTAGTTTCGAGAGGCTTGAGTACCTTCAAGACACGGTAGTCGGTCTTATCAATCTGGACCAGAATAAGATCATGAAGATTTTCACTCTGGTTTCCGTGCTTTTAATGCCACCTACACTTGTCGCAAGTTTTTATGGTATGAATGTCCCTATGCCGCTGATGGACAAGGGTTGGACTTGGGTTCTGTTGCTCGGTGTGATGCTGTTGACGGTGGCTTTAGTTATGTTCCTTTTCAGGAAGAACAAGCTTTTGTAAATTATTGCCAGATACTTATTGTAAATCAGAGAATTTTGCCTATTTTTGCGAGCCTTTTGACCGTTCGCGCCTAAAAGGCGTGTCCGGTAGGGCATGGAAATATTGTTAAACAACTAGTTATCTTTTAATTACCATTATGGCAGAAGAAACACAAAAAGTAGCCGAAGAAGTTAAGGTTGAGGCAGCGCCTAAGGCCGAGGCTCCGGCTGAAAAGAAAACAGCTCTCAATGCTTCAATCGCTCCAGACAAGTTCGACTGGGACGCATTCGAAGGCAGTTCAGAGATTTACGGAAGTTCCGACAAGAAGTCCATTGAGGACGCTTACGACCAGACTCTCTCAAAGATTGTTGAGAATGAGGTTGTAGAAGGTACTGTTACCGCTATCTCAAAGAGAGAAGTTATTGTCAACATAGGTTACAAGAGCGAAGGCGTCATCCAGGCACCTGAGTTCCGTTACAATCCAGACCTCAAGGTTGGAGACAAAGTTGAGGTTTATGTAGAGTCCGCTGAGGACAAAAAGGGTCAATTGATTCTTTCCCACAAGAAGGCACGCGCCCTCAAGTCTTGGGACAGGGTCAACGAGGCATTCAACAACGACGAGATTGTCAAGGGCTTCGTAAAGACTCGCACAAAGGGTGGTATGATTGTCGATGTGTTCGGAATCGAGGCATTCCTTCCTGGTTCACAGATCGACATCAAGCCTATCCGCGACTACGATGCTTACGTCAATCAGACAATGGACTTCAAGATTGTCAAGATCAATCAGGAGTTCCGCAATGTTGTCGTTTCCCACAAAGCTCTTCTCGAAGCAGAGCAGGAGCAGCGTAGGGCCGAGCTCATCAGCAAGCTTGAGAAAGGTCAGATTCTTGAGGGTACTGTCAAGAACATCACCAACTACGGAGTCTTCGTTGACCTCGGTGGTGTTGACGGTCTCATCCACATCACAGACCTGTCTTGGGGCAGAATCGACAACCCAGAGGAGGTCGTTTCTCTCGATCAGAAGATCAAAGTTGTTGTCAAGGAGTTCGATCCTCAGCAGAAGAGAATCGCCCTTGGTTACAAGCAGCTTACTCCTCATCCTTGGGACAACCTCGATGCTAACATCAAGGAAGGCGATGTTGTCAAGGGTAAGGTTGTGCTCATCGCTGACTACGGTGCTTTCGTAGAGATTGAGCCAGGTGTTGAGGGTCTTATCCACGTGTCTGAGATGTCTTGGTCTCCAAGACTCCACAGCGCTCAGGAGTTCCTCAAGGTAGGTGACGAGGTAGAGGCTAAGGTTCTCTCCATCGACCGCGAGAACAGGAAGATGTCCCTCGGTCTGAAGCAGCTTACTCCTAACCCTTGGGAGAGCATCCGCGACAAGTACCCTGTAGGTTCAGTTCACAAGGCTGTTGTACGCAACATCACCAACTTCGGTGTGTTCGCAGAGCCAGAGGACGGAGTAGAGGGACTCATCCACATCAGCGACCTCTCTTGGAACAAGATCAAGCATCCTTCAGAGCTTGTTTCTCCTGGTGATGTTATTGATGTACAGATCCTTGACTTCGATGAGGCTAACCACAAGCTCAGCCTTGGCCACAAGCAGCTTACTCCTAACCCTTGGGACGCTATCGAGGAGAAATATCCTGTTGGTTCAACAGTAGAGGGAACAGTTGCTTCTCTTACCGACAAGGGTGCTAACATCAAACTTGAAGGTGACGATGAGGGCTTCGCTTTCAGCCGTGATCTCATCAAGGAGGATGGCAAGCAGGCTGTTGTGGGCGAGAAACTTCCGTTCAAGGTTGTTGAGCTCAGAAGGAGCACTCGTAGAATCCTTCTCTCACACGTAAGGACATACGCTGAGGCTAAAGCCGAGAAGGTAGCTGTCGAGGCTGACAACACCAAGAAGGTCGTTAAGAAGATCAACTCTAATCTTGAGAAGACCACTCTCGGTGACATCAGCGAACTCGCTGCCCTTAAGGACAAATTTGAGAAGGGTGAATAATCCATGGATTTTACTTTAACGGTGTTGGGCACGGCTTCGGCCAAGCCCATCCCCGGAAGAAATCAGAGCGCTCAGGTACTTTCCGTACATGGGCGCTTTTTTTTGATTGATTGCGGGGAGGGAGTTCAGACTCGCCTGCAAGAGTGCCACATTTCCCCGATGAGGATTGACTCAATCTTTATCTCGCACATTCATGGTGATCATGTCTTTGGACTGTTCGGCTTGCTTTCCACAATGGGAATGCTTTCCAGAATGACTCCTCTGAACATCTACGCTCCAGTGAGTTTCGGCCCAATCCTCAAGTTCTTCCTATCCTACTATGGTGAAGGGATTCCATTCGAGATCCGGCATATTCCAATGACGATGAAGTCGCCTCAGATGGTCTATCACACGAAGTCTCTTGAGGTTTTTGCTTTCCCTTTGAGGCACAAAATCGAAACTTTTGGCTGGCTGTTTAGGGAGAAGGAGCCTCAAATGAATGTCAAAAAGTGGAAGATTGATGAATATTCCCTCTCACTCACTGAGATTGGTGCTGTTAAGCGTGGGGAGGATATAGTCCGCGAACAACCCGATGGTTCCAGAGAGGTTATCCCGTTTCAGGAATTAGGCTATAAGCCTTACTCTCCCAGAGCTTTTGCTTATTGCAGTGACACAGCTCCGTTTCCTGAGTTAGCCTCCTGGGTCAAAGGCGTTGACTTGCTTTATCACGAGACGACCTATCCTGCCGAACTAGCTGATCAGGCTGCTAAAAGGAATCACTCGACAACGCTTCAGGCCGCAAAGTGTGCTTTGGACGCTGGGGTGAAAAAGCTTGTGATAGGGCATTACTCTTCGCGTAGTTATGACATCGCTCTCTATGAATCGGAGTGCAGGAGCATATTCCCGGAGACTTACGCTGCCCATGATGGTGATGTTTTTGACATCCCGCTTGTGAAATTGGCATAAGAACGTGTCTTTTGAGGGAAAGTTGAGCCTTTCTTAGAGTAATTATCGTTATATTTACGCTTTGCTGTAAAATAACAAGATGAAGAAGATTCTCATATTCATTAATTTGATTCTGTGTCAGATTTCACTTCTGGCTCAGGGCACGCCTCAGGAAAGGTACATTCAGAAGTGGGCTCCGACAGCTGTGCGTGAGATGTACCGTAGTGGAGTTCCAGCTAGCATCACCTTGGCTCAGGGAATTTTAGAGTCGAGGTACGGCTTGTCTGCATTAGCTTCCGAAGGCAACAACCACTTCGGAATCAAGTGCCATAAGGATTGGAAAGGGAAATCAATGCGTTACGATGATGACGCCAAGGGGGAGTGCTTCAGGGTTTATGATTCTGCTGATGAGTCCTTTCAAGATCATTCGGACTTCCTTCGTTATCGCGATCGCTACAAATTCCTCTTCGAACTTAAAACCACTGACTACAAGGGATGGGCGTACGGCTTGAAAAAGGCCGGCTATGCAACCGATCCGAACTATCCAGCGAAGCTTATCAAATACATCGAAGATTACAAGCTTTATGAATATGACACAATGACTTCCGAAGAGTCGGAGCGTTTGTCGGAAGCAGAGTCTCAGAAAGAGGGCTCAACGTCCGTTGGTTCAGAAACATCTAAGGGTGGCAAGTCAACTGTTACCAAGAAAGCTAAGTCCCGTAAGGAACTACGCAGGGAGAAGAAGGCTCGTAAGGTCAGAAAGAAATACAGGTCTGCTGAGGAATCTGTGCCAGATGTGATTCCAGCATCACCGCTTTCTCTTGAGGAACCGAAGAGGATAGACAAGAGCGGGCGTGAGGTGTTTAGTTTCTCGTTGACTAGGGAGGCATATTCCCGCAATGGAGTTCCGTTCATCACTTCGGTGGAAGGGGAGACATATTCAAGTATTGCTCAATCATACCATCTTTATTTGAAGGAGTTGTTGAGATTCAATGACTTGACTCGTTCCGAAGAACTATTGCCTGGTACAGTGGTTTATTTGCAGGCAAAGAAGAACCAGTCTGAGAAGGGGCTTGACAAGTACATAGTCGGTGAGGACGATGAGTCGCTTCGTGACATCTGCCAGCGCTTTGCGGTTAAGATGTCAAGTGTGGTGAAGATGAACGGATTTTCGGCTGATTATGAACCTCGTGAAGGTGACACAATCATACTTCGCGGCAAGAAAGTGAAGAAAAGATGAAGACTTGGAAGTTGATAGTTTTGATCACGGCATTGCTGGTGATTGTGATTCTGGGTGCTGTCGGTGGACGTTGGTATGCTGACAACCGTAAACCGAATTTTTCTGGTAAGGCAGATTTGTTCATCCGTCCGCAGATGACTGTGTCTGAGGTTTTGGAACAGATTCCTGATAGCATTGTTTTGAATCATCGCAGTTTGTCTGGAGTTGTGCGGAAGAATTTGACTGACAGTGATTTGAAACCAGGACATTACTTGGTTGAGAAGAACAAGCCGAGCATTTATGTTGTGAGGATGCTGAAAAACGGTTGGCAGTCTCCTGTTAATCTGGTGCTTTCCGGCACAATGAGGCTCAAGGGCAGAATCGCGCGTAAAATCAGCAATCAGATGATGCTTGATTCTGCGGCTGTCGCCGATGCTTTAAATGATTCTGTTCTGCTCGCTGGCTATGGCTTCACTCCTTCGGATGTCTTCTCCCTGATCATGCCGGACACCTATCAGGTTTATTGGACGGCATCCATGAAGGACATTCTAGACAAGCAGAAAGCGGCTTATGATGCATTTTGGACTGCTGAGAATGTTGCTAAGGCCGAGGCTCAGGGTTTGACACCGAAGGAGGTCTCGATTGTTGCTTCCATCGTCAAGTGCGAGTCGAATTATGCCCCTGAATATCCTTCCATCGCTGGTGTTTACCTAAATCGTCTGCATCTTGGAATGCGCCTCCAGGCTGACCCTACTGTGGCTTTTTGCTATGGTTACACCCTGAACAGGATTCTGTTCCGGCATCTGGAGTTTGACTCTCCGTACAACACCTACCTTCATGCCGGTCTCCCTCCCGGCCCAATCTGTGTGCCTGACAAAGCTAGCCTTGAAGCTGTCCTGAATCCGGACCGTCATGGTTACCTCTATTTCTGCGCCAGCGCTGCCATGGATGGTACCCACAAGTTCGCCTCCACCCTCTCCGAGCACAACCGCAACGCCCGCGAGTTCCAGCGTGCCCTCGACCTCCATCGCACTTCCGGTCGCTGAGCCATTCTCTTTCCGGTCACTGAGCCATTCTCTCTCCGGTCACTGAGCTTGCCGAAGTGCACTGGGAGCTGTCACATGGCTATCTTCTGTCAGGGGCACCGCTGCTTGAGGGCCATGGCGGCCTACGCGCTTCGCGCGCCCTAGCCGGGTAAAGGGCCGCCATGGCCTCCAAGCAACGGTGCCAACGTAAGGAAAATTGCTTCATTATCATGTGTATTAGTATCATACACTCTATGGCTTAACGCAACATGTTCAGTGTTAATGAGTGGTAGATAATGCATTAATTATCATATAGTTAACGCTTTGTCTTGGGTGCTAAATCGCTAAAGGCAAGTAGTTAAACTATTTATTAACAATGATTTACAAATCACGCCTTCCTTGGTTATGAGCCGCATCATCGACCTCTGGCTAGTGAGCAGACTAAAAGTTATTATAATGTTTTAACACTTTTTCTTTGAAAGATTGTCTTTGTTTTATAAATTTGTCGATTGTTAAAGAGCAAGTTGAAATACTTTTTATCACTTAAATTATAACATTATGAATCACACTGATTTACAAAAACTGGGGGGGGGGGGAGAATACACCGCTCCGATCTGCAAGTTCGTTGAACTTGACACCAATGCGACCATCTGCCAAGGAAGTAATGGTGATGGTACTTACTCAATTGATGACTGGACAACTGACGATTCCGGCCTTGAGTTCTAACCTTTAAAGTTCGTACACAATGAAAAAACAGATTCTTACTCTGGGCATGATGTGCGCAGCCGCATTCGCCCTCACCAATTGTGACAAACAGTCCACTGAACCGCAACGTCCAACCGAAGGCACTCCGTTCGAGATCATCGCCTCTGCTGTTGACACAAAGACGACCAATGACGGGCTCCATACCAATTGGGCCGAAGGAGATGCACTTAATTTGTTCCATGCTGAGGCGGGTTCTACTGTGTATGGATCGAATGATAAGTTCACATGGACTGGCGAAGGCAATAAATTCTCCGGAACTCTCACTGAGAATCTGGAGACAGGCAAAAGCTATGACTGGTATGCGTTGTATCCGTATGATTCTTATCTATCGGATCCCACTGGAACTGCTGAGACAGGAAAAAGATATGTTTACATCGGTGATAGAAGCGATAATGGTCAGACACAGACCGGCAATGATTCAAAAGCTCATTTGATATACAGCAATAGAAACGAACAGGGTTTCAGGAACTGTCCTCTTTATGCTGTGGCAAAGAGCGTGAAATCATCCGAAACTCCTGCATTCACAATGCGTAACCTTGCTTCTGTAGTTGCTGTGAAGGTTACGAATACTACCGGAAATGAGCTTACTGTTTCTAAAGTCTCATTTACTGCTCCTGAGGGAACTACTATTGCCGGACAATACTACATCGATTTTACAAAAGAGGAACCCATTTACAATGATGGAACGTACATAGGTAATGTTGCAAATTTGACTGTTAATGAAGGATCTGCTATTGCTAAGAACGGTTCGGCTACATTCTATCTGGCGATCAAGCCTTTCACAGCTGCTTCTGGCTCAACGCTGAAGATCTCTGTCAATGGCTACGAGAAATCACTGGAAATGCCAAAGGATGTCATATTCAACGCTGGTGAGATAAAGGAAGAAGCTTTTAACTATGATAAAGCCTCTATTCCTGGAACAACTGTAACGAAAAACATTTCTGATATTTCGGGAACAACGGAAGATGGAACGAAAGTATCGTCTATGAAAATGGATGATGTTATTACTGTATCTGCTTCTACTAAGGGGAATAACGGAAAAGTCTATAAGTCAGGTGCTGAATGGCGTTTCTATCAAGGTGACTCAGGTACATTGACAATTACAGCAGCAGAAGGATATACCTTAAAATCAGCAACAATAACATATTCAATTAAGAATGGCGGAAAATTAAAATATGGTGAGTCAACAATTTCTTCTGATGCTGATGTTACTTTGACGGGGAGTAAAGCGGTGCTTAGTGTTGGCAATAGTGAGGATAAGTCAAATGGTCAGGTAAGAATAACGGTCATCTCCGTTACCTACGAATGAACAAACTCCGGCGGTTCCGGCGGTGGCGGGACCACGGAGGGGGAGCCGAGGGCTACGGTCACCAATGGTGGCTGCACTATGACGAGTTCGACAGAGGCAACTCTGTCGGGCTCATTCTCTGGGGCGAGCTCGGTTCCTTCTGAGGTGGGTTTCTACTGGGGAACCTCCTCAAACTCTTTGACTAACAAGGTTGTGGCTGATGCCGCAAGCTCTACTGGCGGGACCTTCACGGCCAAGCTGACCGGCCTTACCGAAGGACAGACTTACGTCTATCAGGCGTATGCCATCGTCAGCGGTACGGGCTCGCATTCGTCCGAGACTCAGACTTTTTACGCCAGCGGCACCAAGTACTTCAAGGCAGGTGAGGCATCATCTTCATCTTCGGCCTTCTGTGGTTGGCTTGAGCTCCCAGGCGGAGAGGTAGTCACTAGACAGAGCGCATCGGAAGGATTCAAATACATCTCGGAGGATTCCCGTTACATCACTGATGTCCTTATGGCAAGTGGCAAACGCAACTATACCCATTACTACGACACCAAGATGTACACCTCAATGTGGACGGCCTATCCATTGTACTCGGCAGCGATAGGAAGTGGACGTACTGATGATTGGTCGTATAATCCAAATATTGACACAAAGTATCAGGTAAATTTGTGCAATCATAGTTATGCAGGGTCATATTCAAAAGGGCATTTGATTCCGAACGGAGCGCGTAATGGCAACAATACCATGCAAAAACAGACGTTTTACGTGACCAACTCTGTGCCTCAAGTACAGAATGGATTCAATGGAGGCATTTGGAATGACTTGGAAAAAGCTTTGCGGTCTATCGCTCAAAATGCTGACACTGTGTATGTTGTGACAGGAGTTGCCTTTAATAAGCTTGGAGAATCCAAAACTATTAATACCGTCAAGGCTAAAGATGACACTAAGGATTGCCCTATTCCAAACTACTTCTATAAGGTAGCCTTGAAAGTTAAAAGAAGTGGTTCTTCAATCACTGCGGCAAGTGCGGTAGGGGTATGGATGGAGAACAGGGTGTATGATGACAAGAATTACGCTAATTGTGCGGTCTCCGTTGACCAGATCGAGGAGTGGACAGGACTTGACTTCTTTGTCAATCTCCCGAAAGCTCTTCAGACCGAGGCCGAGAAGAACTCCAGCTGGACCACATTCAAGAATTTTAAGTAATTGAATACCATAGATTACACGAAGGGAGGGCTGCCAAAAGTGATTTTGGCAACCCTCCTTAAATTATTGCTCCCGCAGAGCCTGATTTGAACTTAGATCTCGCTGCCGGTGAACTGACCGATGAAGTAGATGGCTCCGGTGCTGGACTCGCTGATGAGATAGACGAAAGGTCTATCTGCGTGGAATTCGACATGACGAGGTTCTGGAGCAAGGGCAGACATGGTCATGATTGCTGCTGTGACGGCTGCGGCCTTCGTACCCTCCTCACTTACCTCAATCTTGGCTTTCTGGAACATCTTGGAAACGTACAAGTTCCCATCCGCCAACTTGCTGAAATCCGCTGCCGGCCTGAACATCGTGGAAGCTCCAAGGCTGGCGATTATGTCATTCAGAGGCTGTTCGACTTCGGTCGTGAACTTCGGCAGCTTGAGATCAACTTTGCAGTTCTCCATGTTTTGGCGAATCTTCGAAAGCTCCTTGGCACTGAGCACTTTCATCATGTCTTGGATCGACTTGTCCTCGTTAGGCAGAAGCACTGTCATAGAGAACGAGCCGTTGCCGTAAGGGATCCTTACGGCGGAATAAGTCTTGTTCGACGTGTAGAGATATTCATCATTCCTATGCATCATCCTGACTTTCTTGATGTCGCGGGTGTAGCCCTTGAACCGCTCAAGCTTGGTGTCCTTGGCATCAAACTTTTCCGCCCATGAACCGTTGAAGTAGATTGCATTCATCAGGTAGGCGACAGCACTTGGCTCCACGCTGTCTATAATTTTAGGAATCATCCCGTCAGTGTGCTCGGAGCACCAGTCGTTGATGATGCCTGTTGACTTGTTCGATGTGAAATCAAGGTTCTCTACCTCGGCCTTGAACCAATCACTGACTGTCTGCTCGAATTCCTTCTTGACCTTGTTGTTCTTGTTGACCGCGATGAAGTCCGCGATGCTGACGGTCGTGGCGGGATCCAACTTCCCGGCCTTTTTGATGAGGTAGCCGTACAGAGCATTGATCTCGTCCTGAGACGCTCCGCTGAATCCAAGAGTGTTGAGGATTTCCTGACGTGTCTCCCCCTCAGCTCCGTTTGACAAAATCGTCATCAGTCCAGTGATGCTTAGCGGTGAAATCACTCTTGAGTCCATTCCTGAAACTTTGTTGAACAAATTGATGGCGAAAGTGTTGTTCTTCGCTAAAAGATCCCTCTGGCTGTCATCTAGGATAAGATAGTCACTGTCAGTCTCTTCCATATTTCCCATTATCACTTGCCCAGCATCGCTCTGCCCGCTTTTTTTCGCTGTTCCACATGACACCAGCATGGCGGCTGCCATACCCGAAAGCAGGACTTTTCTTGTTGTCTTATTCATGTCTGTCTCTCTCCGTTAGGCAGGCAATTGCCTTCAGTGAATATATTCATTTAAAGCGGTGATTGCCCACCGCGCTAACCAACTAAACTTACTAAATCCCGCAAGAACCGTTCCTTGCACCTGGAATCAACAATCTTTATGAATATTTCGTTGGACTTTCAAAATGAAAAATATAGTTTTGTCTCAGCTAGGAAATTTTTATCTTTGCAATGTCATCAACACAGATAGTATGAGAAAACACATTTTTATCTTTTTGAGTTTAGCCTTGCTCGCAGTTGCAGCAAATCCGCTTTTTGCCCAGCACAGGGCTGACCGTCAAAATCTTGAGAACGAGGAATCGTTCTCCATGATCGTTCTTGGAGATCCCCAGACCTACAACAAGTACGACATCAACCAACCTATCTTTGAGCTGTGTACCGCATGGATCGCTGACAATGTGGATCACCTGAACATCAAGGCCGTGCTCTGTACCGGAGATCTGGTCGAGCAGAACGAGAACATTAAAATGAACCGTAAGATGGTGAACCAGACCAGCCGTGAGATGTGGGAAGCTGCGTCAAGGTCCATGTCGCGTCTTGATGGTAAAGTACCGTACATCATCTCGTGCGGCAACCATGACTATGGCTATAAGATAGCCGAGAACGGTAGGACAAAATTTCCTGAATATTTCCCTTTCGAGCGTAACTCATGCTGGAGGAACTGCCTCGTGGCTGATTTCCCGAATCGTAACGGTGACATTTCGATGGAGAACGCTGCATTTGAGTTCCACGACAAGAATTGGGGCGATATTCTGGTCATAACGACCGAATTCGCTCCAAGGCCAGAGGTCTTGGAATGGGCCAGAAATCTCGCTACAAACGAAAAGTACATCGGCCATAAGGTGATAGCGATGACGCACAGCTATCTCAAGCATCGCACAGCGGATTACACCGACAATTCTCATTACAAGGTGAGACCTCAGACCTCCGGCAAGGATTTCTGGGACAAGTTTGTGTCTGTCACGCCTAATGTTGTGCTCGTTGTCTGCGGCCACACTGGACGCCCGGGTGGTTTTGAGGATTCTGTGGCCTACCGTGTGGACAAGAACGAGGCTGGACGGAATGTGCATCAGATGATGTTCAATGTCCAGATTCTTGGGGGCGGCTGGGAAGGCAACGGTGGAGACGGTTGGCTTAGGATTCTGGAATTCATGCCGGACGGCAAGACGGTGAAGGTGAAGACCTATTCCCCGCTCTTCGGTATCTCTCCGAGTACTAAGCACTTGGCTCACAGAACCGAGGCCTACGACCAGTTCGACATGACTATTGATTAGAAATGTTCTACGTCAGTGAGATAAAGCGCACGGCCCCGGAGACGTTCTCCACACCGTTGCAGAAGAAGGTGTACGAGATGTTCTCGGAACTGGGAATCCCGTTTGAGAGGGTGGACACGGATCCGGGAATCACGATGGAGGACTGTCAGAACATCAATGCCGGACTCGGAGGCAGGATAGTCAAGAGCATATTCCTTTGCAACCGTCAGCAGACCAAGTTCTACCTCTATGTGACTAGGGATGACAAGCCGTTCGTCACCAAGGACTTCGGTCAGGCTCTTGGGATTCCGAGGGTGTCGTTCGCCTCTGCCGAGAAACTGCTTGAGATCGCTGGGACAGAGCATGGGGCGACCACTGTGCTGAGTGCCTGTCTTGATTCAGCTAAGGAGGTGACATTCGTCCTTGACAAAGAAATCCTGGAAGGCGAGTGGTACTGCTGTACAGACGGCACTGCGGGCTGCTTCGTGAAAATCAAGGTCAACGACCTTCTCGATAAGTACTTGCCGGCCTGCGGACACGAGCCAATCATAATTTAGGAATATCCGAGTATGTGTTCTATGAGACATTTTTCAGTCTTGGGCTTGGTGCTGTTGTCCTTGCTGGTCGCTGAGCCTGTCGAAGCGACCAGCCGTTCCAGAGAAGTGGAAGTGAAGGTTGGTCAGGATAATAGGCCGGAGAGGACATCGGATCTGTTCCGGCTCAACATGGGCTGGTCCACAAACCGCTATGGCTTGATGGAAATGACATGGCATCACTTCCTTAGTCCTAATGTCGCTTTGGGAGGAGGTGTGTCTTGCGGCCTGGCTTACCTTGGAGACAAAATGCCTTGCGGCGCCATAACGGATTGGGAATATGATTTCTGGCGCGAGATGTCAGGTGATGAGGAAGAAAGTCTGGACATGGAAGCGATGGGCCCGAAATTTTTGTTTTCAGGAATATTCAAGACTCCGGACCTGCTGAAATTTTCGCAATGCAGGGTCTTTTGCCTTATCGAGCCGGGCGCTGTCTTTGCGGTGCCATATTCGGGAAGAGACCTCCTTTTGTCCAATGAGGCTGGGGGTACGGCTACCGAGCATGTTCATAGTTGGGGCGGGCGCTGGCTATTCTGGCAGTGCCGAGGGACGCTGATGTTTAATTTTGATGATCTTGGAATAGGAATAAGCTACTCGCTGAACGACATCGACATGTACTCCACCCTCAGGACTCTTGAATATGAAGGGCAGTCTTTCGATGACTTCTATCATGCGAAAAAGATGGTCTATCACACCTTTGGGGTGACGCTGTCATATTCATTCTGATTATTCCAGCCACCCTTCCGGAAGCTGCATCGTGACGCAGTGGAGGCCGCCGTGGCCGGAAAGGAGCGGACGGCAGTCAATGATGATGACCTCACGGTCTGGGAACACTTCCTGGAGCCTCATGCGGACAACCTCATCGAGCTCCGCCCCTGTGCCCGGCACAAGAACCGCACCGTTGATTATCAGGAAATTCGCATAAGATGCCGGAAGAGGATAGTCGTCAAGAAACATCTGCTCCGGCTTAGGGAGCGGAACGAGTCTGTAAGGCTTTCCGTCAAGCGTCCTGAAGGACTGAAGCTGCGCTTCCATATTCATTAACGACTCGTAGTCAGGGTCTTCCGGGTCATCGCTTTTGAGGTAGGCGATTGTCTCAGGATCGCAGAAGCGTGCCAGAATGTCGATGTGGCTGTCGGTGTCGTCACCGGAAAGGCTGCCGCTGTCCACCCAGAGCACACGCTCGAGACCGAACGCCTGCTTGAGCTCACCTTCAATCTCCTCTTGGCTGAGATATTCATTCCTGTTGTCGCTGCAAAGGCATTCCGAGGTGGCCATCAGGGTTCCGGTGCCATCGGTGTCGATGCTGCCGCCCTCAAGGACGAACGGACGCATGTCCACGCACATCACCTCATCGGTGAAGGCTCTGTCAAAGAATATCTTCTTGGTGATTCCGTTGTCGAAGTTGGAGGCGAACTTGAGTCCCCAGCCGTTGAAAACAAAATCATAGAGGTACTTCTCTCCACTGTCGCCATAGACCGCGATTCCACCGTGGTCGCGCGCCCATGTGTCGTTGATTGGACACTCATGAAAACTGATCGCGGAAGTGTCCACCCCCAGCTCAGCGAGTTTGCAAGTGGCGGCCTCCACATCGGCAGTCACCAGCAGTACCTTCTCGAAACGCAGGATCGCTGAGATGATTCGTCCATAGCATTCCTGCACCTTCTCCAGTTCGTACCAAGGTGTCGTCTCGTCAGGCCAGGTGAGCATCACCCCACTCTGTCTCTCCCATTCAGCAGGCAGTCTCATGTTTATTACTTGTTTATTATCTGCAAAGATATTGTTATTTTTGCGAACTGTGAACAGGAGCAGGAGGTAAGCCATGAAATTTCGTTTGGAATCACCATACAAGCCATCGGGGGATCAGCCGGGGGCGATCGAGGGACTTTGTGATGCGCTCAGTCAGGGCGTGGGAGATGTTACTTTGCTGGGAGTGACAGGGTCGGGGAAGACTTTCACGATGGCGAACGTCATCGAGAAACTTCAGCGTCCTGCGCTGATTCTCAGCCACAACAAGACGCTGGCAGCGCAGCTTTACGGTGAGTTCAAAAGCTTCTTCCCGTCCAACGCGGTTGAATATTTCGTCTCCTACTACGACTACTATCAGCCGGAAGCCTATCTGCCGACAACTGACACCTACATCGAGAAGGATCTCAGCATCAACGATCAGATTGACAAGCTGAGGTTGAGTGCCGCCTCGGCTCTGATGTCAGGGCGGAGGGATGTTATCGTGGTCTCCAGCGTGTCATGCCTTTACGGTATAGGAAACCCGGAAGACTTTCACGCTCAGTCGATTCTGGTGAAAAGAGGAGAGCAGCGCAGCCTGACCCGTCTCCTTTACCATCTCGTTGATGCCAACTACAGCCGTACGGAGGTGGATTTCAAAAGAGGAACGTTTAGGGTTCGTGGTGACACAGTCGATGTGTTCCTCGGAGGCTCTGACGAAGCCGTCAGGATCGAGTTCTTCGGTGATGAAGTAGATTCGCTTTCGTTGATTGATCCGCTGACTGGAGCGCACATTGAGTCGTTGGATGAGGTTCCGATCTTTCCGGCCACTAACTTCGTGACTACGAGGGAGCGCAGCATCAAGGCCGTGAGCATGATCCAGGACGATCTCAAGAAACAGGTCGATTATTTCAACGAGATAGGCAAGGGGTTGGAAGCCAAGAGATTGCAGCAGCGGGTCGAGAATGATCTAGAGATGATCAAGGAGATGGGCTACTGCCCTGGAATCGAGAACTATTCCCGCTACCTAGACGGTCGTCTGCCCGGTCAAAGACCGTTCTGCCTCATTGATTACTTCCCGAAAGATTTCATCACATTCATCGACGAGAGCCACGTCACGATCCCGCAGATTAGGGCGATGTACGGTGGCGACCATGCCCGCAAGTCTGTTCTCATTGAATATGGCTTCCGCCTTCCCGCTGCCTCCGACAACCGGCCTCTGACCTTTGATGAGTTCAACTCCATCACCGACCAGAAGGTGTATGTCAGCGCCACTCCATCGGACTACGAGCTAGAACGCTCCAACGGCCTTGTGGTAGAGCAGGTTGTGCGGCCTACCGGTCTGCTGGATCCTCCGATCGAAGTCAGACCTACCAAGAATCAGGTGGATGACCTTGTTGAGGAGATCCGCAAGAGGGCAGAGAAGGACGAGAGGGTTCTCGTCACTACCCTAACCAAGAGGATGGCCGAGGAATTGACCGACTATCTGGACAAGATCGACATTCGGGTGCGCTACATTCATTCCGATGTGGACACGGCTGAGAGGGTCGAGATCATCGAGGACTTCAAGAACGGTCTGTTCGATGTTCTAGTCGGAGTGAACCTCCTTCGCGAGGGGTTGGATATTCCTACAGTCTCGCTTGTTGCAATCCTTGACGCTGACAAGGAGGGCTTCCTGCGTTCTGGAAGGGCATTGACCCAGACAGCGGGCCGCGCGGCCAGAAATGTCAACGGGCTTGTGATAATGTACGCTGACACTGTCACCGAGTCGATGGAGCAGACCATCCGCGAGACCAATAGGCGCCGCACAAAGCAGATTGAATATAACAAACTCCACCACATCACCCCTAAGCAGGTTGAGGTGAAAAGGAATATTCTTGTGTCTGAACTTTATGGCGAACCGGAGAAGGCTGTCAACCCTCGTGTCAAGAACGGGCCGAGCGGAAGGGTCAGCGCAGCTGATTCGGTTTCCAATCCAACATATATTCCTAATCCTAGTGATCTGGGCCGTGGCACGGTCTCCGTTGGTTTAGGACACGATTCCAAGCGAGAGGGGAACACGGCCTATGTTGACGGCTTTGTCAAGGCCGACCTGGCCGCTGTGCTTCAAGATCCGGTCATCCGCTCGATGAGCCGGGAGCAAATCCAGAAGACCATTGCTGAGGACAAGCGCAGGATGGAGAAGTCCGCTGCCGACCTTGATTTCAGCGAGGCAGCCCGCTATCGTGACGAGATGTGGGCTCTTCAAGAATATTTAAAGGTCTGGAAAGATTGATCTCTCCGGTCGCTGAGCCATCCTATTCAGTCACTTCGACAAGCTCAGTGACCGAGGCGGTCCAATCGGTCGCTGAGCTTGTCGAAGCGACTATTATACCCTGGAAACCTTAGTCACATGCTTCAGCAGCCGTATCTGTGAAATCACCTTGTCCAATTCCATGTTGGACGGCACGGAAATTCTCATCGTGATCTCGTAGGTCCCGCCTCTGTTGTTCTCGCTGACATTAAACGAACGCAGTGACGCCTTGAAGGTGTTCACAATCTCGGTAATCTGCCCGATTACTGAAGACTCGTTGTCCGTGATGATTTTCAGCGAACTTTGGAAACTACCTCCTGCCGGAGTCTCCGCCCACTTCACTTTCTGAATCCTGTACGGGTAGGCGCTGATGAGTCGCGCTGCGTTCGGGCATGAAATCCTATGAATCTTTATGCCCTCAGTCCTTGTCACGAATCCGAACACATCGTCACCGAACACCGGATGACAGCACTTGGACATCTTGTAATCCAATCCTTTGAGATCTTTGGCGTTCAGCACAAGGATGTCATCGGATGAATGTCTGTTGCCCCATTCCACTGACCTTGTCTCAATCCTTTCCGCCTCGGCCTCTCTCGCTGCTTCGATGGCTTCTGCAGCGATCCTGTCCCTGTCTAAGATGTAATTCTTGACATCATTGACATCAACTTCCCCGTCAGCGATGGCCGCGTAGAACGAGTTGAGAGTGGCGTACTTAAGCTTTTTAAGCAGTTCAGCCACAACCTCATCGGGCAACTCCAACTTCCAGTTCTTCAGGCGTCTTCCAAGTAGTTCTTTCCCTTGGGCGGCCTTTTTATATTCCTCCTCATTCAGCTCCTGCTTGATGCGGTTGCGCGCCTTGGATGTGACAACAAAGTTCAGCCAGTCGGAGGAAGGTTTCTGGTTCTTTCCGGACATGATGTCCACCACATCTCCCGTCTTAAGCTTTTCCCTGATAGACACTGCCTTCCCATTGATTCGTCCACCAGCGCAACGCACTCCGAGTCCTGAATGAATATTAAAGGCGAAGTCCAGAACGGATGCCCCGACCGGAAGTATTCTCAACTCTCCGGATGGAGTAAACACGAATATCTCCTTGGAAGGCGGCTGTGGAAGATCGTCCGGGTTACCTTCCTGCGGATGTTCAAGGGCGTAACGCACGGAAGTCAGCCATTTGTCCAACTGCGCCTCGTGCTTGATTCCTTTGTAGGACCAATGCGAGGCCTGCCCGTTCTCTGCCTCATCGTCCATTCTCTTAGTCCTAATCTGGACCTCAATGTAGGCTCCGCTCTTGTTCTTGACAGTGATGTGCAGGGACTCGTAGCCGTTCGGCTTAGGGTTCGTCACCCAGTCGCGCAGACGCTTCGTGTCGGCTTCATATTCCTCAGTCACATAGGAATATACCTGCCAGCAGATGTCCTTTTCCTTCTTGGTGTCCGGTTCGCAGTCGATGATGAACCGGATGGCGAAGACGTCATAGACCCCCTCGAACGGGACTTTCTGCTTCTGCATCTTCCGCCATATTGAATATGCCGTCTTTGTCCTGATCTTCAACTTATAGTGAATCCCAGCGTCTGACAGAGTCTTCTTGAGCGGCTCGATGAACTCCTCGGTTAGCCTAATACGGTCTCTTTCAGTGGCTTTCAACTTGTTGGTGATGGCCCGGTACTGCTCAGGCTCAGCGAAACGGAAGTAGATGTCCTCCATCTCGCTCTTGATGTTGTAGAGTCCAAGCTGGTGTGCCAGAGGAATGTACAGCATCAAAGTCTCCAGAATCTTCTTCTCTCTGGAGGCCTTCGGGAACATCTCTAGATGCCTCATCACCTCTAGCCTGTCGGCTATCTTGAGCACGGTCACACGCGGATCCGTTGAGTATTGGACAATCAGCTTCTTGTAGCTCTCGGCCTCCAACCGTGTGTCCTTCGGCTTGATTGTGGCAATCTTGTTTAGCCCCTCCACCATTGTGTAAACATCCTCCGGGAATCCGCTTGACCGTAAATCAATCTCAGGATGCTTTCTGGTGGCCTCATGAAGAAACACCGCTGCCACGCAGTCAGCCGGCAGACCAATCTCGTCCGCTGCTATCAACGCCACGTTGATTGGATGCTCGATGAATGGATGTCCGTTGCCTCGTGTCTCGTCTGCCAAAGCTGTAACCGCTATTGCATACGCTTTATCGATGAGAGCCTGTCCTGCCTCATCGTACTGGGGAAATCTCTGATGAATCGTGTCCATAGCAAAGTCCGTTTTTCGCCCGAAGGCATCATACTTCTCAAAATTACAAAATTTCTTTGAATATGATGCGGTTTACTTGCCTTTGTTCTCTCGATGGCGTGTCAAAGTGGTAAATATGCTAGTAAATTTATGTTGCAAGTGGTAAATATTCAGTTTACTCGGTAATTTACTACTTTGTGCTATTGGATGTTACGACTGTTGTGACTAATTTTGGAACGCTATTCATCTCGGAGTATAACAAATCACAATATTATCGTATGAAAATGAAAAGAGTATTCATCCTTTTGGCCGCAGTGCCCCTAACACTTGCCGGCTGTGCGAACTACGACTCTGACATCAACAGGATTGATGAAGAGCTCGACCAAATCGAAAACACCCGTATCAAGACCATTGCCGAGCAGATTGATGGGATCAACGCCTCTCTGCCGAAACTGGAGCAGGCTGACAAGGATCTCAAGGAGATGATTGCGTCCCTTCAAGGTACTGCCGAGGGCCTTAAGAAAGCAATAGAGGAGAACGAGTCTAAAATCTCCGCTGTGAAAACAGATCTGGAGAAGGCTCTCACCGAGCTTCGTGAGACTGACACTAAGGATAAGGAGGAAGTCATGGCTGCCCTGATAGCTGCCAAAGCCGAAATCACTGCAAAATTGGAGGCAATGAAGACTGAGGCCGAGGACAAGTTGAAGTCAGTTGAAAGCACCATCGCTGGACTTCAGGAAAAAGACAGCCAACTGGAGAAGAGGATCAATGAACTTAAGGAATATGTCGATAGCGGTCTGTCCGGAACTAAAGACTGGGCATTGAAGACATTCTCCACCCTTGAGAGCCAAAAGGCAATTGAGGAGGACATCACATCCATAAAGGGCAGTGTCGAAGGGCTCAAAACCTCTCTTTCAGACCTAGAGAAGAGACTTTCAGAGAAGTTTTCTAAGGATCTTGAGTCAGCTGTAGCTGGATTGGATTCTAAAATTTCCGAGCAGGTGGCAGCCCTCACTACCGCTTACACCGAAGCTATAGCTTCTGCAAAATCCGAGATTGAGTCCGCCTACACAGCAGCGATTGAGACAGCGATAAAGGATTTGGAGACCTCTCTTAAGTCTTGGGTCAACGAGACCTTGACAGCCTACAGCACCATCGCATCCACCGAGTCCATGATCTCCACCCTTAAGACAGAACTTGAAGGACAACTGGAGAGCCAGGAGACTTATCTTGAAAACCTTGTGAATGCTCTGTCAAAGGGCGTGGCGGGTCTGGCTAAGGCCAATGACGAGTTGACAAAACTCATAAAGGCCAACGCTGAGGCTATTGAGGCCAACAAAGCCGCGATTACTGCTAACGCAGAACTTATCGAAAAGTTGAATGGTGATCTCACCGCAGCTAAGAAAGAAATCAAGTCCGCCTACGAGAAGGCCATCGGTGACGCTATCAGCGCATCCGAGGGTAAACTTACAGATAAGATCACTGGTGAGATTTCAAAGGTTAATGATTCAATTGATGCCAAAGTTAAGGAAGTCAAAGACTTAATCACCGATCTTACCACTCGTGTGGAGACCCTTGAGAAAGATGTTAAGGGCATCACGGATGACCTCGCCAAGGTTAAGGACACTGTGAAAAACCTTGAGGACAAGCTCAACTCTCGCATCCAGTCTATTTCCTACATTCCGACTTATACCGACAGGGTTGAGGAAGTGTATTTTACTGTTGGCAACATCAGCTATATCAAGGATCTTACCCTTCAGTTCGAAGTCATGCCTCACGACATGGCTCAGAAGATCACCGTGGATCAGGTGTCTGGTCAGGCCACTTACCCTCAGACTAGGGCGGGGAGCCTCACGTCGTTTGAGGTGAAGAGCGTCTCAGGTGACGCTGACGGAATCCTTACGGTTGTCATTGATCCAATTAAATTTCTGAACAATGACCATTACAGCTCTTATACGGGGGTGATGAGCCATGCCGCGGTCAGGGTCGCAGTGTCCGACTCCAAGACCGGAGTGAGCGTTGCTTCTGAATATGTCTCCGTTGAACCGAAAAAATACAACAGATTCATGTCCTACACGACCACCACCGGCAAGGAACTCGACCGGTATTGTTATACTGCCACTGATAATGACGATAAAAAAGTCAAAACCGTGTCATCCCAGAATTCAGAGACGGGAGAATGGACGATGAGTGTTCCGTATGGTTCAATATATGCTAATGTAGCCGGGAAGATTGATTTCAATATGTGGTACAATCAATTTTCTTATCCCTCCCCTGTGGCCCGCGACAACTCTTTGAAGAAGATATCCTTTGAGCGTGCCTATCCTTATTATTACCTGAAGGATGATGCCACACGCATGTTTTTCGAGTATATCAATCTGGAGGAAGCCGATCTGGCTGAGTTGAGGGTCAACGATGACATAAGCATGAAAGAAATGTTCATCGGCTGTTCCAAACTTGAGGTTGTCAAATTGTGGAATCGTCTCAGCGGTAACAAAATCATGGAAAATGTGACGAGCACGGAATACATGTTCTCTGGCTGCTCAAGCCTGAATACGTTGACCCTTCCTCAGAAGGTCAACTCAGGAAAGCTTGAGTCAATGTCTTGCATGTTCAATGGCTGCTCATCTCTGACCGCTATTGATCTGTCAGGTTGGAATCTGAACAACGTGACAATTATGGGATCATTGTTCCAGAATTGTTCCGGTTTGACGAGTGTTGCCTTGCCGAAAGTGACCTCGAAGAAGATTCAATATATGCAAAGAATGTTTAGCGGCTGCTCTGCTTTGACAAGTGTGGACCTTTCCGGCTGGAATGTGGAGAATGTGACAGAGATGGGGGATTTGTTCTATGGCTGTTACAACTTGAAAGACGTCAATCTGTCCGGTTGGGTTCCGAAAAGTTTGACAAATATTTATAGGATGTTCTCAGGCACAGGTCTGGAAAACATCAACCTGTCTGGCTGGAATCTGGAAAAAGTGGAAACGATTGCCTACATGTTTTCGTACTGCACCAATTTGAAGACCGTTGACCTTTCCGGTTGGAAAACTCCAAATTTGAACAGTGTGATATTCATGTTCAATGGCTGCAAGAATTTGACATCAGCAAATCTTTCAGGTTGGGATGTGTCTCGTTTGACCACACTACATCCTACTATGTTTATGGGGTGTGAGAGTCTGGAAACCTTGGATTTGTCTAGGTGGAATCTGGACAATGTCGCCACTATTGATAGCAGAACATTCTCATATTGCAAAAATTTGAAGACAGTCCGGATGGTCGGCTGTTCAAAGACATCCATCGACAAGATTAAGAAAGTATTGCCAAGTGGAGCCAAAGTCGTGACCGAATAGGAATATTCAACCGTAAACTCACTCCGGGCCGGTTCTGCGGAATCAGCCCGGATTTCTTATGTGGAGTTGCATTCTTTTTTGTATTTTTGTAGACTGGTTTGTTAGAAGAGAATGCCAATGGACATGTACCTGCCCCTGTCTTTCGCATCCGGTGTGGTCATCACCACGCTAGCTTTCATCTTGCTTCTTGTCAGGATTGAGCCGGACGAAGAAAGCCGGAAGATCCGTTTTGCAAGGGCGATACTTGCTGCGAGTTATTTTCTGCTTGCTGTCCCGGATTGGCTGAACGTCTTCGGGCTGAATGATTCGGATGACATTGCCGCTGCCACGATTGTCTCAGCGTCCATCCAATCCTTGCTGTTCACCTTCACGCTGATAACGATGATCCAGCCATCTCTTGTCACGACACGCAGGACCTTAGTCAACATCGCTCTCGTGGCCGTTGGCTCGGTCTGCTACCTTGTCGCGGATTCACTGGCCGGTTCTCCGATAGTCACCTGCGTGGCTGTCGCGGCTGTCATTGTCCAGCTCCTCCTTTACACGGCATTGTTCCAAAGATGCTACAAAAAATTCGTCAGACAGGTCAAGGACTATTATGATGAGGAATATGAGCGACCGCTCCATTGGGCGAGGAATAGCTTTGCCGCGGCCTTGGCGGTTGGGGTGTTAGCGATGTTGTCCCTTACGGTTCCTCAGCCCGTCTATAATGCCTTCATGTGCTGCTACATAGCCTTCTACATTTGGTTCGCCAGCCGCTTCATCAACTACATCATCAGATCGGATTACTATCTGCCAGCGGTAAAAGTTTCCGCAGAAGAGATTGTAGAACCAGAGCCTGAGCCGAAGACTGAACCTGAGATGGTTGCTTCGGACTTAGACTTCAATAATTCATCGGAACAGGAAAAGAGACTTCAAGTTGCTCTTGAAGAATATGTAGCCAGCAAAGACTATCTCAATCCAGACCGCGACAGAAACTACATCATCGAGCGTTCTGGCATCGATCCTCGTTACTTCCGTTGGTACTTCCAGAACGTCCTGAATCAAGACTTCCGTGTCTGGAGAGCAAACCTCAGAATCGAGGAAGCGAAGAGGATCATCTTGACCACTCCAGATGTCTCGATGAACGCCCTCGCAATCAAACTCGGTTTCGGTACCTCCCAAAATTTCTACCATCACTTCAAGAAAGTCGTCGGCCAAACTCCAACAGAGTTCATGGAAGATTGCAGGACAAAATCGAGCAAATAGTAAATTTGCTAGTAAATCATATTGCATGGTAGTAAATTTCTTGATTATAAGAAATTTACTACCATGCTTGTTTTGAAAATAGTCAAAGCCTGAGTACTTTTGCATATAATTTTAAGTTTAACATTTAAATTCAAACCTTTATGAAAAAGACATTGTTGATTATCATCGCTGTTTTGGGATTCGCTGCGGTTGCGAGCGCACAGCCAAGAGCTATCGGTATCCGTTCCGGTTGGGGTTTTGACTTCTCCTACGAGCACACGATTAAGGGACCGAACTTCGCAGAGCTTGAGGTCGGTCTTGACGGCTACGCTTTTGATGCATTCCACGTTGATGCAACCTACAATTTCATGATTGCCAATCCGGATTGGACTCCGGTCGGAACTTGGGGAATCTATGCCGGTCCTGGTGTTTCGGCCTACATGTGGCCATCGGAAAGCGTCTTTTACGCAGGAGTTCTCGGTAATGTCGGCCTTGAGTACAAGTTCAAGTTCCCTCTCCAGCTTTCGGTCGATGTGCGCCCTCGTATCATGTTTGGAAACGGTGGCATCTGGACTGATGGCCTCTTCTATGGTGGCGTCAGTGCCCGCTATTATTTCTAAATCGAGTATATTCTTCAGTTAGTTGAATTAATCATTTAAACGATTATTCATCAAGGTCTGGCCGTGTTGGCTAGACCTTTGCCTTTTTGGCCTTTGTGCAGTCTGTACTTTCTTCTCTTTTCGTTTTTTGCTAACTTTGCAGATTGCAATGCTCGGAAATCTGAGCAAATGGCACGAAATGTAAAGAATTATCATCATGAACATCTTGAAAGTGGGAATGGTGCAACAGAGCTGCACTACGGACATCAAGGCGAACATCGCCAAACTTACTGAGAACATCTGCGAGTGTGCTGCCAAAGGTGCACAATTGGTTGTTCTACAGGAGCTGCACAATTCGGTCTATTTTTGCCAAACGGAGGATGCATCTCTTTGTGACCTAGCTGAGACCATTCCTGGGCCTTCTACTGAATATTTCGGAGAACTTGCCCGAAAACTAGGTGTCGTACTAGTGCTTTCTCTTTTTGAGAGGCGGGCTCCCGGCCTTTATCACAACACAGCTGTCGTGATCGAGAAGGACGGCAGTATTGCAGGCAAGTATCGCAAGATGCATATTCCTGATGATCCTTGCTTCTACGAGAAGTTCTATTTCACACCGGGAGATTTAGGTTTTAAACCTATTCAGACTTCTGTAGGTTCCCTCGGAGTGCTGGTCTGCTGGGACCAGTGGTATCCTGAGGCAGCGAGGCTGATGGCGTTGAACGGAGCCCAGCTGCTGATCTATCCTACCGCAATCGGTGGAGTAGGTACTGATTCCAAGGAGGAACAGCAGACCCAGAGGCAGGCATGGCAACTTGTCCAGAGGGGACATTCTGTGGCCAACGGTCTTCCTGTCATCACAGTGAACCGTGTCGGCCACGAGGACGATCCTTCTGGCAACACGATCGGCCTTGATTTTTGGGGATATTCATTTGCTACTGGTCCACAGGGCGAGATCCTTGCCCAATTCAGCACCGAGGAGGAAGGAGTGAAAGTCGTTGACATCGATCTCGACCGCACTGAATATGTCCGCAGGGGATGGCCGTTCCTCCGCGACCGCAGGATTGAAGCATATTCCCCAATCTTATCCCGTTACGGAAAGTAGAATCTTTGTGCTTTCGCCCTTTTTGGTGCTTGGCAATCTTTAGTTATAGCTAAAATCGGCTAAAGATTCAACCATAAATACCAACAAATAGGGATGCCTTCTGATTGCAGTAGAAATATTATTTGCATAACTTTGCACCCAAACGAAGTTTAACAAATAATTATTCAATGTTTATGGAGTCAGAAAAGTCAACGAAGACAATTGGCTTTCGTTTTGGAGTTCTGATTTTCTCTTTGTGTGCGATTCTGTCGTTCTTCGGCTTCGCGGACAGTGCCTTTGCCCAGAATAATCAGGGCAGGAGTGCTTCTGGAGCACCGAGTAACCCACGAATTACCATCAAAGGAAGAATCACGGACGACCACGATGAGCCGCTCCCCGGAGCCAACGTGCTCGTGAAGGGAACATCGATCGGAACATCCGCAGATGCGGACGGAAATTATTCCTTGACATTCCAGAGAAGTCCGGGTAAGTCGGACATCCTTGTATATTCATTCATTGGAACTGAGTCCAAGGAGTTCAATGTCAGCACCTCGACGAGGTTGAATGTGCAGCTCAAAACATCTAGTTTGGACGCTGTGGTTGTCAATGGTTTCTACACCCAAACAAAGGAGACGTTCACGGGCGCGGCAACGACAATCAGCGGTGATCAGTTGGTGGCTGTCTCTTCGACTAACTTGATGCAGAGCCTTGCCGCTCTGACTCCGGGTATGGTGCTGGTGGAGAACAACAATGCTGGATCAAACCCTAACGCTGTCCCATCCATCCTTATCCGTGGGTCAAACACTTTGATTTCCAATGAGAGTGAGGAAGGTGTGAATAATCCTCTCATCGTGTTGGACGGTGTCGAGATCAGCATTCAGGAACTCTATGACCTTGACATGTTTGACATCGAGAGAATTGATGTCCTGAAAGACGCTTCCGCGACTATCCTCTACGGTGAGAAGGGCGCCAACGGAGTGATCGTTGTCGAGAGGAAACGTTCAGAGGAGGGCAAACTGAGACTCAGCTACAATTTCGTGCCTAAGTTCAGTGTGCCTGATCTGAGTTCGTTCAATCTCTGCAGTCCTGCTGAAAAGCTTGAAATCGAGCGACTTGCGGGAAAGTATGACACTGCTGACGGTTCAATGGACGAGGCCTACGACTACAAACTTCAGTTGATCCGCAAAGGCGTCAATCCTGATTGGCTCCATGCCCCGTTGCGTGTGCCGTTCAGTCACACTCATTCCCTGGCCCTAAGTTCGAGGGGAGAGAAACTGGAATTCCGGGCGAACGCCAATTTCGGAGATACTTATGGAGTCATGAAAGGGGACAACAGAAGGAATCTTGGACTGAATTTCAGCATCAACTACCATCTCCGCAACAAGCTGACCCTTTCGTACAAGAATAGTTTCTCTTTGAACAGGAGTGTTGACTCTCCTTATGGAAGTTACTCTCAGTACTCAAGGATGAATCCTTACAATCCGATGACAGATGAGGATGGAAACTACATTAAGAGTTACTATTTCAATCCGCTCAGCACGTCATCCTATAAGACTGCAAATCCTTTGTACGATGCCACGCTGTCAAGTTTCGGCAAGAGTCAGAATCAGTCATGGACAAACTCACTGTCCGGAAGGTGGAACATCACCAAAGAACTCTATGTGACAGGTCAGGCTAACTTGAACCTGACATGGAACCGTTCGGACAACTACGACTCGCCAGATAGGGCCAAGTACCAGAACAGTGCCCTGAATGACAAGGGCCAGTACAGTCTCTCGACTGGCAATGGCCTTACCACTGACGGAAAGATTGTTGTGAACTACGGCAAGTCCTTGGATTCCAAGGGGTCTATGTTCCGTGTCAGTGCCGGTAGCAACATTCAGTACAGCCGCAAGCAGAGTGCGTCATTCCTTGCCAAAGGATTCATAAAAGACGAGTTGTCGGATCTTTCCTTTGCTTTGACGTACCCTACTGGGCATCCTACTGGAACAGATAGGGTGGCGACATCTGTCGGATTCTTTGCCAACGCCAACTTCAGTCTGTGGAACAGGTATTTTGTGGATGGTTCCTACAGGACATCAGGCTCTTCAAAATTCGGCTCCAACAACAGTTTTGCACCGTTCTGGGCATTAGGAGCTGGTTGGCACCTACACAACGAGAAGTTCATCAAGGATAACCTTCCTTGGATCAACACCTTGACATTCAGGTACTCACTTGGCTACACCGGTAGCGTTTCCTTTGACTACTATCAGGCTCGTACCGTCTATCAGTACGACTCCAAGTACCAGTACGTCTCCGGAATCGGAGCTTTGCCTAAGCAGATGGGCAACCCTGATCTGAAATGGCAGAGAACTTTGAACAATAACTTTGGCCTTACCGCTGCATTCCTTGACAATCGTTTCAATCTGTCGTTTGATTTTTATTCAAACACGACTTACGACATGCTGATGTCAGTCAATCTGCCACCGTCTGTCGGCACGTCATCGATGAATGTGAACTTCGGCCAGCTCAACAACAAGGGACTCGACCTCTCGCTTTCCGCGCAGATCATCCGCAACAAGGACTGGTTCTGGAGTGTGACGTTGACCGGAGGTCATGTGATGGATCAGATCCGCAAGATCTCCGAAGGTCTCAAGAACGACATTGACAACCCTTACGATTCCTCCAAGCCGAAGATTCTCTTTGTCGAAGGAGGCTCACAGTACGACATCTACGCGATGCGTTCCGCTGGCATCGACCCTGCAACGGGAAAAGAAATATTCATCAAGAAGAATGGTGAATATACTTTTAAATATGATGAAAATGAGAGGGTAGCTGTCGGAAACACTAATCCTATCCTTCAAGGTTCGTTGATGAACACGTTGAGGTACAAAGGATTTTCTATCAGCGTGGCCACGTCCTACACCTTTGGGTCTGACTACTATAACTCGACTTTGAAGAACAAGGTTGAGAACATTGACCTTAACTACAATGTGGACCGCAGAGTGTTTACTGACAGATGGAAGCAGCCTGGCGACCACACTCGTTTCCTTGGAATCGGCACGTCCAGCAGTTCTAACCAGTACTCCGAAAGATTCGTGGAGAAGCGTAATGAACTGTACATCTCCAGCATTCAGGTCATGTACGATTTCGCACCGAAGGCGATCACCAGACTTGGCCTCCGCAAGTTGGCCATTGGATTCGGGCTTTCGGACATTGCCCACATCTCCACAGTGAAGTTCGAGAGGGGTACAGAGTACCCTTACTGCCGTGGAATCAACCTGATTTTCCGCCCGACATTCTAATTAAGGAGGACTGACAATGAAAAGCAAAAGAATATTCATAACAATCATTACTGTGGCCGCGGTTCTTGCCTCCGGGTGCTCTAAGTTTCTTGATGTGCATCCAAAGGGAGAGAAAATCAACATGTTCGAGACGGCTGAGGAATATGAGGACGCACTCTATGGAGTGTATAACGAACTGACTGGAAGCAATCTGTACGGGCAGTACCTGTACCTGCTCCCGGAAGTGTTGAGCCAGAATTTCACCACTTCTGACTACAAGTATTCTGAACTCGCTGAAGGTGAGATGACCACTCAGGGAGCAGTTGCGACAAAGCGAGACATCTGGAAATCAGCATACACGGCCATCAACCACATCAACAACATAGTCGAGCATGCCGAGGATGACATTGACACCTACAAGCATTCTGGACTTTATCTTGGTGAAGCTCTGGCGTTGAGGGCATTAGTCCATTTTGAACTCCTCAAGCTCTTCGGTCCTCCTTACTGGGCCCCGGATGCGGAGAAGAAGCAAGTCCTTCCTTATGTCACCAAATATTCCTTTGACATCAAAGATTTTGATTCCTACGATAAGGTCTATGAGGCAATCCTGTCTGATCTAGGAAGGGCCGAGGAATATCTTGCCGAAGATGCCACGCTTGTTCCGGTTGATCGCGACAAGACTGCCAATTCCTTCACAGACGCTAGGATAGCTCATCTGAATCTTTATGCAGTCCAGGCTCTGACAGCGGTAGTCTATTGGAGTAAGGACGATTTGGACAATGCGGAGAAGTACGCTGAGAAAGTCATCTCCAGTGGGAAGTTCACTTTCCGCCCAGCCAGTGCTTTTGTTCAGCCTGACAACGGAACTCTAGATCTTCATGAGACTTTATTCGGACTGTATGTCAGTGACGAGACCACAATGATGAAGAAACTTGCTCTCTCAGAGACTGTCGGCTCATCAGCATTGAGGTTGGCGTCCGATTATTCCGTCCTTTACGAGAAGAACTCCGGAGCCAGCACGGATTACAGGCTTTCCGCTTGGTTCGACCCTTCAATCCCTGCCTGCCGAAAGATGATCAACAACATCTTCATCTCCGGTGGCAACACCTACAATGGAAAGTCAATTCTTGGCTACGATGTCATCCGCCTTCCAGAACTGTACTACATTGTCGCGGAGGCGAACATTACGAAAGACCCGGCCAAGGCCAAGGAATATTTTGACAAAGTTCTGAAATCCAGAGGCCGTGAGACCCTAGAGGAGTCAGGTGAGACTCTTACCAAAGACCTTCTCTTCGAAGAGAGAAAACGTGAGTTTTACGGAGAAGGATTCACATGGTTTGAGATGAAGAAGGATAAAAAGGACATCATGACTGTTTCCGGCAAGACACTGCCTGGAGACGTGGCTGCCACCTACACTCTAACTGTCCCTGATGAAGAATGGGAATCCAGAAAGAACATTGAGATTTGAAGCTAAAATTGGATAAAAAATGAAAAAGATAATATATTCATTGATGCTAGTTCTCCCATTCCTTGCCTCGTGTGAAGGAACGTGGGTGATGTACGACACGGCCCAGAAGGACCACATCTATTTTCAGGACCGTATCCAGACCATCATGAAATCTTTCGCACTTTTGTCTCAGGACGAGATTGATGTCACAGCGAATGTCTTTGTGATGGGTAATGTGTCAGATGTTGACAGGCCGTTCAAAGTGGAAAGTGTGGACACTCCTGAAGGAACTGTGCTGACTTTTGGGGATGTGGAATATCCTGTGATTTCAGCCAGGGAAGGCATCGACTTTGAGGTTGAGGATTGCGTGATTCCGGCTGGGGAAGTTTCTACGACAATCAATGTAAAACTTAAGCGTCAGCCTGAGATGAAGGACGGAGGCTATGTGGGTGTCCACTTGAGGCTTGTCCCGTTTGAAAATTTTGAGCCGCTCCCAGCTGACACAGTCAGCAGTACGGTCATGTCTCCGGATCTACTGATCTATGTCAATGACGGTGACCCGGCTTGCCCTACTTGGTGGAGGCCGTCAGCTAGTAAGCCAGCTGGCTGGGACTACGATCTGGGCAATTTCTATCCGGCCAAGTTCCGTAAACTGTTGGAATTATACCACCAGACAGCTGAGACCAACCCTACATTCTACGAGTATTGCGTGGCACATTACGGAGAGAATCTGGATGCGGAGCCTAATGCGGACAACAACAAGATGGTAAGGTTCTGGCGACAGACCTACATGGCTGCATGGGCGACTTACGTCTTCTGTCCTTTGTACGAGTACTATGAGCAGTACTACAAGGAGCATCCGGATGATCCTAACTTTGAGGTGATGGGCACAGACAATGTGAACATCAACGCTTTCAAAGGATGGGGCGATCCAAGAAGTGGCAAGTACGGATTCCTTAACTAAAAAAGCATATTCATTATGGAGAAAATAAGATATAGTATATTGGCTGCCATTCTGCTTCTTTTTGTCTTTCCCTCTTGCTGGAAGATTGATGAGGGAGAGACCTTGACATTGGAACCGATAGACGTAGTGGCAGCGTCAGACACAATCAACGCTGACCTTGGAGTTGAACTGAAATATGAAGGGTTGACTGTCAAGAGCGGGCTTGATGTGAAGTACGAGTGGGTGTACGGTCAGCCTGCGGATGGAAAGACGATAGCAGATCATCTTTTCAAGGCAGGCACAATCGAACAGGTTTCTACTTCACCGACCATTGACTACACCTTCTCAAAGATCGGGACATTCCTCCTGCGTCTGAGGCTTGACAACGGGGAGAGTGTGTCTTATAAATATTTCACCCTTAATGTCAACTCAGGTTATGATGAGGGAGTGGCCATCCTAAGCAATGATCAGGCTGGTAACGGCAGACTGACGTTCGTGAAAACCTTGACTTCTGAAGAAAGTGCTGCGGGCAAGCAGGAGGTATTCCCGGATGTGTTCTCATCAATCAATCCTGGCCAGACACTGAAAAACGGAGTGGCTCTTTATATGTCCAATGCCACAGTTAAAAAAGTTGACTATTCAGGACTTCTTATCGCGACAAAGGACGAGAAAGGCACTATGTGGCACATGGAGGCCAAGACATTTCAGTTGTTCCAGAAAGCCAGCATGGTTGCTGCCGGGGCTAATTTTAAGGCTTTCGGAGGAGAATTGGCTTCGACATCCGGTTTTGCATCTTTCCAGCTAGGAGATAATTCTCATGTCTATCGCTACGACATGCTTCTGGGAAATTACACGGACATGATAGACATCAAGCCGATGGCCAGAATTTTCGGAGGCCTGTCCAGGACGTCAGAGAAATCTGAATCCGTCCGGACTACGATCTACTGCACTGGAGACTCTCTCTGCTTGAGGAGGAACGCCTCCTCCGGGGCATTATATTACTCGGAGCGTGGTTACTCAGTGGTGAATATGGCAACGATGAGAACGGCCAAAAGTAATGGCCTTTACATTCTTTTTAGGAATAAGGCAAACCCGAATGAGTATCTTATCCGCAACACAGATGGTGTCGGTGGATCCGGAACTTTAAAGAAATGGGGAACTTCTGTCACCTTCACTACCGATGATCTGAAGATGGATGAAAACAGCAAGTTCGTGAACACCAAGCATTCATCAGATGTCTATTACACTTTCCAGAATGCCATCTACAGATGGTCTTTAATCAGTGCTCCGGCTACCAAGCCTGCGATAACTGTTCCTGATGGAGAGCAAATCCGCGACATTGCCACCAATTTCAAAGGACGTGACAAGGGAGACGATGGAGAGGACCTTCTTTATGTGGTGACCTACAATCCATCCAGGGCCGGGGACAAGAAAGGTAGTCTCTACGTCTTCTCATTCTCTGATGACTCGCTTGTCCGCTCCTACGAGGGGATCTGCGATGATCCGGCCTCGGTGCTGTACAAGTACAGAGTAAACTGATAATCAATGATAACAAGAATTACTATGACAAAAAGGAGCATTATCCTCGCTTTGATCGCCGCCGCGCTGTTGGTTCCGTCCACAGACGCAGCAGCGTTCCCGTTTAAGAAAAAGAAGAAGAAAAAAGCCCAGACGGAGGCAGTGACGGCACCGAAGCCAGCCCCGAAGAAGAAGCAGACCCCTTACGAGAAACTGATGAAGGAGGTCGCTGATTCGGCTTGCGGAGGCACATTCAACCTTTACCGCACGTCCAAGGACAAAATCTACATGGGATTTCCAAGGAATATGATGGGACGCAGGATGCTTGTGGGAAGTACGATCACCGCGACAAGCAATCCGTCTTACTTGAATGTGGGCTACAAGTACGCCAAGCCGACATATTTCCAGATTGACTTGAAGGACAGCCTTGTGGTGCTGACGGTCCCTAGAACCAACGCCACAAGTTCTGATCCAGGAATGCAGACCGCCCTTGAACGCAGCTATATTCCTAAAGTCTTGAGAAGGATCGCTGTGCAGGCAACGAGCAAGGACAGCTCAGAGGTAATCTTCGAGGTGACTCCGCTCATCAATTCGTTAGCTCCTAAGGGTAAAGATTTTTCTCTCACGAAAGCAGCGGATGAGAAATCTACTTGGTTCAGCGACCTCAAGGCATTCAGCGACAATGCTTCTGTGAAAGTGCATTCCAATGTGGATTTCACGAAGACTTTCCTCATGCTTAAAGGCAAGGTCGGATCCGGCTCGATGGCCTACACGGTCTCATTCCTGCTGCTCCCGGAAAATCCTATGCCAGCCCGTGTGCAGGATTCAAGAATTGGAGTGTTCCCAGTTGGCCCAGGAGAGGGTAGTGTCAAGTACAACCTGTCCTCCGCTGAGGATGGCTTCAAAGGCTATGTTCTTGCCTCCCGTTGGAGACTTGAGCTCTCAGACACGACCGCCTGGCAGAAAGGCCAGAAGGTCCCTGTAAAGAATCCGATTGTCTGGTACGTGGACAACTCATTTCCAGAGGCTTGGAAGGCTCCTATCAAGAAAGGCGTCCTTGCGTGGAATCATGCCTTTGAGGCAATTGGTCTAAAGGATGTGATGCAGGTCCGTGACTTCCCGACTGCCGAAGAGGACCCGCAGTTCGATCCTGACAATCTGAAATATTCATGCATCAGGTACGTCCCTGACGCCACGATGAACGCCATGGGCCCGTCTTGGGTGGATCCTGTGACAGGTGAGATTCTGAACGCATCTGTGCTTGTCTATAACGATGTCATTAAGCTCATCAACAACTGGCGTTTCGTTCAGACCTCGCAGGTGGATGAGAAAGTCCGTTCCGTCAAGATGCCTCAGGACATTATTGACGAGTCGATGGTCTATGTAATCTCTCACGAAATCGGTCACACTCTGGGACTTATGCACAACATGGGAGCATCTTCCGCCTATCCGACCGACTCTTTGAGAAATGCGGCTTTTACGGCCAAGTATGGCACGACTCCGTCAATCATGGACTATGCCCGTTTCAACTATGTTGCTCAGCCTCAGGACAAGGACGTAAAACTTGTGCCTCCGTCTCTTGGTGTGTATGATGAATATGCCATTAAGTGGCTCTATACTCCTGTTGTAGGCGCGAAGGACATCTGGGAGGAGACTGCCATCGCTGAAAAGATCATTGACGAGAAGGCTGGAGATCCGCTTTACCGTTACGGAGCTCAGCAGCTTGCCACTTCTGCCAGCTATGGAGCCTACGATCCGAGCGCAAGGACTGAGGACTTGGGCAACGATCCGATCAAGTCCAGCGACTATGGAATCAAGAATCTCAAGTACATCCTTCCAAAGATGAATGAATGGGTCGGTGCAGATGACTGCGATTTCACCCACAGGAACGACCTCTACATCCAACTGACAAACCAGTACTACCGCTACATCGGCAATGTGCTGGCGCAAGTCGGAGGAATATACCTGAACAATGTCAAGGAGGGTTCCGCTGTCAAACCTTCGGTCCCTGTATCCAAAAAGGTTCAGAAAGCTTCCCTGAAGTGGGTGGTTAGCCAGCTTCGTTCATCCTCGTGGATTAACAACGCTGACGTGACATCCAATCTGCCGTTGGCGGCTCCGCAGTCCAACAAGATCTGCGCTCAGGTGGCTAAGGCGCTGGCCTCCACCGTCCCAGCGAATGTTATCCTTGCTTCGGTTGTCCCCGGAGAAAGCAAACCTTACACTGTCAATGAATATTACAACGACCTCTACAACGAGGTGTTCGCATCCTCGATCACCGGGCGCAAGCTGACATCGGAGGAAAAGACTCTCCAGAGGGAAGTCTTGACCGCTTCTTCAAAAGGGGTGAAATCCATGCTGTCCAAATCGCTGGCAGAAGACTCGTCGGATGATGAATATGCTTCTGAACCGATGTGGTGCGGCTATGAAGATGTGGCTCTTGGTGAGGGTAAAGGCCCTTATCAGAAGGCGGTGAGCGTTCTGACAATTGACGAGAGTGACGGATGCCGGATCGTGTTCCTGAACAAGGTCAAGGCTTTGGCCACTTCCCGCAAATCCTCCGCTCCTTTGGAAGATCGCGCTCACTACGAGTACCTTCTCGCACGTGTCAACGCTGCTCTTCAGGCTCAGAAATAGAATCACCGGTCGCTGTGGTTCGGCAAGCTCACCAACCATGGTTCGGCAAGCTCACCAACCATCGGTCGCTGAGCCTGTCGAAGCGACTGAAAAACACAAACATATTCATTAAATGAGAATTACCCCAATCATAGCGGCAGCCGCTGCACTAACCCTTTCCGCCTGCTCCACCCTAAAAGATGGAGAGTACAACCTTTCTGTAGTCTCCACCGGAGACGGCCACGGCTATTGGTTCGCCAAACCCATAGAGGACGGAGGCCGCGCCAGAGGATCCCTTATGTCCCAAAGCGCCTTCGTCAACGGAATCCGCGAGTCAAAGGGAGCTGACAACGTCATCCTAGTCGATGCCGGAGACAACTTCTTCGGTAACGGTGCTCCGTTCTACTACAACTATGTTGACACAACATCCACCCACCTCTATCCGAGACTGGCTTCCTACATGGGCTACGACGCTGTCATTGCTGGCCATTCCGATTTCGAGTCTGGCCATCGTGTTTATGACCGTGTCGCCAAGGAAATGAAAAAGGAAGGTATCCCTCTTCTTGCCGGCAACGCCTTGTCCGACAAGAACGGCAAGCCATATTTCCCGGCATATTCAATAATAAAGAAAGGAGGAGTCAAGGTCGCTGTTCTTGGTTACACCAACGCTGACAACGCCTCGTTGATGGACGGAAGCTGCGTCTCCGGCCTTCATTTCGAATCGCTTCTGCCTCTGGTTCAGGAGGATGTGGACAAGGTCCGCTCTAAGGAGAAGCCACAGGTAGTGATTGTCGTGGCTCATACAGCAATGGGTAAAGGTGACGGGCAAAACCTTGAGAAACAGGGCCTTGACCTGTTCCGGAGCCTAAGGGGAGTGGACGTTGTCATCGCAGGCCACGACCATTCCAACAAGGTGATGAGCGCTGACAGCATTGTGGTTCTTGATTGCGGAAGGGCCGGACAGAACGCAGGCGTTACCGACATCAAGCTCGTTGTGAAAGGAGGAAAGGTCGTAAGCCGCACGTTGGACGCGCGGATGGCTTCCATTAGTGCCGAGGAATATGACAGTGCGATGGAGAAGGCTTTTGAATCTGATTACGACAAGGTTCACAGTTTCATGATAAGCACGGTCGGAGAGATTAAGAAAGATCTGGTTTCCAGAGAGTTCTATTACAAGCAGTGCGACTACCTGAACTTCCTCCACGCCCTTGCTTTCAGCGCTTATCCGGTGGACATCTCATTGTCTGCCACACTTCTGATAGACGGTAAGGTTCCTGCCGGTGATGTCCGCTATCAGGACATCCGCAAGGTCTATCCTTACGAGAACAAACTGGTTGTCTTGAGACTGACCGGAGCCGAGATTCTGAAATACCTTGAAGCCAGCTATGACGCGTGGATCAACACTGTGACGGAACCTTCCGAGGATGCTCATGTTTTGAAAATCAAGCAGTCCAAGGACTATTCCACCGGGAAGATGGCCTGGAAGCTAGCCAAGAGCCCGGCCAACTTCGATTCCGCTGCTGGAATCAACTACACGGTAGATGTGACAAAGCCTTATGGCTCCAGAGTCACAATCACCGGGATGGCGGACGGTAGGGCATTCGAGATGGACAAGGAATATCTTGCCGCGATAACCACTTACAGGTCAGTCGGCTCTGGCGGACTTTTGAAAGCCGCTGGACTTACTGACGCGAAGTCTGTTGAAGACAGGATCGTTTACCGAGGCCCTGAGTTCAGGACAATTCTCTATGAGTATTTCAAAAAGTACGGCAGTGTGGATCCTGCGGTCATCGGTGACCCTAAAGTCATCGGTTCATGGAAGTTCGTCCCTGATTTCGCCCCTGCCGCCATCAAGGCCGATGTGGAATTGCTTTACGGAAAATAATGAATATCTTTGCGTGGATGAAAAAGATAGTTCTGAATAACATTGTCCTTGCGGTGACTTCTCTGCTCTCCGCAGGGACATATTCATTTGCCCAGATTCCAGCGACTCCGGAGCAAAGAACAGTTGTTGAGAAGGAATATGGTGTGAAGAGTGTCGTGCGCAAGTACGACACGCATGCCGAAATGATGGCTGACCCGAACAAGACCGGTGGGGAATATTTCATGTACAGTTTTGACGACGTGAGATTGACTCCGGCTCCGAAAGGCTACAAGCCTGTCTATATCAGCCATATCGGTCGTCATGGTGCAAGGTATGCCATTAGTGATAAGGTCTATGAGAATCTTCGAAAGATTCTGGCCGATGCCCATGATTCCGGCAAACTGACCGAGGCGGGGGAGTCTCTTCGCCAACGGTACGAGGCTTTCTATCCGTCTGTGGCTTTCCGTGGAGGAGAACTGACACATAAGGGTCAGGAACAACTTCGTGGGATTGCAGATGTCATGTACCGTGATTTTCCAGATGTCTTCAAGGGAAAGACCACCGCTGAGGTTCTGTGCACGGTGACTCCGCGCGTGATTGTCAGCATGAATTCTTTCATGGATGAACTCAAGGGCTTGGATAATGATTTGACCTACAGTCTAGAATGCAGTACATCGATCATGCCGCTGATTCATCCCAACGGAGGTGCGAACCCTTACCGTGTCAAGACTAGGATTCCTGCCAGTGCCCGTGCCAAGGCCGACAGCCTTCTCTCCGCTAGGGTGGACGTTAGAGGATTCTGTTCAAAATATTTCAATGACACCGACTTTTTGGAGAAGTCCTACGGCTTGTGGAAGTTCGAACTGGATCTACGTACAGTGATTCTAGACCTTCAATGTCTTGACAATGAACCATCGGACACGTTCGAGGACATATTCACGTTTGAGGAACTCTTCGCCATCTGGGAAGTTTGGAATTTCAACGGCTACTTAAGCATGGGCCGCTCGCCATTGACGGACAACAAAGGTGTCCTCAACACTTCCGCCATACTTAAGAACATCATCGAGTGCGCTGACCGTGATCTAGCTTCCGGCCAGATTCAGTTGAGCCTCCGCTTTTCCCACGACACAGCCATTCTTCCTCTGGTCTCGTACATGAAACTGGATAATTTCGGAGCTGTGGTGAGCAATCCAGAAGAGGTGAAGAATTGGTGGAGGTCTGATTTCATCCCCATGGCCTCCAACCTCCAGCTAATCTTCTACCGCAGCAAACGCACCCCAGAGATCCTCGTCAAAGTCCTCTACAACGGCCACGAAGCCTCCCTCCCAATCCCTCAGGCCGCCCCATCCTTCTATTCATGGGCCACCTTCAAGGACTATTACAGGGATTAGCAGCTGCATTAAGTCCTTTCAATCTTACCATCAGTATGACTATTAAGGCAGAGGGGATGTTAAAAGACAATTTCGCAGCAAAGTGTCGTTGGAACCCTCCATTTGTCGGTTTTGGACGACATTATAGTCAAATAATGTCGTCCAACCTCTCCCTCACAGAAATGTTAGCTCAAATCGAAGGAATAGAGCCATGTAAAAGGTCCCTGGTGCCTACCTTATATATCCCCGTAAGGCTTTCTTGTTGTCCACAAGCACATAAGGATGGCGTGAAAAGTCGTGAGAGGCCATTATCTGTGTCTGACCCCCTCCTCCAAGGATAGGGTCAGGCACGCTTCCCCATCTCCAACTATCGTGAGTGGCACATCAGTGTGCTCATGGTCTTGGATAGAGTCTGAAAATCAGTTGCATGAAGGTCACGGCAGCGACCCTTTACCCGGCTAGGGCGCGCGCAGCGCGTAGGTCGCTGCCATGACCTTCATGCAACAGTAATCAAGCCGTATATTAGCCTATAATATACGGCTGTGTAAACGCCCTGCGCGTCTTTCCAGTCTGGGGCAGTCTGGGATCGACTAACACAAGAGAAAATCCCTACCGAGCTTTGGCGAGGCGCTTTAGCTCGCAGTCGGCCTTGATCTTGTCGATTATGGCGCAGACGACCTTGTAGGTCTTGCTGTCCTTGGTGTAGTTTGCCGGGACGGTGAAATTGACACGGCCCTGGTGCTGAAGGGTCTTGGCGAAAGCTTTTTTCTTCGGGTTGCTCTCATCGCAGACGGCCACAGCGTGGCCACCGAACATCTTGACAATCTTCATGCACGGGATGTCAGTCTCACCGTCTCCGAAGTAGATCATCTGAGGATATGGGATTCTCTTCTTGTCCTCAGCGATGCTCTCGTTGACCATTTTGTTGTCGTGGGCGCTGAAGATTCCCTTGTTGATCTTGAATATGTACTGGGTCTTGGCCGTGTAGTCAACCGCGATTCCCGGCCATTCGGCCTCGCCCTCCTTGTTGTACATGAAGGAGCAGGCGAAGATGTGCTTGAATTCCTTGGCGATCGGACTGCCCTCGATGATCTCCTTCAGACCGGAGGAGTTGATGTAGTGCTCGATCTGCACGCCGTGCGATTCGCCATATTCATTGATCATCTTGAACCACTCTTTCACTCCATCGAAGAGTTGAATGTGGCGGCCAAACTTGCGGAAGTCGCTCCGGCGGAGGGTTATTCCGTTCTTTTTTGCCTCATCGAACATCATTTTCATGTAGGAAAGGACATTGCTTGCGTCCTGTCCGACAGCAAGCCCATCGCTCATCCTCCAGAACTCCTCCGGGGTCTTCCCGATGGCCTGAATGAATCCGAATTCCTGCATATTTCCGGGAGAAAGGGTCCCGTCAAAGTCATAAATCAGTGCTACAATTGGTCTTTTCTTCATAATTTCGCCACAAATAACCGATTTCTACAAATATAATATTTATTCTTTTGAAGAATCCGTGACTTTCGGTTATTTTTGCCAAGTTAATTTGATATTTTGTGAGTATGGACCACTATTTAACCCGATTACAGAACGCGACAAGAAAATACTGGAACAAGTCCGCCCTCAACACGCTGGGTGGGGAGTCGTTGACTTATTCCCAGATGGCTACCTTGATCGAGAAGTTTCATATCTTCTTCGAGAAAGCCGGACTTAAGAAAGGACAGCACATCGCCCTTTGGGCACGAAACAGCGCCCGCTGGGGAATGGCCTATCTGGCAGTGAACACCTACGAGGCGGTCATTGTGCCGATTCTCGCGGACTTTACCCCCGAAAGTGTGGAGAAGCTCGTGAAACATTCCGACAGCATAGCCCTTCTGACCAATGCCGACAAGTGGTCGAAGCTGGACATCACCAAGATGCCTGAGGTGAAGGTCGTGATGGATGTGGACAACCTCAAAATCCTCTACTGCAGCAAGCCGGAGATCGAGAAGATTTGGAACAACATCGACAACCTCCTCGCCCAAAAGTATCCTGACGGATTCGGTCCTGAAGACGTGGTCTATCCGACCGGCAACTGGGATGACCTCGCTGTGATCAATTACACTTCCGGCTCCACCGGAAATCCTAAGGGTGTGATGCTGACGTACAGAAATTTCAGCGCCACGATTGAGTTCAGCCAGGTTCACCGTCCGGCTTCGGACAAGAAACGCATGATCTCGATGCTCCCGATGGCTCACATGTACGGCCTTGTCACCGAGTTCATCTACCCGCTCTGCAACGGAACATCAATCTACTGGCTTGGCAAGACCCCGACCCCGAGCACTCTGATGAAGGCTTTTCAGGAGGTCAAGCCTTACCAGCTCATCACAGTCCCACTAGTGATGGAAAAAATCTTCAAGTCCAAGGTGAAGCCTGTGCTGGACAAGCCGCTGATCAAGTTTCTTACAAAAATTCCAGGTGTCAACAGGATTATATTCAAAAAGATACGTGAAGGGTTGATGAATGCGTTCGGCGGCGAGATCGAAGAGTTTGTAATGGGTGGCGCGCCTGTGAACCCGGAGGTCGAGAAATGGTTCCAAAAGATACGCCTTCCTTACACCGTCGGTTACGGAATGACCGAGGCTGCTCCTCTGCTGGCCTATGCTGGAAGTAAGGAATATGTCGCCGGATCCTGCGGAAAACCTGTCGATTGCGCTACCGTAAGGATTGATTCCGATGATCCTCAGCATATTGTGGGAGAGATTCAGGCGAAGGGTGACAACATTTGCTTAGGCTATTATAAAAATCCGGAGGCTTCCGCCAACGCATTCACAGAGGATGGATTCCTCCGCACCGGAGATCTTGGCCTCTTCGATGCAGCCGGAAATCTTTACATCAAAGGTCGCAGCAAGTCCATGATTCTCTCAGCCAATGGCCAGAACATCTACCCTGAGGAGGTTGAGGCAGCTGTGAACAACCAACCTTACGTCCAGGAGTCTGTTGTGGTTGACCGTGCCTCGAAACTTGTCGCTTTGGTTTATCTTGATCAGGAGGCTCTCAAGAAAGACAACCTTGACCAGGAGGCTGTCGCTGATCTTCCTGAAAAGATCCGTGTCAACTCCAACAAGCGTCTCCCGAACTACAGCCAGATCACCAAGGTCGAGATCGTGGACCAGCCGTTCGAGAAGACCCCAAAGATGAGCATCAAGCGCTTCCTCTACAAGTAATTCGTAATAAATGAATATCCTGGCTGCGTAAAAAGGTGCCTTTTTGCGCAGCTTTTTGTATATTAGCAAACTAAAGCATTAAAATATACCCACTGCTACTATGCCTGAATTATCAATCGCCAAGTCTCTGAACAAAGCCTACAAGCAACTCCCTGTAGATAAATCTGATTTCGAAATATTCAAGAATCAGCTTCGCATTTTTTATGAACAGATTGAGCACATAGACACCGAGGAAAAGATAAAAGGTGACTTGATGGACTTTCTGAAACAGACATTCTACGGTCAGGACTACAAAGTTTCTCCGAACGGCAAGATTGACTGCGCCATCCACCTTGGAAGTGGCATTGACGCTCCTGTGGGTGTAATCTGCGAGGTCAAGATGCCTTCAAACAATTCTGAAATGGTTTCAAGAGACGACTTGAACCGCAAGGCGATGCAGGAACTTCTGCTCTACTGGCTGCGAGAGAGAATTGGAAAAAAGAATATCCAGTTGAAGAAACTAATCGTTACAAATGTCTATGAGTTCTTCATATTCGATGCACAGGAGTTTGAGCGCGTCTTCTATTCCAACAAACGCCTTCTCCATCGCTATGAGGAATTCAACTCCGGAAGCCTTACCTCGGAAAAGACCGATTTCTTCTACAAAGAGATCGCGTCCGAGTGCATTGCCTCAGTGACTGATGACATTGAATATGTTTGGTTCGACATCCGTAAGTACAAACCATTCCTAAGCAGTGGGGATGAACGTAATCTTATCGACCTTTATAAGGTCTTCAGCCCTGAAAACCTCCTTAAGAAACAGTTTCAGACCGATAGCAACAAGCTGAACACCAAGTTCTATAGTGAACTTCTCCACATCCTAGGCTTGGAAGAGGTTGAGGACAAGGATAGCCACAAGCGCATAATCACCAGGCTTAGACCGGGATATCGTAATCCGGCTTCAATCATTGAAGACACGATGAACATTTTAGATGCCGAGGATTGGCTAGACAGAGTACCGCATCTTTCCTCTTATGGCGCTGACAGTGAGGAGCGGATGTTTAATGTTGCCCTTTCTCTGTCAATATGTTGGGTGAACAGGGTTCTGTTCTTAAAACTTCTGGAGGCCCAGTTGATCAAATACCACAAGGGCGACCGGTCATATTCATTCCTGAATCCGTCCATGATTCCGGATTATGACGAGCTCAACAAACTTTTCTTTCAGGTTCTTGCTAAGCGCCCGATTGACCGCCCAGATAGCGTAAGTGCAAAATATTCAAAGGTTCCGTACTTGAACAGCTCGCTGTTTGAGATGAGTCCGCTTGAACGGCAGACAATCCGTGTGAGCAATCTGGCTGGGGGAGAGCTGCCCCTTTGCACCGGCACCGTAATGAGGAATGTCCGTGGCGGTCGCCTGCCGGCTCTCCGCTATTTGCTGGATTTCCTTGACTCGTACGATTTCTCCGGTGATGGTTCGGATGAAGTTTGCGACAACGCCAAAACCTTGATCAGTGCCTCTGTTCTGGGTTTGATATTCGAGAAGATCAACGGCCATCGCGATGGTTCGGTCTTCACACCGGGAGCCGTGACGATGTACATCAGCCAGGAAACCATCAGACGCGCGGTCGTCGGCAAGTTCAACGATGCGATGGGATGGCATTGCCGTGACTACGATGAGTTGAAAGACAAGGATTTGGATGATCTGCGCAAGGCGAACGACATAGTGGATTCCCTGAAAGTCTGCGATCCCTCCGTCGGCTCCGGCCACTTCCTCGTCTCTGTTCTCAACGAGATCATCAGGACGAAGTATGATTTAGGAATATTACTGGATTGCGAAGGCCGCCGCATCAAGAAGCAGGACTACAGCATTGAGATTGTGAATGACGAGCTGATGGTCTCGGACGCGGACGGCGAGCCGTTTGCGTATATTCCCGGAAACCCTGAGTGTCAAAGGATTCAGGAGGCACTTTTCAGCGAGAAGTGCCGCGTCATCGAGAGTTGCCTATTTGGAGTGGACATCAACCCCAACGCTGTCAACATCTGCCGTTTGAGACTTTGGATCGAACTCCTTAAAAACGCCTTCTACACTAAGGAAAGTGGCTACACCGAACTTGAGACCCTCCCGAACATCGACATCAACATCAAGGTCGGCAACTCTCTCCTTCACCGCTACGACATCACCCAGGACATTTCGGAGATCCTCCACGATTCTGGAATATCCATTAATGAATATAAAGCCGCGGTTTCCGACTATAAGAACGCCCACACAAAGGAGCGCAAGCGTTCCCTTGAGGAGATGATTTCCCGGATAAAGTCCGGACTTCATACCCAGATGGGGATGAACGATCCGAAAATTCTGAAATTGAATAAGTTGAAAGGCGATCTTCATAACCTGAAAGCCCCTCAACTTTTCGAAACTAGCAAGAAAGAACAGGCTCAGTACGACAAGAAAATCAAGGACTTGAATTTACGAATATCCCAAATTCAAGAAGAGGTGAACTCAATCCGTGACAACCGCTTGTTCATCGATGCCTTTGAGTGGCGAATAGAGTTCCCAGAGGTGCTTGATGAATATGGTCGTTTCACAGGTTTCGATTGCGTTGTAGGCAACCCTCCGTACATCCAGCTACAGAAGATGGGAGAGAGTGCCGATGCCCTTTCAAAGATGGAATATGCCACCTACGAGCGCACCGGTGACATCTATTGCCTGTTCTACGAGCTTGGTTGGCAGTTGCTTAGACCGTCCGGCCTCCTGTGCTTCATCACCTCGAACAAATGGATGCGTGCCGGTTACGGAGAGAACACCAGATTTTTCCTTTCCGACAAGACCAATCCACGCCTGCTGATAGACTTCTCCGGTGTGAAAGTCTTCGACAGCGCCACCGTGGACACCAACATCCTCCTCTTCGAGAAGTCCCCGAACACCCACGACACCCTTTGCGCCGTGACCTCCGGCCAGTCCCGTGATGTCATCAATAATCTGGGTGTTTACGTTCAGCGTCAGGGCACCGTCTGCGGATTCGCCGGCCCCGATGCCTGGGTGGTCCTCAGCCCCATAGAGCAGAGCATCAAGCGCAAGATCGAAAGCGTGGGGAAACCGCTGAGGGAGTGGGATATAAAGATCTTTAGAGGCGTGCTTACCGGTTACAATGACGCCTTCATAATCACAACCGAAAGGCGGAACGAAATCCTTTCGAATTGTAAGACCGATGAGGAGCGCCAAAGAACAGAGGAGATTATCAGGCCGATTTTAAGAGGCCGTGACATCAAGCGCTACTCCTACGACTGGGCGGGGCTGTGGTTGATAGCGACATTTCCATCCAAGCACTACGACATTGAGCAGTACCCAGCGGTCAAACAGCACCTACTCTCTTTCGGCAAGGAGCGCTTGGAACAGTCTGGAAAGGAATATATCATTAATGGAGAAAAAGTAAAAGCCCGCAAGAAAACCAACAACCAATGGTTTGAAACCCAGGATAGTATCAGTTATTGGGAGGATTTCCTGCAGCCGAAAATCGTGTGGGCGGAACTGGCTCGAACAGGGAATGCTTTCGTGCTTGACCTCAAAGGGAATATGGTTGGCAATACCGGCTACATACTCACTGTCCCTAACAATGACTATGACGTGCTGATGTATTTGTTGGCTTTCCTAAATTCTCGTTCAATGCTATATTCCCTTAACCAAATCACAACAAGATTCGATAATAATGGATGGAGATGGTTGAGGCAATTCGTGGAAGAACTTAGGGTACCTCCTCTCGTGGGAAAAGAAGATATTCTTAAGATTGTAAACGGGACAACCAAAGAAAACCAAAAGGAGAGGAGCGAAACCATTGATTGTGTAATAGCCAAGATTTATAATTTCACACTGGATGAGATTCAATATATCAATAGCTGTTTGCCCATAGATTAATGAGTATTAGTGCGGTGCGTGAAATCAAGCCTTTGACGCACCACCTGTTTGGTGCGTGAAAAGCCCCATCCTACGCACCAAATATATGAGAGTCCTGAAAATATCAAATTAAGTATTGGCAAAACGCAAAAGTATCGGTAATTTTTGCAAAATTACCGAGTAAATCTTGATTATTATATAGGACTGTATGGTAGTAAGCATTAAAGAGAGTGGATTAGTTCAGCGGAGAATGGAACCATTATCGAAAATAGCGAGTTTGGGCCACCTTATTGTGCGTAGGAAACTAGATTTCGCGCACGGAAAATTAACTTTGGGAGTGTTTCTCTAAATCAAATAGTTAGTTCTGATGTAATCTCGCTCTTCCGCACTCAAATCATATAAATCGAAAACACGTTCAGCCACCTCTTGTTCTAGACCAGTATCAGTCATTTCTGACAGGTGCTCTATTTTCTCGGCAAAATAGATGTTGTCTTCATCCGATATGCTTGGAAGCATTCGTGGTTCAACTGCCTGAACGCTCACAAGCAAGTCACCTGTCCCAGTCTTAGGTGCATCTTTCAGTAAGAAATGTCCCATAGGTGAATTGAGTACACAACAGATGAATTCGATGTTCTTGCCAACAGCGAAGCACGTGCTGTCCAAAGACAATAAACCATCGTTATCGTAAGAAAATCGAAGAATGGAACCGACTCTTTTCCACACGATTTTCGGCTGCGAAAAATCCTCCTATTCTCGGCAGAACTTATTCGCTCTTTTATAATGCTTGCAACCAACTATTATATTCAGGCAAGGTCACTTGGTAATTTTTGCAAATAAGCATATATGTTCGCGTTCAGCCAATATTTATCTAATATGCTTCGCATTACTAACTCATTAAGAATTTGAATATTCCGATATATTTAGTATTTTTGCAACAACCGTAAATTTTACGGTCATAAAAAACATGGGATATGAAATTCTTTGACAGGACAGAACAATTGGCGCAACTTCGTGAGATGAGGGAACGCTCTTACGGGAACCACTCAATGCTGACGGTTGTCACAGGAAGACGAAGAATCGGGAAGACCACCTTGATAGACAAATCTATGTCCGAGGAGGAGTACTTGTATTTTTTTGTCGGAAAGAAAAACGAGGCTGTGCTCTGCGCGGAATTCACCAGTGAGATACGAGCTAAGCTTGGTGTTTTTATCCCCGACGGAATCATTTCATTCAAGGATCTGTTCGCTATTCTGATGCAGGCTGGAGAGCATCGTAAGTTCACGCTTGTAATAGACGAGTTTCAAAATTTCAACGATGTCAACCCTTCCATATTCTCCGACATTCAGAATTATTGGGATCAGTTTCGCTTGAGGGCCAATGTCAACCTTGTGGTGAGTGGTTCCATATATTCGCTGATGACCAAACTATTCAAAGATAAGAAAGAACCGTTGTACGGAAGGGACGACCATACCATCAAATTGCATCCTTTCGCACCTTCGGTTCTCAAAGAGGTGATGAATGAATATGCCCCAGAGTACACAAATGACGATCTTCTTGCGCTTTACGCATACACTGGCGGAGTTCCGAAATACATTGAACTCTTTGTTGATGCAGAGGCTCTGACCAAAGAGAGAATGATCGGATATATTTGTAAACCGGACTCACCGTTCATTGAGGAAGGCCGCAAATTACTTATTCAAGAGTTCGGCAGGAAGTATGGGACATATTTCTCAATCTTAGAGGCCATCTCTGAAGGTTACAACACTCAGGCTGAAATCGCCACATACCTTGGCTCAAAAAGTATAGGGGGACAGTTGTCGAAACTTGAGGACGCATACAATCTCATAGGGAAAAAACGCCCTATGTGGGCTGGGAGCAAATCGCAGACAGTTCGCTACGAAATCAGCGATGTCTTTTTGCGATTCTGGTTCCGCTACATTGAGAAGAATCAGATGATGATAGAGATAGGGCAGTATCCTCTATTGGCCAAAGTGATGTCAGATGACTATGCGACCTATACCGGAGACACTCTCGAACGGTATTTCAAAGCCAAGATGATGGAAGAAATGAAATATCGCGCGATCGGAAGTTGGTGGGATTCTAAAGGATATATTGATTCCAAAGGCAACCACCAGCAGTGTGAGATTGACATTGTCGCTGTCGGTTCCGATAACAAAAACATCGAAATCATTGAAGTCAAACGCAATCCTGAAAAATTCAACAAAGAAACGATGGATGAGAAAGTCCGTTATTTCACCCAGAAAGAAAAGCGGATCAGGCGATACAAAAGGATTGTGAGATGCCTTTCATTGGAGGATATGTAAGTCTCTCCTAATGTGCCGTTCTATGTCCGGTTTCTAAAACCATTGTGGCTGGCAATTTGTCATTTTACTTCCTTAAGGAACCTCCATAATGTGTTCCTGTCCACCTTGCAGATCTTAGCGATCTTGCGCTGAGACATTCCAACCGCCATCAGCTCTGATATCAAATTTCTCTTACTGTATAATTTACGTTTTTCAAGTGCCGTCTTTCGTCCTTTCGGTCTTCCTAGCACCACACCCTCGGCCTTCTTCCTCGCCAATGCCTCCTTGGTCCTCTGGCTGATAAGGTTGCGCTCAATCTCTGCCGAAAGACCGAAAGCGAACGCCAGCACCTTGCTCTGAATATCTTCCCCTAGCCGATAGTTGTCCTTGATCGTCCATACCTTGCACTCCTTTGTCATACAGATGTTGAGAATCTCCATAATCATAAACAGATTACGCCCCAGTCTAGAAAGTTCCGCGCAGATGATGAGATCATCCTTCCGCACACGCTGAAGCAACGTCCCCAACTCCCTCTTACTGTAGGATTTGGTTCCGCTGATAGTCTCCTCGATCCACCCATCAATGGATAGGTGCTCCCTCTGACAGAAGTTATTGATTTCAAACCTTTGATTCTCAACAGTCTGTTTATCGCTGCTGACACGAATGTAACCGTAATTCATAGTTCTCTACCCCTTCTTTCCTTTCACCTCACCTACACCGGAACCCCATGCCCCAGGGAAAGAAAACCGAAGCTGTTCCGATGCCCGACCCAAAGTTAGTCAATGTCCGTCACAATTCCAAGTCCTATGATTCATAAATATTTACCTGGATATTCTCCCGCTGAGTTCTTGCGTCCCATCACCATCGATTTTCCGTCCTTAACGGTAACACTTTCGGCTTCTTTGTTGCCCGACACCTCCTTGTACCATTCTTAGGCAGCACTTTCTCGCAAGAATGTCACCGTAAGATTCCTCTTGCCACTCTTCGGCAACGAAATCACAACAAAATTTCGCCAAAGATCGCAGCGTGATCTGACTGGCGCATTTGCATCATATAATGATCCCATCGTATGCGTTTTTGCCATCAACTAGAGCATTATTGCCTGTTTTTGTTCCTCTGACTGTCCATAAACGGTTAAGGCTTTAACTAATTCATATTCGATAAATTGGTTATTGATTACCTTTCGCATCATTAGAAACGATCCCTGACTGTGATTATAATAAAGTAGATAAAAGCACGACTTCCTTATCACGGTGTTGCCGAATATCAGGGGATGTAAGGAATATAGAACAGTGACAATTTGTCAGTCCGCCTTCATTGGAACATATTTTGACTAGACCAACACCAGTCTCGCATGGAGCGAGGTAGAATGAATATATTCGTAAAATATAAAAGGAAAAGATATTATGGCAACAAAAAACAAAGGACAGATTGGAGTGACGACCGAGAACATATTCCCGGTCATCAAGCAGTTCCTCTATTCGGATCACGAGATATTCCTTAGGGAATTGGTGGCGAACGCGGTGGACGCTTCGCAGAAGATGAAGGCGATCGCTTCAAACGGTGACTTCAAGGGCGAGCTGGGCGACCTCAAGGTTCGTGTCGAGCTTGACGAGAAAGCCAAGACGCTGAGAATCATTGATAACGGTATCGGCATGACCGATGAGGAGATTGACAAGTACATCAACCAGATCGCGTTCTCCTCAGCCGGAGAGTTCCTCCAGAAGTACAAGGACCAGAACATCATAGGTCATTTCGGACTTGGTTTCTACTCAGCTTTCATGGTTGCCAAGAAGGTGACAATTGAGTCCCTTTCCTGGAAAGACGGTGCCGAAGGAGTGATCTGGAGTTGCGAAGGCAATCCTGAGTTCGAGATGGGACCTTGCGACAAGAACGAGAGAGGTACTGTCATCACCCTTTACCTCGATGATGAGGCAGCCAAGGACTATGGCACCAAGGGTAAGATCCAGCAGCTTCTGGACAAGTACTGCAAGTTCATGCCGGTTCCTATCGTCTTCGGCAAGGAGCAGGAGTGGAAGGACGGAAAATATGTTGACACCGACAAGGACAACGTCATCAACAAGATTGAGCCGCTTTGGACCCGCAAGCCTTCCGAGCTTAAGGAAGAGGACTACATGAAGTTCTATAGGGACCTCTACCCGATGAAGGAAGACCCTCTGTTCTACATCCATCTGAACGTGGACTATCCGTTCAACCTCACAGGTATCCTTTACTTCCCTAAAATCAAGGACAGGATGGCAATTGAGAAGAATAACATCCAGCTTTACTGCAACCAGATGTTCGTCACGGACCACGTGGACAACATCGTGCCGGACTTCCTGACACTTCTTCACGGTGTCATCGACTCTCCGGACATCCCTTTGAACGTCTCTAGAAGCTATCTGCAGGCCGACGAGAATGTCAAGAAGATTTCGACCTACATCACCAAGAAGGTGGCTGACAGGCTAGAAGAAATCTTCAAGAACGAGCGCGACGCCTGGGAAAAGAAGTGGGACAACCTCAAGCTATTCATTGAATATGGCATGCTCTCCGATGAGAAGTTCTGTGAGAGGGCACTCAAATTCGCCTTGTTCAAGAACACGGACGGCAAGTACTTCTCACTTGAGGACTACCGCAAGGCCGTTGCAGAGAACCAGACAGACAAGGACAAGAAGGTCGTTTACCTCTACGCCACCGACACCGACGAGCAGTACGCTTTCATCGAGGCAGCCAAGAACAAGGGCTACGATGTGCTCCTGATGGACTGCGAACTTGACTCCCACTATGTTAACCTGTTGGAGCAGAAGATCCCTGACACAAGGTTCGCCCGTGTGGACTCAGACACCATCGACAACCTTATCCCTAAGAGCGAGAAGGTAAAGCCGGAAATGGCTCAGGCCGACAAGGATGACCTCAGCGCGATGTTCAAGGCTGTCCTGCCGAAGGGCAACGACTACTTCGTGGAGGCCGACAACCTCGGCGAGAACGCCGCTCCGGTGATCATCACCCGCAACGAGTTCATGAGGCGTTACCGCGAGATGAGCGCGATGGGCGGTGGAATGAACTTCTACGGGAATATGCCTGAGTCGTTCAACATCACCGTCAACCTTGAGAACCCTGTAATGGCCGGAATCATCACAGAAGCCAAGTCTAAGATCACTCCGATGCAGGAACTCCCTGCCGAGCCTGGCAAGGACGCTTCAGAGGACGAGAAGAAGAGGATCAACGACGAGCGCCAGGCCATCAAAGATGCCCATCAGGCTGTGGTCGATGAATATGCGACCGGCAACGACATCCTCAAGCAAGTGATCGACCTCGCCCTCCTCTCCAACGGCCTCCTCAAAGGCAAGGCTCTCTCCGACTTCATCGCCCGCAGCGAGAAGGTCATCGCGGACGCCTGCCGCAAGTAGGGGCTTGAATGAATATACCCGATTCCGCGGTTGAGGTTATGTCGCAGGTTTAAGGACATTGGCAAAATGTCGCGGGGGTAATAACACGAGAAAACCCATTCATGAATTTTTCACGTTACAAAAATTCGTGAATGGGTTTTCTCGTGTCTTGTCCTTGACAGGAGTTTTGTTCCGTATCTGCCGGACACTGAGCTTGTCGAAGTGTCTTTATTAGATAAGGACACGTTGTCGCTAATTTCCAAGCGACAGGCGAAGTCCTAGCACCGCTGAAACCATAACCGGATTCTCTGTTCTGTAGGTTTGCGGGGTGTGGCTATCGCTATTCAAATAGTAAGAGAGTTCCGTACTGTGACCCGACTGTTGCGTAGGCAGTCCAATTCAATCCTTTGTCTGTCAAGTCATCTTCAACACCGCTGGCTTTGACGCACCAGTCGGCTTTGATTCCAAAGCCGGTATAGACGGAAAAATGATTTGCTCTTAGGGCTTGATAATCAATCCTGAGAGGAATCCCCACATAGCCGACACGTTGATTAAAGGAAATGTTTTTATTGAAATAGGTTATGCTTGATCTGTATTGGGAATATTCCACCCCTGTCACAATTGACACCCTTGGAGTCAATTCATAGCTTATGGACATTCCGAATGTGATTGGACGTCTGTGGACATATTCATAAAAGTCTGAAGGTTCGTTTTTTCCATTGTTGCTGCCATTGTTGCCATCTTGTTCGATTCTGTCGCTTGCGGTTCCTCTTCCGCCTGCTCCAAGCAAACTGATGCTTACACTATGTCTGCCTGCCATCTTTCTGTCTTCATCATGCTCTTGGCTAAGGAAAGTGTCTTTGGTGTCTAACTCTTGACGGGATTCTTCTTCTGGCATGGGCACGTTATCTTCCTGCCGATTGCTTTCGTTAGGTGTTATTACTTCATCTAAAGCATTGTCTTTCTCGGAAGGAGCCTCCTCTGAACTAACCTTTGAAACTTCCTTAGTGTCAGTAGATTTAGAATTCTCTTTCATTATATGTCGTTTTGGACTGGCTTGAGGCATCTTAGTCTGCTCCTTCTGGATGATGTTTTCTGAAGCCTCCGACTTCTGAACCATATTTTCCGCTAGAAGGGACTCTGGAAGTTCTGAACTATTATACCCATGATTCATTGAATGCCTCGGCAACATCAAGACTGCTGCAAGAATGGCCGCAGCTATCCCGTATCCAAAGCAAATAGCTAACACTCTGGTAGTTGAGCTTTTTCTAGCCTTTGATTCAGCTATAAATTCTATCCAATCTCCTTCTGGGAGATTTTTCTCTACTCCAGTCAGCTTTTCTCTGACCGCTTCCTCCCATTTGTTTTCTGTTCTCATAGATTGGAATTCAGATAGTTTTTAATCAGTTCTTTCAAACAATTCTTGGCCCTAGACAAAGCGGAAGAAGAACTATTTTCCGCAATGCCGAGCATTCCAGCAATCTCTTTATGGGAGAATCCGTCAAGGCAATATAAGTTGAAGACCGTCCTCTGCACATCTGGTAATGTTGCGACCATCTCAAGCAGAACCGATGAGGGCACATCAATGGGACTATTCTCGCTTAGTGCATCCTCTGCCGGTGCTATTCTGTCCAATGTCATGGTATCAGCGTGCGATAGTTTCAGCCTCTTCCCCCTCCTCAACCGATCTATGGACATGTTTACAGCGATCCGCATGATCCAACTGCCAAGGCTGCCTTCTCCGGACCATCGGAATTTGTGAATATTTTTGAAAACATTGATCATCACATCATGCATCAAGTCGCGGGCGTCTTCTTCATCGGAGACATATCGGTAGCATAGTGCATTAACCCTAGCTGCATACCTTTTGTACAGCATCTCTTGGGCCTTTATGTCAGATTTAGAGCAGAGTACGGCCAACTCTTTTTCACATAATTCCGAATAATCCATCGAATGTTACTCAGGGGAATCCAAGCGGTTATTTCTCCCCAGTGTAGGTTCCCAAAAACAGAATAGCGTTTGTACTTGTTTCCCTTATCGTGAACACGAATGGTCTGTCAGCAAAGAATATTACTGATGGAGCTGGGCCTACACCATTTGTCATCCCCACCGAAGTGACCGCAGCTGCCTTAGCGCCTTCTTCGTCCATCTCAAAAGCAGCTTTCTGTTTTACCTCAGAGATTGTTAAATCTTCTTTGTTGTTGATGTTGCAGAAATCGGCCTCAGGGGAGAAAGGCATGCTCATTCCCATCTTTTTCAATACATCTGAAAGTTGGCATTCATAGTCGAACTTGAGTTTTGGAATCGACAACATTAATTCTGAGGTCTGGAGCATTCCTAAGTAGACTGAGAACTTCTTGTAGTCCAAATGATTAATGAAATCAATGAAGTCCACGTTATTGCAAGGAAGAAGAATGTCCATGCAGAACCCTTTGTTGCCGAAAGGCAACGAGCAGAGTTGGAATTCCTCATTCACTGAATAGCTAAATTTCTCAGTTTGCCTCATGAAGTCCAATTGAACTTCTTCTCCAGACAGTGATTTGAACGTGCCTTTGGAAGTGTTATTCTTGTCGAATTTGTGACTCCATTGGCCTTTGAAGTACAAAGCGTTTAAAATCAAAAGCTTAAGATTTCCATTCGGACCATCAATTATTGATGGGACCATTCCGTGAGTCTTGTCATCGCACCACTTGTTGATCCTGTCAATTTCAGATTGAGAGTGGAAGTCCACATCCCCAGATTCAGCATTGTAGTTTTCCGCTAACAACTCTTGGAACGTCTTGTTCACATCCATGCCTTTGGCCGTCCAGATAGAATTAGCCATCTCAAAATCAGTGGAAGTGTCAACTTCTGTGAGCCCCTCAACTATCTTTCTGTACATGGAGTTGAGCTCCTCGGTGCTGTATTTTTCATAACCGATTGTCTTTACGATTTGCTCGTAGGTCTCTCCGGAGGCACCGTTCGCCACCATCATCAAAGCGGCTTGTGCGCTGAGAGGCGACAAGAACAACTGCTCATCGGATTTGTACATCTCTTTCAATAGATTGAAGGAGAACTCCCCACCTGATGTCAGGATTTCTTGTTCCGCGCGTGTTAGGACAATGTCCTTTCTTTCAGTGGTGGCCGGCTCGTCAACCGCTGCTTTCTCGCAGCTGATTGTGGCTGCAATTGCCATAAGGGCAAATAGAATTCTTTTCATGTCAAACGTTATATTTAATTCGTCTCCCTCCGTTTCGAGGAGGTTTCACAGTATATAACGTGGAAATACCTAAATCCTGCATGAAAATACCTAAATCCTGCATGAAAATATTTAAATATTCAGAGCGGGCCCCATGGAAGAATATATTAGTCCAGATACTCAATCTTGAAGTCGTAATCCCACTGCGTGAAGTAGAGGTTCCCTTTGTCCCACTCGACTTCACCGCGCTGGAAATCAACGGTGTCGCTGCGAGGATACTTCTTCTCAGGATCGAGATTGCCTCCGAAATCCGAATTGACAATCATCCTGAAAGGCTCAATTCCTCCAAAGAAGAAATCCCCACCGTAGGAGGTGATTCCGAAACTCTGATCAACTGGAACCCAGCCGTAGCCTTCGAAATAGACTTCACCCCAGTCATGCAGGTTGCCTGCCCCAGGATGCATCATCAGGCCGCTCTGCCATCTGGCTGGGATGCCTTTGTAGCGACACATCGTGATGAAAAGCAGTGTCACTTGGCCGCAGTCCCCATGACGGTTCGTCAGGACATATTCAGGAATATTCTCGATTGTAGAATAGTCTCTGGCCGATGCCCACGGGAATGTCTTGTCGATCCATGTGTAGATCGCCTTGGCCTGAAGGTATGGATTCTCGATCCCGGCTGTGACTGAATCGGTGGCGGCCTTGATCTTCTCAGTGAAGATCACATGCTGCTCGCGCTCAGCGGTATATTCCTGATACTCTGGATCAGAAGTGTTGTAAGCTAGCACCTTGGTGGAGTCGATAGGATGCCATTCCCCGCTGGAGGTATATTCAAAGACCTCGTGGAAGACGGTAGGCTTGTTCTTGACGGTCTTGGCCTCCATGTAGACGCTGCTGTGAGGGTGCCATGGCTCGGAGAAAGTCAGTTTCTCAATCGGGTAAGCCACGCCATCGACTCCGGCTTCGATGAATTTGAAGTCGGTCTGGCGGGGCACATCCTGACGTGGAAGAGGCAACCAGCATCGCAGGGTCTGGCCAGGCCGCAACGTGTTGGCGTGGACCGAGAGGGTGAACGTCACTCTAATCCTCTTCGGCAGAGCGAAATAAGGATTCTCCTTTCCTTCTGCGAGGTTCTCCAGCACCTGCTTCTTAATTTGAGGAATTGTCACAGCATCAATAGCTTCGTGCCCAGTCAGTGATGTCCCGCTCTTTGACAGTTCCTGATCCTTAACATCGGCTGCGGCCTTTATGGCAGCTAATTCCGGATTGATTCTGAATAGATTACGTGCGGCTGCGGTGAAATACATGGTGCGTTTCCCGATCGGCATCGATTCCAATTCCCCAGAAGCGGTCCATTTGTCAATCTGCTCATCGGTGACATCCGGAATGTATTTCTGAATATACTCCTTCACATCCTCCCTTGTGTCGCAGAACTCCGTTGCCAACCTTTGTGCCAAGTCCTTTTCCCATGAATATTTGTACCTCATCTGCCTTGGCAGCCAGAAGTTAGCAGCCAACGCAATTGCCACTAACGTCCAAAGGACTATTTCTTTTCTTTTCATTGCCATGGCTTACAGCAGTTTGAGTCCGAGGCCAGGACGATCTGAAAGGGTGATTTTTCCGTCAACGACAGTCATTCCTTCGAATCGGTCGTTGGCTATCAGAAGGTTGCCGTCAAGGTCAGCGAAATCCACGGCAGGGGAGAGCTGGGCGGCGGCGGTCACAGCGCAGGACGTCTCGGTCATGCAGCCGACCATCACCTTCATTCCTTCAGCACGAGCGTAGTTCAGCATCTTCCAAGCCTCGCGCATTCCGGTGCACTTCATCAGCTTGATGTTGATTCCGGTGTAGGCGCCTTTAACTTTCTGAACGTCAGCGAGACGCTGGATAGCCTCGTCAGCGAATGTCGGAAGCGGGCTGCGCTCGGTCAGCCATGCGTTCTCGTCCATCATCTCCTTCGGCATCGGCTGCTCCACCATCACAACCCCATGCTCCTTCAGCCAGTAGATCATCTCCAAGGCCTTCTCCTTGTCTTTCCAGCCCTGATTCGCGTCCACGGCAAGAGGCAGGTCGGTGATCTCACGGATGGTCTCGATCATCTCCTTGTCGTTGTCAAGCCCGACCTTAACCTTAAGAATATTGAACTGCTCTGCACATTCCTTGGTTTTCTCGCGCACCACATCCGGAGTGTCGATTCCGATGGTGAACGTTGTGTTCGGAGCCTTGGCCGCATTGAGTCCCCAGATCCTGTACCATGGCTGCCCCATCAGTTGCCCGACAAGGTCATGTAGAGCAATGTCCACGGCAGCCTTGGCTGCGGAGTCACCCTCGTTGATTCCATCTACATAAGTCAGAATGTCATCAATCTGGAATGGGTCACTGAACTGCTCCAAATTGACCTTTTTCAAGAAGTTGCAGACGCTCTCCACGGTCTGGCCGAGGTACGGTGGCATCGAAGCTTCTCCGTAGCCGGTGAATCCGTCATATTCAATCTTCACCTGCACATCCGGAGTTGTGGTTCTTGAATATGAAGCTACGGTGAACGTGTGCCGAAGCTTGAGCTCATACGGCTCGAAGCTCAACTTCATCCTAGCCGTGCCGCCAACTTTGTATGGTTTAGGAATATTCTTGCCCTCATCCTTGCCAGTGCATCCGGTAATGAGTCCCCCTGTTCCGATGATAAGTCCGCTTCCGGCAGTCGCCAGTCCTGCGGTCCTAAGAAAATCTCTGCGTTTCATATTCGTGTTCTATTTTATTGATTCAATGAATGATGCCATTTGTGGAACCTTGCTGAGGGCCGAGTGGAAGAGCTTCAACTGGTTGCGGGTGCGGACGAGGTTGTGCTCCGGGTACTTGATCTTGTAGTAGGTGTCCCCGTTTATGTAGTCAGCGAAGAAGCGAACGGCCTGCATGAATGGGAACAGGCATGCTGCGTAAGGCAGATTCTCTCTTTCAATCGGGGTTAGGAATGGCTTTGTGCCTTTTATGTAACCACGAGTGAAAGCCTTGAAAATCTCCATGTCGAAATCGACTTTTTCCAATTCCGGAGAATCTTCGGCCACAGGGTTGGCTGCCGTGCGCAGGAAATCCCCGAAGTCCGAGAACACATAGCTCGGCATCACTGTGTCCAAGTCGATGACGCACAGAATCTTGCCGTCCTTGTCGAACATCATGTTGTTGACCTTCGTGTCGCAGTGGCAGATTCTTTTAGGAAGTTTCCCTTCGCGGTGAAGCTGCTCGGCCTTGCACATCTGGACTCCGTACTTGTCGATGTCCTCCAGAATCTTGTGCAGTTCCTGCTCCTCAGTCTTATCATCAGCGTGAAGACGTCCAGCCTTGTCCTCTCTGACTGCCTCGACCAACTGCCTCAATCTCAACTCCATGTTGTGGAAGTCAGGGATCGTCTCTCCGAGCGTGTCTGGAATGTCAGCGAGCATTGCCTCGAAGTTACCGAAAGCCTCACCGGCATATTCAGAGTACTCCGGATTGACAGTCTCGTAGGTGTAGGCGTCATTGATGAACACCGACACCCTCCAGTACTTTCCGTCCTCTAGGCAGTAGGTCCTAGGCTTGTCGCTCATCAGTGCCTCTAACCTCTCTCCTTCTGACTTCAACGGGATGAACCTCAGTACCTTGCGGTCAATGTCCTTCTCTCCATTGGCTTCCAGTTTCTCACGAATATGTCTGGTCACAGCCTCGATGTTGCTCTGAAGCAAATCAACATCAGTGAAGATCGCATTGTTAATCCTCTGGAGTACATAATCAGGCGCATCACCCTCGGTGATAACCTTATACGTGTCGTTGATCAAACCATTGCCCAACGGTTTGATCTCTTTTACCTCGCCCTCGATGGCGAAAAGTTCTACTATTTTGTTAAGATCTGTCATAGCTAGTGTCATTAATTAATCAATCTCTCAAAGATAGCCATTTCCATCATGAATTTCAAGCGTTCGCCCAATCATTTGATTGTTAAAATGATTATTTTTGTGGTTGCGGATGATAATCGAGTCCGCAGTGACTTATGGAACTTTACGAATATGCCCGTCCGGGCCTGATGGCCGGAAAAAAGATACTCTATGTGCACGGATTCGCGTCCAGCGGCCAGAACGGAAGTGTCAAGACATTGAGACTGCTTATGCCCCAGGCGAAGGTGATCGCACCGGACCTTCCGGTGGAACCTTCCGATGCCATGGAACTTTTAAGGAATAAGCTCGCATCGGAAAAGCCTGACATAATCATCGGAACCTCAATGGGGGCGATGTACACTGAGATGCTTTACGGAGTGGATCGCATTTTGGTGAACCCTGCCTTTCAACTAGCTGACACTTTGTTGAAAAACAACGGGTTGGGTAGGCAAGAGTATCACAATCCTCGTCAGGACGGAGAGACATCGTTTCTAGTCACGAAAACCCTCCTAGAGCACTTCCGTGAAGTTAGTTCACATTGCTTCGAACGTGCTGCTGAGGATCATGATAAGGTTTTCGGACTTTACGGAATCCACGACACCTTGGTCCACACTTTCGATCTATTCAGTGAGCATTACCCACAGGCGATAAGATTCGATGGGGAGCATTACCTGAATGACAACGCTATTCTCCATTCGGTTATGCCAGTAATCCAGTGGATAGATGACAGGCAGAGAAACGTGCAGAAACCAGTGTTGTTCATCTCGCTGAGTGACAGGATTATAAACCATTCTAGCGGTTTCGCGAAGTCCGTTGCCACGCTTGCCGCGAACTATGATGTTCACATTGTCGCTAGTGTCCCGTACAACACGCCTGAACTTTGTCAGAAGGCTGTGAACTGGTGCGAGTCCAACCTAGGAGTCCCTGTCTGGAACCGTGTCACGGTCACCAACCATAAGAATCTTCTTTTGGCTGATTATCTGATTGATGCTGAACCTGATGTTAACGGAGCCTCTGACTTCATGGGAACCTTGATCCATTTCGGCTCAGATGCCTTCAAGACATGGGAGGATGTACTGACCTATTTCGACCGTCTTGGCGGACAGTGAGTTCCGCTGGTCGCTGAGCTTGCCGAAGTGCCCTGCACAAAGAGTTGGTTCTACCAGCCAGTTCAATCTGTAGGAAAGGCCACCCCGGCCTGTCGGCGTATCTCTTCGAGGATCTCGGAAGTGATCAGTGAAGTCTCAAGGCTGTTGACTGAGGATTCAAGGCGGCCTGATTCTAGGACATTAATGAACTCACGGAACTCGCAAAGGTACTCGTCAGCGTCAACGGGGACGGAGATGTCCACTGCCTGTGGGCCTGTGGCTCTTCCAGAAGTCGGTGCGCCGCGCCTTGTCATTTCGACATGGCGGCAGATGTGGATCTGGTCCAACGAAAGAATACCTCCATCGCAGGAAATTTCCGTGCAAAGCCGCGAATCCGCTATCTTTGAATATATTACCGAAGCACTCATCCCATCATATTCAAAGATCACGCTCCCTTGCAGGTCAATGCGTTTCCAACCGTCCCTGCCGGATGCTTCGACAGGCTCAGCATCCGCCTCGGTCACTGAGCTTGCCGAAGTGCCGGCCTCGTTCGCAGTGCTAGCCGAAGTGCCTGCCTCGGTCACTGAGCTTGCCGAAGTGCCGAAGCACCTGGCGTCAACCGGCACCTCGCAAGTCGTCACCTCCGCATTGATCCCTTTAGGCCTCCCGAATAACGAAACCATCGGATAGATCGGGTATATTCCTATGTCCATCAGCGCCCCACCGCAGCAATCCGGATTAAGCGAACTCGGCACAGCCGAATTGTCCTCGCCCGCTATGATTCTCTTGACCAGGTCATATTTCGAAGAATACTGGCAAAACGACGCGAAGTAATGACGCACGCTTCCCATCTCCGCCAGACGTTCCCTAGCCGCCACGAAATTAGGGCACAGCGTAGAGATCATAGCCTCCATCAGCATCACCCCGTTGGCCTTTGCCACGTCAATCATCTCGCCCACCTCGCGAGCATTGGAAGCCAATGGCTTTTCGCACAGCACGTGCTTGCCGTGAGCCATGCAGAGAATCGCAAGATCATGATGCGTGCTGTTTGGCGTGCCGATGTAGATGGCATCAATGTTTGGGTCAGAGGCCATTTCGCTGATGTCTGTGTAAACCTTTCCAATCCCGTGGGCCTCAGCGAACGCCTTCCCGCTTTCTTGAGAACGTGAGCACACCGCTGCCGCCTCGAAGCGAGGCTCCATCACCGCTCCCTTGAGAACCCAGTCGCTGATGCGGCCTGTACCGACAATTCCGAACCGTGTCTTTTTCATTTCAAAGCACCTCTAGTTTCAAGATAATCAAGGATGGACGATCTTGCCGAAGTCTTTCCAGCGGAGTCAATTGTTAGAACCTCATAGCCTAACTTAGGTATAAGTCTGCCAGCCTTTTCGCTAAGCTCTGGTTCAAACAGAATTAGACCGCTCACTGCTTTCCCTAATTTGTAGGAAGCCTTGACAACATCCTCGGAAGAGAAAGTGTCCGCAATCAGGATAATCCTTTCAGAGTCAGCGAACTTCTCCCTGCCGATTTTCTTTACCATGAAAGTTATGTCTTTGGCGTTCTCGTGAAACGCTGTTGTGTAGCCGACAAGTCCTTCTGGTACAAGTGATTTCACGAGCCCTTCCGGGAACGCAGTCTTCAACGGCTCATGGAAAAAGACCACTACCGGCCTTGGCCCCAAAGAATCTGGGAAAAATCCGTTCTCATCGGTAGGCTTGAAGACCTTGCCGAAAATCTTGTCTCCATGCCGGTAGAAGCTAAGTTCTTCCATGATGACCTTGCTCCCATCCTCGGCTTTGACTCTTTCTCTTGGGCTAGAGTCTTTGAATATGTTCAGCCCGATGATCCCCAATAGGGCGACCAAAAGGGACGCTACCAGCGAAACAATCACTTTTTTCATCGCTGCAAGAATGTTAAATGTTTTACTCTATCGCAAAAATAATTAAATTTGTACGAATATGCCAAAGTTTAACCCCATATCCCGTTGGTCCGAAAGGAACCAGCTTTTGGTGCTCAGCCTCGTTGTCGGAATCGTGGTCGGGCTTGCCGCTGTGCTGCTTAAGACCTTGATTTCGGTGATTCAGGAAGGCCTTCACGATGCTTTCGGTGGGGCTCTGGACGGAGCTCTTTACTACCTTGTCCTTCCGGGAATCGGAATGCTTCTAGCGATGCTGTTCTGCAAATATGTAATAAAGGACAAGATCGGCCACGGAGTCACGAAGGCCCTTCAGGCTGTTTCCAGACACGAATCAAGGATCAAACCGCATAACATGTGGTCTTCGATCGCGGCCAGTTCCGTCACAATCGGATTCGGTGGATCAGTCGGGGCTGAGGCCCCTATCGTCTACACAGGTGCCGCCATCGGATCCAACTTCGCGCGCTACATGGGACTGTCGTACAGGAGTATGACCGTACTGTTGGGCTGTGGTGCTGCCGCTGCCGTCGCGGGAATATTCAAGGCCCCTCTCGCTGGTGTCCTCTTCGTGCTGGAGATCCTGCTTTTCAACATCTCGATGACCTCAATGATGCCGCTGCTGCTTTCGACAGTGTCAGCCACAGTGGTCTCGTACATATTCCTTGGCTCCTCGACTCCGTTCGAGTGCACCCTGACCCCGTTTGTGCTCAAGAATATTCCTTATTACATCATTCTTGGACTCTTCTGCGGAGCATGTTCCATTTATTTCATCCGCACGACCCTCAAGTTAGAGGACAGGATCGGGAAGATGGACAATGCATTCCTGAAATGGGCGTTGTGTGCTGTCGGGCTTGGAATCTTGATATTCCTGTTCCCACCGCTCTATGGTGAAGGCTATGAGTCGTTGGGAGTTTTGCTCAACGGACAGGAGCTTTCTCTGGACGGGCAAACCCCGCTTGCCTTTCTGACTGACAGTCCTTGGTCTGTGCCGGTTTTCTTCCTCTTGATTCTGCTGCTTAAGGTGTTTTCGATGACGTTGACCAATGCTGGTGGGGGAGTGGGCGGAACTTTCGGTCCGACGCTTTTTGTCGGTGCGATTGCCGGATTCGTGGTGTCCAGAACCCTCAACTTGCTCTTTGACGGCACTCTGATGAGTGTTCCAGAGCAGAATTTCGTGCTAGTCGGGATGGCCGGGCTGATGGCCGGAGTGATGCAAGCCCCGATGACGGCAATCTTCCTTATCGCTGAGATCTCAGGAGGTTACGACTTGTTCCTTCCGCTGATTCTAACTTCGACAATTTCCTTCGGGACCACTCGAATAGTTGAAAAATATTCCATCTACACCAAGCGAATCGCCCAGAAGGGAGAACTCCTTACCCATGATAGCGACCAGGCTGTGCTGACCTTGCTAAAAGTGTCCGATGTGATTGAGACAGACTTTTCCACCGTCAAGATAGATGACACACTTGGACGGCTTGTCGAGGTTGTCTCCGAATCCACCAGAAACATATTCCCTGTCCTTGACTCGGTTGATCGCTTCCAAGGCTATGTCTCATTGGAGGACATCCGCAAGGATATGTTCAGAACCGATGAATATGAGACCCTCCATGTCTTCAACTTCATGCGCAGCGCTGAGGAATATGTTTACGAGGATGAGAAGATGGACTCGGTGATGAAGAAATTCGAGGTGACTTCGGCATGGAACCTTCCAGTGGTAAGGCGCGACAGGACCTACGTCGGGTTCGTCTCGAAATCCAAGATATTCTCGGCTTACAGGGACGAGCTTAAGGTTGTCTCGCAGGATTAATTGATAACACTTTGAATATGAAAAATATCTATATTGACTATATCGCCCGCGCAATCGGAGTAAAGGATTGGCAGGTCGAGAATTGCGTCCACCTTTTCGAGGAAGGCAACACGATTCCGTTCATTAGCCGCTACAGGAAAGAGAAGACCGGAGGACTGGACGATGTGGCTGTCGCCGAGATCAAGCACTGGAACGACGTGTTCACCGAGATGGAGAAGAGGAAGGCTGGAATCCTGTCCACGATTGCCGATCAGGGAAAACTTACTGAAGAGCTTCGCGTCAAGATAGAGAACTGCGTGGCGGCCAGTGAGTTGGAGGACTTATATCTGCCTTACAGGCCAAAGCGCAGAACCCGTGCGACGATGGCGAAGGAAAAAGGTCTGGAGCCTTTGGCTGACAAGATGTGGAAGGTTGAGGTGGCTGATCCTGAGACCGAAGCACGCAAATATGTCGGTGACAAAGTCGGCTCCGTTGAGGAGGCTCTTGCCGGTGCACGAGACATCATTGCGGAACGTCTTTCTGAGTCGCAGACAGTACGCGAGAACCTCAGGCACATATTCAGAACCCGAAGGATCGAGTCCAAGGCCACAAAGGCAGCTTCAGACAATGCCGAGGCCTCGAAGTACAGGACTTATTTCAATTTCTCCATGCCGCTTCAGAGGATTCCGTCGCACAACCTGCTGGCGATTCTCCGTGCCGAGAAGGAAGGCTTTCTGTCGATTGGTCTGGATGCCGATCCTGAGAAGTGCGGCAACAAAATTTATTACGATTTCTGCCAAGAACACCGCTATCCGGGAGCCAGGCTTGCGGAGCAGATCCGTTTGGCTGTCGATGATGCCTACAAGCGTCTTTTGGAACCGTCTCTGACCAACGAAATCGTCAAGGAGGCCAAGGAAAAGGCAGACATAGAGTCGATTAATGTTTTTGGAGAGAACCTCACTCAGCTTTTACTTTCCGCTCCGGTCGGTCAGAAGAGAACAATGGCGATTGATCCTGGCTTCCGCAACGGCTGCAAGATCGTCTGTCTGGACGAGCAAGGCAACCTCCTGCACCACGAGATAATATTCCCGCATCCTCCTCAGAGCGAGAAGATAAAGTCGATAATGGCCGTGGCTGCGATGATTGATGAATATGCCATCGAGGTCATCGCCATAGGGAACGGCACGGCCTCCCGCGAGACCGAGGATTTCATAAAGCGTGTCGGGATCCCGGAGAATGTCAAGGTGTTCACCGTCAGCGAGGACGGAGCGTCGATATATTCAGCCTCCGAGGTCGCTAGGCAGGAGTTTCCTGATGAGGACGTGACGGTCCGTGGAGCAGTGTCGATCGGCCGCCGTCTGATGGATCCGCTGTCCGAGTTGGTCAAGATTGACCCTAAGTCATTGGGAGTTGGGCAGTACCAGCACGATGTGGATCAGAATCTGCTGCGCGAGAAACTGGACAACACGGTGATCATCTGCGTGAACAGTGTCGGAGTTAATCTCAACACGGCAAGCCCGTATCTCCTGAGTTATGTTTCTGGAATCGGCCCGGCATTGGCCTCGAACATCGTGGATTATCGTACCTCGATTGGCGGTTTCGCTTCCCGCTCGCAATTGCGCAAGGTACCGAAGCTCGGCCCGAAGGCTTTCGAGCAGTGCGCTGGCTTCCTTCGAATCCAGAACGCTGAGAATCCGCTTGACAATTCAGCTGTGCATCCGGAATGCTATCATATAGTTGACAAAATGGCTTCCGATCTTGGTGTCAGCACCAAGGAACTGCTTGGCAATGAGGCTTTGATAGGGAAGATTGATCCGTCAGCTTATGTTGAGGGAGAGTTCGGCCTTCCTACAATCAATGATATTCTTAAAGAATTGGCAAAGCCTGGCCGTGACCCTCGCCAGAGTGCTCAGGAGTTCAGTTTCGCTGATGACATCCACGAGATAGATGACCTGAAACCGGGCATGGAACTGCCTGGAATCGTCACCAACGTGACCGCCTTCGGTGCGTTCGTGGACATCGGCATCCATGAGAATGGCCTCATCCATGTCTCTCAGATGCGTGGCCAGAAAGTCAAGCTTCACCAGAAGGTCAGCGTCAGCGTCCTTGATGTTGATCTCGATCGTAAGCGCATTTCTTTGAGACTGCTAAAATGTTAGTGAATATCTGAATATTATTTCTTTCTGAAAGAAAAATTTGATTATCTTTGTAAATCTGAAAGGTAATTTGATTTTTTTTGTTCTGTATGAGCGCTACTAAAAGTATATGCGACAACAAGGCGGTAGTCTATCTGCTGTCCGTTTTTGCCATTGTGCTTTGGGGAATGTCCTACATCTGGAGCGACAGGCTTATCGCTCTGGGAGTTCCGATTTTCTACTTTGTTCCTATCAGGATTTTTGTTGCGGGAGTTATCCTCCTGCTCTTCAACATATTCACAAAAGCTTTCCGTTTTATCGCCCGCAAGGACCTAGTTAAGTTTGCGTTTCTCGCTCTGTTCGAGCCGCTTATCTATTTCCTTTGCGAGACCTGCGGCATCAAGGAGACTGGCTCTCCGACCATCAGTGCCATGATCATCGCCTCCGTGCCGATCTTCTCAGTTGGAGCCGGTGCCCTCTTTTTCAAAGAGCGTATCTCGCTCCTGAACGGCTTCGGAATCGCTGTGACTTTGGGTGGAATCTGCCTTGTCCTTCTAAAACAAGGTGGCAATGAAGGTGTCCCACAGAACTTCATTCTCGGTGTCATCCTTCTGATGATAGCCGTGTTCTCGGAAGTCGGTCACGCCTCGCTTACTAAACTCCTCGCAGACGGCTACAAACCGCAGGTCATCGTGATGTACCAGTTCCTTATCGGCTCACTGTACTTCCTGCCGTTTTTCCTGACAAAAGGCATAGAGGATTTTGACTCCAGACTCCTTTCTTGGGAAGTCCTTGAGCCGATTCTCTGTCTGGCAGTCCTCTGTTCCAGCCTTGCCTTCTCCCTCTGGGCAATGGCCATCAAGAAGTTAGGTGTCGGCAAGTCCAGCGTGTTCCTCGCAATGATGTGCGTCGCCACCGCCCTTGTCGCCGAAGTCATCGGCCGCGAGCACCTTTCCCTGATCCAATGGCTCGGAGTCTTCGTCGCTGTCCTCGGCATCGTCCTCTCCCAGTACTGCTGCACCAAGAAGTCAAAAGCCTAACTACCCCTCAGCACTGCCTTTGGTTGTCTTCTCGATGATGCAGCTATGCTTCTTTGTGTTCTTGTTATAGTTGATGCCCACCAGAATCAGCGATTGCGGCCTCAAACTCTTGACGGATCTCGTAATTTGGGATACATGCACACTTTGTCTCGTCATTGAAAGACAAATAGCCAAGATGGCACAACAGAGTCAGCACATCATTCTTGCAATCTACCTTATGCATGTCGTTACTGAACCGTAACGAGTTAATTTTCACTGGGATATCCATGAAATTACCCATATCAAATAGTTCATGACATAGAAACAAAAGTAGTAAATATTTGTCAGTTTTCCTATTTCACTCCGTTTCTTTTGGTTAAGGCAGAACCAAAAGCACATGCGGTTAAGTTTTGAGGACAAAATGAGAACACTGTTCTTGAAATCTCGTTCATTTAGCCTGTGGGAATGGATATCGTTTATCATCTATGGGTATTATAGCACCTTTATAAGTATAAGAGCATCCATATCATTTCTCCCTCCACAGTATTTCACTAATTTCCAACCGGAAACAATCCGGCAGGTGTTGTCAATTCCGAAAATATCACTATCTTGTGATTCGTGATATGTGGTTACGAATACAACAAGAACCACACAGAAATATATCATTGAATATTAAAGAACTATGGAATACTTCATATATTGTGATGAATCATTGTCAAGAGGTCAGTTATTCTCTCATTTTTACGGTGGAGTGCTTGTGAGAAGCTCGGATTACGATATGATACGCGAAGCATTGGATTCCAAGAAACATGAACTTAACCTTTTGGGTGAGATCAAATGGACAAAAGTGTCCTTAAACTATTTGAACAAGTACAAAGAAATGATGGAATTGTATTTCCACTTTATAAAGCAGGGAAAACTTAAGATTCGTATTATGTTCCAAGCAACCAATCAGTTGATGCGAACCCATTCTGATGCCATGCAGTATCATCTTCTTTATTATCAGTTTATCAAGCATGCATTCGGTCTGGCCTACAAGGACGAGTATGTAGATGAGGATGTTAATCTGAGGTTATTCTTTGACGAAATTCCAGACACGAGGGAACAGAATGATGATTTCAAAGCCCATCTTTACTATATTCAGGAATTGCAACAATTTAAGAAGGCTCGTATCAAGATCAGACATGATGATATATCTGAAATTGATTCCCATAAACATGTTGTTCAGCAGTGCATGGACATCATCTTGGGAGCGATGGCTTTCAGAATGAATAACATGCATCTGGTGACTTCAGAAGGAGGGATGGCCCCTGGCAGAAAGACATTGGCTAAAGAAAGATTATTCAACCATATTTTAGACTTGATTCGTGACGTGGATGAAGTTGAGGTGTTTGAAATAGACAAAAGTACATTACCAGATACGGCAAAGGAGCGTTGGCGTATGCCATATCGCCATTGGCGATTCGTTCCGGCTGAATTTAGAAAAAGTGGAATATGAAAAAAGATCCACCAGCACTACTAACCCCTCAAGTAGGAACTTAAGACTTCATGCTGCATAGATCTTTTCTGTATTGCAAAGATATACAAAATAATTTCATCATCCAAATCAAATTAGTTTGGCGAATAAAGGAAACTAAGAAGCTGTTTTGATTTGTTTGTTTGAAGGTTAAGAGCAAGCTCTTTCCCTGCTA